>LGVF01159570.1_pt2 | contig 10292 bp, 12 predicted proteins | sample 469901 | NCBI WGS metagenome assembly LGVF01 (sample SAMN03893561, study PRJNA290197) | marine sediment metagenome | material: sediment; isolation source: combined push core samples #3730, #5133, and #5579 collected at Hydrate Ridge | place: Pacific Ocean: Hydrate Ridge | reverse complement strand
GGAGCTGTAATAGCTACTTATCTAGTAATTGATTTTATTAAAATTGGATTAGCTAAAGAGTTTAAAAAGAAACTAACTGATGAACTTCTCAATAAAATTAAAAAAGGAATAGGTTTTATATTGATGGGGTTCGGAATAATTTTATCTACGAAAGCGTTTATTAGTGAAAACGCTATAAGCTCGTTTATTAATAATATTTTTTAATGATGTTGAATAAATGTTAACAAGATTCTTTAATAATACGCGTCCAATTACATTGCTAATATTGTTTTTATTCCTTGCTATTATTTCTTTATCAAGTATTTATAGCTATTATAACAATATTGAATTTCATAATTTTTACGCTATTCAGGATAACTACCAGTTTTTTGGAAAATTCTTCCATATAGTATTATCCATCTTTTTGACTTTGGCATTTGGTCTTTTTGTACATATAATTGTACATAAAAATTCTATTACAAGAGACAACTCGTATGCATTTTTGTTTTTTGTATTATTGTTTGCATCGCATCCTGCACTTCCTATATTAAATCCTGTACTGGCTGGGGCCTTTTTTGTTGTATTAGCGCTACAAAACCTGCTTAGTTTACACGAGCATACAGCAATGACATCAAAGCTGTTTAACGCAGGATTATTGATTGGTATTGCTTCTGTTATTTATCCTTATGCCATTTTGTACGGAATACTTATTTACTTAGGAATAATAATTTATGGAGCTGATAGTTGGCGTAAATGGTTTATGCCTATTATTGGGATATTAATACCATATTATATTTTATTTGCCTGGTATTTTTGGTTCGATGAGCTTGATATTTATTGGGAACGATATTTTATTAAATCATTTAATTTTAGTTTAAGCGATTTTTATCAATCAAAGGAAACACTAATTGTTTGGGGTATTTATTCGCTACTTACTATATTTTCTATATTTGATTATATAAGTAATATGAGCTCTCATAAACTAGATACCAGAAAAGGTTATTCAATGACCTACGGAGCTTTTTTTATAGGTGTTATTATAACCATGTCAGGTACTATAAAAAATGGACAAGAGTTGATAATATTATTTTTCCCACTTTCAATAATATGGGCAAAATTCGTTCAACATCAGAAAAAAGAGAAATGGAAAACTATATTTATTTTAGTGGCTGTAATAAATGTTATTTTGAGTTATATAATAACTAAAAATGGCGGGTAGTATTGGTTATTTGGGATAATAATATCTAAAGCATTTTCTGATAAAAATATACATCACTGTATTTATCTGCTCTTAAATTCCAATCCTTTTTTACACCTGTTTTCAAAAAACCATTTTTCTCAAAAAAACTAATACTAGCAGAGTTTTCGCTTTGAATATCACAATATAGTTGATGTAGGTTTAATGTATTTTTACAATAGCTTATTAGTAGATTTAAAGCTTCAGTTCCTAGTCCTTTTTTTCTTTCTTCTGAATTTATTATTAGTCCAATTCCACATTTTTTATGGATTGAATCAAAATCAAATAAATCTATTATCCCTAAAGAATCACCAGTTTCTAGTTCTTGAATAACTAATCTAAGCTGAGAGGTTTTTGTAATATCCTGATCAATATTTTCTAAATATTCATGTAGTAAATATTTAGAAAAAGGAATTTTAGTTTCTGATATTTTCCAATTATCAACATCGTTTTCTATTATGTATAGAAAACTTATATCATCAGGTTCTAGAGCTCTTAATTTTATATTTTCTCCAACCATTACCTAATATTATATGATGCTGTTACAGGGTAGTGATCCGAAAGTTTTTTATCATTTAAAGTTTTAAAACCAACAACTCTAAAGTTAGGATCGCCCATTATAAAATCAATTCTTAATGGAAAATAGGAGAAATCAAAAGTCTTACCAAAACCTTGTCCTCCAACCTCAAAGGCATCTACTAAGTCGCCTTTAATTTCTTTATACTCATAAGAAAAAGCACTTGAATTAAAATCACCCATTACTATTACAGGATATGGGGATGTATCTATGTGCTCTTTAAGTATGTCGGCTTGTTGACCATGACGTCCAAAACCTTTATCAATACGCGAAGCTATAGATTTTACTTTTTCGCTAATATTGTTATCAGAATCAGAAAAATCGAAAGTTTTATCTAAATCTAAATCTTTTTTATCGAGGTTTAGTGTTTCTAAATGCACGCTGTAAACCCTAACATAAGTACCATTTACGTCAATATCTATAAATACTGCACTATTGGCTGTTGATGGAAATTCAACTTTTCCTTTATCGGTAATTGGATATTTAGAATAAATAGCCTGACCCCAATATTTTCTTGTAGTTGGATAATAGAAATAGCTAAATTCATAATCACCAATATCAAAGTTTTTCATAGGATGATACTCTTGAAAAGCTACAACATCTGGCGATTCTGTTTTAACTAAATCATAAATACTACCTGATGTATTTGGCTCTTTTATCCAATCGAAAACATTAAACATACGAACATTAAAAGTCATTACTTTTAAATCTTCGCTACCTACAAATTCACTATTTGGCCATCTAAAAAAACTGTCAATATGTTTTACACCTAGAGCTAAAATCAATAAAGAAAATATAAATCTAATATTGAGTTTTAATATCCAAAAAATTGCAAAAAGTGCGTTAATTATCATTAATACAGGCATCAACAAACTAAAAGCAGCAATAAATGGTATTGTGCCAGGATGTATCATAGGCACAAAGTAGCTGATAAGCAATAGTAGCCCAAATATTATGTTTAGGAAATAAAATACTTTTCCAAAGAAACCAATTTTTTTCACTTTGTATATTTTTGTCTAATTAGGATGTAATACCATTTACAGGTTAAATTTACTGTAAAAATATTCGTTTCATTACGGTATATTTAACATGTTGATGGGATAAAACAATCAAGTACATATTTATTTCTTACCAGCTCTAAATAAAAACTCTTTTTCTTTCGATGTTAAGCTTTCGTATCCTGATTTTGAAATTTTACCCAAAATATCATCAATTTTCTCTTCTTCCTCTCTTTTACTTAGATTGTAATCATAGTCATTACGAGGAGATTCATTTCTATATACTTTCTGAAATGGATTTTTCTTACGATTAAAAACACTACTTAAACGATTGATAATATTATTGATCCAACTTCCAATATCTTTATTTTTACGTAGCTGTTTAGCGTAAATAAATCCAATTATTGCACCTCCTAAATGCGATAAATGTCCACCTTCATTACCATCCGATTGAAAATTAAGGAAATCTAGGAAAATAAAAAATGCAGCTAAATGCCATAATTTTACACTACCTATCAAAAATAATCTTACTGAGTAATTAGGGACATAAGTGGCAATAGCTACTAAAACAGCCATTACTCCTGCTGATGCACCAATTATTCTGTAATACGATACAGGATTATCAAAAAGAGGGAAGGCATTAATTGCAACGACAAAAAATAAACCACCTACCATTACCCCTAAAATATAAAGGCTCAAAAGCTGTTTCTGACTTAGATATTGCAGAAATATTTGTCCTCCCAAATAGAGTAAAACCATATTAAAGAAAATATGACCAAATCCGCTGTGGAATAAGCTGTATGTAAGTATTGTCCAAGGTTTAGTTAAAAACTCAACACCATCAGCATGTAATGCCACAAACTCCCAAACAAATGATTGGTCAACATCAAAAAGGCGCAGAATAAAGTTAAGGATCAGCATAAAAATAAATACACCTACATTCAGGTATATCAATTTAATTATCATTGTTCCTTTCGAAAATTCGTATTTAAGTTTTTCTAAAACTTCGTTCATCTTATATTTCGTTTTAACTCAAAATTCAAATAACTAGTACATTGGAGTACCCATTCCTTTTTTCTGCCAATATTTTATCAGCAAAAATCCAAATAACATACCTCCTAAATGTGCAAAGTGTGCCACATTGCTTCCGTCTGGATGAAATCCTTGGAAAAATTCAACAGCACCAAGTATTATTACTAACCATTTTGCTTTTAATGGGAAAAGGAAATATATGTATATTTTCACATTAGGGAATAACATACCAAAAGCCATTAAAACTCCGTATACTGCACCCGATGCTCCAATAACTGGTGTATTAAATGCAAGCCAATAATTTCTTAGAACATCTACGCCAACACTATTCAGAATATCAGAATTATATCTTGATGTTGTAACTAAATTCATTAAATCAGATTGGCTCATTCCTGCACTTATCAACTGATTCTGCAACATCATAGCTTCAGCATAATGCACGGCAGTATATAATATACCGGCACCTAACCCCGTAACCATATAAAAAGTTAAGAATCTTTTTCCGCCCCACATATTTTCTAGCATATTACCAAACATCCAAAGCATAAACATGTTCATAAAAACGTGTCCCGGATTAGAAACACTGTGCAAAAACATATGTGTAACAAATTGGTAGGGCTGAAAGTTTGTGCTACCAGGTAAAAACAATCCTAACTTATCAATTAAGTCTATACCAAAATTACGGAGCACAATTGTTCCCAAAAAGAAAAGCCCATTTATTATAAGCAGATTCTTTATTACATCCGGTAATCTTTTAAAAGTTGTAGGTTGAAAATTATATGACATATTTTTTATTTCTAGTTTTTTTATTCAAAATAATAATTAATTGAAACTTTGAATTTAGTAAATTTAGCTGAACCTTTTCTCAATATCATCCATAGATATTATACTGGTAATAATTTTACCCGATGGCGAATAATTGGGGTTTTCGCATGCAAATAGCTTATTTACCATGTCCGACATCTGACTTTGTTGAAGAGCAACACCATATTTAAGAGCCTTTGTTTTAGCAAACGACAAAGCTAATAGATGCAATTTATTTTCAACCACATCAATTTCGGCTAAATCTAAATCGTGTAAAACCTTCTCTATCATATCCTTTGATTCGCTTTCTGTAAATTCAGCAGGAATACCCATAATAGTTACAATACTATCGTTATAACCTTGAAAAGCAAAACCAATATCCTCTAAATCGGGTAATATTTGTTGTAATATCGCCCATTGTGCCTCATTCATTTCTATTTCCAAGGGAAATAACAATTGTTGACTAGCAATATTTTTATGATTTATACCACCATAAAATTGGTCAAATAAAATACGCTCATGAGCCCTGTTTTGATCTATTGTTAACATCCCGGAGCGTACATGGCTAAGTATATATTTTTTGTGAAGTTGAAAATGAGTATTACCTTTTTCTTCTTCAAATTTATTATTATCGGTCAAGCTAACTTGTTCTACTTCTTTTTCCCAAGTAATATTAGAATTATCAAATTCGTTGGTTGGACTTACTATAAACGAATCTTCGGGCGATAAATTTTCTAAACCACTATACAAAGAGTCCCACCCAGCAGTATTAGGCTTTTTGTAATTTCCATTTGATGCACCACCACTATAAGTTTTAGGAGCAGAATGGTTACCGTCTGTTTTAAAAGGATTAAAACTAGGATCAACTTCTATTGTTGGTTGAGAATAATTATCAGATGGTTTCATTAACTCCTCATCCAAGTCTCTATCTATCGAAAAATCAAGCGATGGGCTTATATTGTATTGACCTAAAGAGTGTTTAATTGTAGAACGTAAAATAGCATAAATACTGCGTTCATCTTCAAACTTAATTTCAGTTTTTGTAGGATGAATATTAATATCAATTGCTTGTGGATCTATATCTAAATATATAAAATACGATGGAAAACTATCGTGGGGTAAAAGTCCTTCAAAAGCTGCTGTTACAGCGTGATTTAAATAAGAACTTTTAATAAATCGGTTATTTACAAAGAAAAACTGTTCACCTCTTCTACGTTTTGCAAATTCTGGTTTACCAACAAACCCACTAAACGAAACAATTTCTGTGTCCTCTTCAATAGGGAAAAACTTATCATTAGTTTTTGAACCAAAAATAGTATCTATCCTCTTTTTAAGAATAGAATTATTTAAATTGTAAACAGAATTACCATTATGTGTTAGCGATAATTTTATTTCAGGATGGGCAAGTGCTATCCTCAAAAATTCATCGATAATATTTTTTGTCTCAACTTTTTCAGATTTCAAAAAATTACGTCGTGCAGGAATATTAAAAAATAAGTTTTTAATAGAAAAGCTAGTGCCTGTAGGCGACGAACATACATCTTGAGATTTTACTTTTGAACCTTCAATTTTAATCAAAGTGCCCAAATCATCTTGTTCTTTTTTTGTTTTTAATTCAACCTGAGCAATCGCAGCAATTGATGCCAGTGCCTCACCCCTAAATCCTTTTGTACTTAGGTTAAATAAATCGTCGGCTGTTGAAATTTTAGAAGTTGCATGGCGCTCAAAACTCATTCTAGCATCTGTAGCACTCATGCCTACGCCATTATCTATAACCTGAATCAGAGTTTTACCCGCATCTTTAATTACCAGCTTAATTTCGGTTGCGCCAGCGTCTATTGAATTCTCAAGTAATTCCTTTACAGCCGAAGCAGGACGTTGAACAACTTCACCAGCTGCAATTTGATTTGCCACACTATCGGGCAATAATTTAATTATATCTGACATGAATTATTAACAGAAATTTAATAGACCTCAAAAATAGTTAAAACTTTATTGGATTGACGATTCAATCTCAAAGAAAATATTATACTAAAAAGCGGTGAGTTTGATTGCAAAGAACTACTTTCTAACTTCCGTTTAACACCAATTTTGTTTATCTATACAAAAGGTACCATGCCAAAAATGATAAACCAGCAATAATGATAATTAACCTACCATTTGTTGACGAACCTTTTGACTTCGAACTTTTCTTAAAGCTACCACTTATTCTTTCGCGCGTTGCTTCTGTAGAATGTTCGCCGGCATATTTTTTCTTAATTTGCTCTAATCGTTCTTTACGCTCGTCGTAATAACGCGGTTTAAACTCAAAGCGGCTGTATGTATTTAACGGTATAAATGAAGGTATTTTCATTGGTTTTATTGCTAAATTATTTTTCAGTTAATTGTCTATCTATCAAATATTACGTTCATAATCAAACTTCTACGATAAACAAGTATGCAAATTTACGTAAATTATTCTTGACAATATTAATTTGGGCATGTTTGTAGTTTTTACTAATACCATATGAATTTCAAAATGCTCTATTAAAATTAAAGTATATTTAGTTTTAGCAATTTATAAAAATCTATGCATAGCCTTAGCTACGGATATATTTTTTAAAGAAGATAAAACTGAAAATAGAAAGATTTTACAGTGCATTTTGATGTTTGTTTGGTATAAAACTACAAACCGCGCTTTCGCCTATATCTTTGCTAAGGCAAAGGATGCCGGCTCTATCGCTCATGCAAAAAACGAGCATTATACTAGAAAGAACATGCTTCAATATTGTTGTAAAAATAACTATTCTACACAAGTTGATTCTTCCCAACCTCAATATATTCGTTCATAGCTAAATTCATAGACTTGTCCTCTTCGTTAAAATAAAAATCTATTCTTCCTAAATTAATTCCAGCAAAACCAGCTTGAGTAACTAAAACATCCTTTCCAGCTTTATTTTTCAATACATCTGGCTCAGTCATAAAAGTATGTGTGTGTCCACCTATTATTAAGTCGATATTATCTGTATTTTCCGCAACAACAATATCCGAAACCTTATCGTTTCGGTATTTATAACCCAAATGCGAAAGCATGATCACCAAATCACAACCTTTTTCGTGTTTCAAAATTTTAGCATATTTATTGGCTTGAGTTATTGGGTTGAGGTACTTGGCCGGCTCATAATTACGTGGATCTACAAGTCCCTCCAACTCAATTCCTATACCTAAAATTCCAACTTTTATTCCTGATAAATTAAATATTTTATACGGCTCTATTTTTTTATCTAAAACAGTATTTGTAAAGTCATAATTACAGTTAACAAAAGGGAAATTAGCATATTTCAATTTTTCTTCGAAACTAATTATTCCGTTATCAAAATCGTGATTTCCTATTGTAGCAACATCATATTTTAGCATACTCATAAGCTTAAAGTTAAGCTCACCTTTGTAAAAGTTAAAATATGGTGTTCCCTGAAAAATATCACCAGCATCAACTAACAAAACATTTTCTTCAGTTTTTCTTATATCACCAACTATTTTTGCACGTTTTGCCATTCCTCCCATACCTGGATATTTAGGATGATCTTCCTCAAAAGGCTCTAACCTTGAGTGAGTATCATTTGTATGGAGTATTGTAACTTTTTTCGATTTGTTATTAGCGCACGAACTTAACGAAACTCCGCCAATGCTTAGCATAGCAGTACTTGCTCCGGCTACTTTTATAAATTTCCTTCTATTTTGCATAATTAAATCTTCCGTCTAAGTTAACTTCTACTGTATCTGTTTTTTCAAAATAATCAATCATAGCATCTCTCATTTTGTAATTCAAAGTATCAATAGATATTGGATTACTAAAAAAATACATTCTATCTCCACCGTGCTGTAAATAATCTGTAGTTACTATTTTGTAACTCTTTTTATCGTCGTAAGCTTTTCCGTTTATACTAACATTTATGGCTTCTTTGTCCTTTATTGTTAATTTAATATTTGCCATAGGATGACTTCTACTATTAGCCATATAGTTTAAAAACTCTTTCATTTTTTCAGGGCCAATAGTAACCACAAGCAAAGTATTTTCGAAAGGCATAATCTCAAACATCTCGCGTAAAGTTATATCACCTTTACCAATAGAAGTACGTATTCCATTTCTGTTTAGAACAGCAAAATCAATTTCTTTATTGAAAATATTTTTATACCTCTCGTTAGCTTGCTCAAAAACTAAATCAGATAACAAATTTCCTAATGGACTTTCCGAATTAACACCTTTTCTGTTTGCCCACAATTCTATTTTAGAATATGATAATACCTTATTTAAATTTCCTTCTATTGAATCGTGATAAGGTTTAATGAAATCTGCTATTTCGGTAACACTACCTAGCTTATTATTCATTTCTATGTAGTCAAAATCCGAGCGACTTTTAGAAAGCTTTTCATCTTTACAAGATGTTAAAACTATCATTGCCACGGCAGCTAACATTGGCCAAGCATTTCTATATATCATTATTAACTTTATTTTTGTTAAAAAAATCTTTTCGAGTAAAATAAAAATGTATAACCTTGCAAGCATGGGTGAGGACTTCGGAAATACAAGGACAAAAGTAGCGGAATATTTCTATTCTAAGATATCAAAAAAGGCTAAACAGGACAAAATAGGTGATTTTGTGTTTGATAATGTAAAATCAATAGGTATAATTTTTGATAAAAATAGTAATGATGTTAATACATTTATTCAAGATATTTCCAAAGAGTTTAAAAGTAAATCGGGTGTTATTTCCATTTTCGAGCTAGCATATAATATTGAAGAAGATGATAAACCTGAGCCAACTGGAATACCTATAGTGTGTTTTTCTGATAAAGATGTAAACTGGTACGGAAGACCAAAGTTTAAAGATGTTACCAATTTTCTAGATACACCCTTTGATCTACTTATCAATCTTGCAGAAAATGATGCATGGCCTATAAAGTTTAGTGCGGCTTTATCAAAAGCTAAATTTAAAGTAGGTAGATTACAAGACAACTCAAATATATATGATTTCATGGTAGATACCAGTAACATTACTAGTATGAGCCAGTTCCATTCGCATATTTTAACCTTTCTTAGAATAATCAACAAATAAATTTGTAAAAATAAACATGACAAGCATCATTTAATTTTGTTTTTTATGACATTTTAGTATATTTGCATAAGTAACATTTGTTACCTTTTAAAATATATAAATATTATTGTTATGAAAAATATCAGTTATAATGATTATTGGCATAATCAAACTTCAGAATGCGTTGCACAATGTGAGGATGAAAAGACTTTCATTAGTAAAGTAGGAAGTTGTGCTGTATGCGTTGGTCAATTTGTTAAAACAGCTTTTAAGGCTATTTTTAAGGTATAAGACCAATTGTATTTCAAAGCGAATAGTTTTTGAAATATTTTACTGTTAAGCTATTTTCAAATTTTTTGCATAGCCTTAAGTAAAATGTTTTAAATGGTGTTTAAAGGTATGATTATAACTAACATTTTTTTACCTAGTAAACCACTCAACCTCCATGTGAATAAATTTATCGGAATGTTTTTTAAACAAACTATTTCGTTGAAATTGGTATTACTTGATAAATAGACATTATCCTTTTTTTTTAAATGATGTGATAAAATAATATTTGATATTATTTTATCACATCATTTTTATTTTTT
>LGVF01021414.1_pt1 | contig 10294 bp, 11 predicted proteins | sample 469901 | NCBI WGS metagenome assembly LGVF01 (sample SAMN03893561, study PRJNA290197) | marine sediment metagenome | material: sediment; isolation source: combined push core samples #3730, #5133, and #5579 collected at Hydrate Ridge | place: Pacific Ocean: Hydrate Ridge | reverse complement strand
ATTTCATGCGGTGCAAGAATTTTAACCGGAACAGATAGTTATTATGGGGGTAAAAGAATGTCGACCGTTCTACCAGAAGAACAAAGAAATGTTATACGTGGTAAAGTTATGATAGAAAAAGACGCATTTATCGGTACAAATGCAGTAATACATCCTAATGTTACTATAGGAGAGGGGAGTATTATCGGGAGCAACAGTCTTGTATTAAAAGATGTTGAACCTTGGAGTATCAATGTGGGTAGTCCATGTAAGAAAATAGGGAAAAGACCGGGAATCACAGTGGTGGATATATGAAAAAAATTTTAATGATTTCGTATTTATTCCCTCCATTGAATTGTGGTGTTTGTCGCCAATCAAAAATTGCAAAATATCTACTCCAACATGGATGGAATCCAATTATATTAAGTGTTAAAAAATCACGACTTCGCCCTATATACGACGAACATTTATTGGATGATATCCCTTCGACAATAAAAATCCATAGAACATCTACATTTGAGAGTCGGATTGTAATGAGGTATATACCAAAATATATTGGAATTAATGATAAATATATTAATATACCTGATCCATTTATAGGGTGGCTGCCGTATGCAGTAATACGCGGTCTCTACTTAATTAAAAAAGAAAATATTGATGTAATATTTTCAACATCATTACCTAATACATGCCATCTTGTCGCACTCATATTGAAAAAAATATACAAAGTGCCATGGGTGGCAGATTTTAGAGAGGCGTGGACACAAAATCCGTTTATTAATTATCCCAATACCATTTTAAAAATTGAAAACAAAATGGAAACATCAGTAATACAAAATGCAGATAAAATAACAATAATAAATGAAAATATTCAAAATGATTTAATTATAAAATATCCAGAACAGGCTCATGAAAAATTTTACACAATATCCCATGGATTTGATCCGGAAGACTTTCAAAATATAAAAAAAGAACCTTCAAATGGATTCATAATAACGTACACTGGTTCTTTTTATGGGAGGAGAAGTTCAAAAATATTCTTGGAAGTAATTAAAGAAATAATCGATAATGATAGCAATATAAGAAATGATTTAAGAATTCAATTCGTTGGAAATGTAAGTGAATCTAAAAAAATAATAGACCGATTGGGCTTAAATGATTTAGTGACAACATCTGGATTTGTATCACATAAACAGGTTTTTTCATATTTAATTAATTCAGATGTTCTCCTTTTAATTATTGGTCAAGGTAAAAATGATAATACAATATCGACAGGTAAAATATATGAATACATGGGTTCCAGAACCCCTATACTTGCAATTGTACCGGAAGGAGTAGCTGCAGATTTGGTTAGATCAGCTAATATAGGTATTGTAGTACACCCAAGCGATACAGAAGGAATTAAAAAAGCAATCAATCAATTATATATAAATTATAAAAGAGGAGATTTTAAAATTAAACCAGATCAAGAAATAATAAACCAATATAAAATGGATATATTATCAAAGAAGTTTGCACAAATATTTGACGATGTTATGTCTGAAAAATAGCATTTGGGATACATGGATATGTTCGAAAAATATTTTATTGATTCAGTTTTTGAAAAGATGTTCCCTGGTACTAATGAATACAATACAAACACAGATAAAAATGGAATACTTTTAATAGATTATGTAGCACATAATCTTGGTAACCGATACAACCCAGCGGCTATTGCACTATATGCCCTCTCACAGTACAACATGTTTGTGGATACTGGTAAAGGTCAATATAAAGAATCATTTTTAAATCACGCAAATTGGTTAGTTGATAATCTGATAGATAAAGGAAAATTTGGCGTATGGTACTATGATTTTAGCTGGATTACTCCGGGATATGTGTGCAGTCCGCCATGGATTTCTTCAATGGCGCAAGGATTGGGTATCAGTGTTTTGATACGTGCTTGTGAATTGACAAAAAATGGAAAATACTTAGAAGTTGCAAAGAAAGCATTAGCTTCTTTCGATGTTCCGATTCCTGAAGGAGGAGTTTTATATATTGATAAAAAGGGAGATGTGTGGTATGAAGAGTATGTATGCAAAAAAAGCGCTCAGGTGTTAAATGGAGTTATTTTTTCATTGATTGGTGTATATGAAATCTATGAATGCGATAAAGACAAAAATAAAAAAGACATATTCGATAAAGGGATTCAAACATTGAAAAGACGACTTGGTGATTTTGAATTGAATCTTGTATTCTTTAAGTCATCAAAGTATGACAACAATCTTTTGATATATTCCGGAGAAAAATATCATAATTTTCATATAGCACAAATGAAGAAATTATATGAAATAACAAAAGAAGAGATATTTAATGAATTTCAGAAAAAGTGGGAGAGCTATGAGGAAGAGTATGGTTCTACTAGTAGATCTAAAGGTAGATTTATCTTTAATTTGATATATTATATGATTTATACGAGATTTTTACGATTTTATACAAGATATGTACAAGAAGGTGCAAAAAGATGACAAACATAAATAAAATAGACAAAGATCTACATATATAGTAACTATTCAGCCATGCATAAACGTTATCGGTGGGATAAATAGTCCTGTATTATTTAATGACACATATTTGTTGAATCTCGATGAAATCAATGGCAATAGAATCAGTATGAAAAAATATATAATGAATGAACACAAGTGAAAATAAACGGCTTTTCGTTATCGACATCCTACCTTTGGGGTAGCTGAATAGTTACCACATATATATACAATAAGATTTTTCGGAACAAGAAAGAAGAAATGTATAACTGGATTACTTCGATTGAAATAACCTCAAATTTATCATTATATTGTTTAATAATTCTATTACATATTTACGATCCGCTTCTATCATTAGATAGGACCATACCAAACTTAAATAAAGTCCAAATGTCAGTATCCCTATTATAAAATGATTTACACTCTTGAAATATAAATAAACAAAACTTACTAATATAGTAAGGAATATTGCTTTTCCAAATAATTTAATATTTGGCTTCAGTCTTAGAATTCGATTAATAAATATTAGTGAAACGAATGCATTAAAGAGGAAAGATAACATAGTAGCTATTGCAGCACCTACTATTCCATATGTAGGTATTAAAATATAATTCATTAGGATATTTGGACCTACCGTAATTAATGGAAGCTTATATCCCATATCAGGTCGCCCAACAGAAAGCCATATAGAGCCTATTGAAATAATTGTACCTCTCACAACGGCACCTATCAATAAAATTTGTAAAGGGAGGACGGCGGGCAGAAACATATTTCCATATAAAAGCAGAATTGCATCTTTTCCGAAAATTGCCAACAAAAATCCAATAACTGCTAACATAAATAAAGAATACTTAAGTGCTTTATCAAATAATTTTATAGCCATATTATGCTCGCTTGTTCCCCAATAATGTGAAAATGTTGGGAATGACACTGCGTTAATAGATTGTGGAATTATCCATATCATTCTAGCAATGGCTATAGCAACTGAATAGATTCCAACATCAGTTGGTGTTAAAAAATAAGCTATCATAAGTATGTCTATTCGATACAATATAATCCCTACAATACTAGACAATACTGTTTGAGTGCCAAAAAATAATAATATTTTTGAAGTTTCTTTGAATTTGATCAAAGTTAACTCAGCTACTATTCTTCTGAAAAAGAACATTGCTACTAATGTGTAAATAATTGTAGATATTATGAATCCAATTATTGCACCATTAAGACCATAGCCCAATATAATTGGAATTATTACAAACACAAAATTTAAAGATTGAGAAGTTACATTCAATAAAGATACTAGTTTCATATTTCTCAAACCATTCAGTGTTGCAATTACCGACCCAACAATGTAATTAAATGGAATTGATAAAATAAAAAATTTTAACAGGGGTGTTAACAATGGCATATTGAATATTTCTGTAATCCTATCTGCCAGAATAAATAATGCTACAGCAGTCAATGTACCTAAAATAATTGACAATATAAAACTAGCTGAAACAACTTGGTATAATCTAGTATTATCATCTTTAAACTCGGCAACATATTTTGTCGTGGCACTAGGTATACCTAAATTTGTAACCTCCGATAGTGATGTAATTGAAAAAAGCATCACCCATAATCCAAGCCCACTCGCTCCAATATAGTATGCCATCACAAGTGAGGTGATAACACCTAAAATTAATTTGAAAGCAGAACTACTAAATATCCACCCGACATCAAAAGCGAATTTATCCCCTTCCATATTTTTATACTATCCTCACGCTCAGTCCTAAATAGTGACTAATAGCCTGTCGTTCTACTGAATACACTTTCTGGTTTATCATTTTATCCCTTCTCTTTAATCTCATCCTCTATGATCTCAACATATTCCTTTGCTAGAGTCTTATTCATATCAAGATCTGATGCTATGTTTTTCACTTGAAAACCTTCATTATACAACTTTTTAACCTTTATAAGCGATTTGATATATCTGTCACAGGCCACCTCACTATGAGATGTCCACCTCGCAATCTCAGGAGTTGGAATATTTCGAAGAAATTGCTTTATAATTATCTTTTTGTGAATTAATGTAGGACTAATATCATGAATCGTGCCTCTATACGGCAAGATCTCTTCTTGTTCTATCTGATATTCCCGAATATACTTCAAAATGGTAACAACACTCACACCGATTAACTGATTAATATCAGCTTGGTTTAATACACCACCCTGTTCATAGGCTTCCTTAGGAATTCTGACAACCTTGCACTTACGTATCTCTTTGATAGAATATCCATTCAACCTGAAATTCAGATCATCAATGGAAGCTATAGAAAGTATCACAGGAACCATCTCCGTGTTCTCAATGGTCTTGTTCCTGCTGGGTTTTTCGTTCTTGTTGTCTTCTCACCACATATTTCGTTTAGGAAATCCCACATCAGGTTTACTAATGATCTGCATGTTGCCTTTGGGAACCCGTAATCGTTCTCAAGTGTTTGGAATAAACTCTGTTGTGCAGTTCGAATCCATGGTTCTTTGTAAACAAGGTCTTCATTTTCTATTTGTTTCATGGCCGATCTCATTCCATAGATGGAGCTATGGTTCATTACTGTGGTGGCTATTTGACCCATTAGTAAATAAATCTTATAAAATTCAAATGCACTTTTCCTTCACTTGTTCAATTTTACTCAAACAACCCAAAGTGCAAAAAAGCTCCTTGTTTGCAACATCTGCTCTTACAATAAACTCATTCCCGCAAAATGGACACTGTTTTCTTACATAATCCATTTTCATCACTCCCTCAATTTAGATATTCTGAAGATTTACTTAAATCTTATGGTTATCTGATCAATTTGCATCATTATTCATTATCAACCGATGGATATCTTAGAATCAGATTATTAATCGTGATATCCTCTCACTCACATTCCCTCTCCCAAACACATCACTTCGCTTATTAGCACACTCAAATCCATTAATTGCTTCTATAATCTTTTCATGATCTGATCCCACCAGCACATTCCCTCCCTCTTCAATAGTTTCTACCCATTCAGTATTCTCCCGCATAGTTATACAGGGAACACCTAGCATATATGCCTCCTTCTGAATGCCACCGGAATCTGTGAGTATTTTTTTAGCATTAGCCATGAGTTTTAACATATCTATATATCCTACCGGTCGGATGACCTTAACACACTCACATAATTTATCCCATAAACTATATTCTTGTAGATATTTTTCAGTTCTCGGATGTACAGGAAATACTATAGTCTCATCAACATCGCAAAATGCCTTTAGAATAGATAAGAGTTTCTCCTTACTGTCAGTATTAGCAGGGCGGTGCAATGTTGCTACTACAAATTCACCTGAGATCAAATGCAGATCACTTAGGATTTCAGATTGTTCTTCAGCTATCGTTATATTGTATTCCAGTGCATCTTTCATCACGTCTCCTACAAGGTATACACCTTTTGTGATGCCCTCACTTCTCAGGTTATTGAGTGCAGTTTCTGTAGGGCAGAATAAAAGGTCAGAGATGTTATCAGTAAGTATGCGGTTGATCTCTTCAGGCATGGTCCTATCAAAAGAACGCAGTCCTGCTTCTACGTGGGCAGTTTTTATATGAAGTTTGGATGCAGCCAGTGTACCGGCAAGAGTAGAGTTTGTATCACCATAGGTTAATACGAGGTCCGGTTGTTCTTTATTGAGGATTTTTTCAATCTCGATGAGCATTTTACCTGTCTGTTCGCCGTGTGAGGCAGAGCCGATGTTAAGGTTGTAATCTGGTTTGGGGATATTTAATTCATCAAAGAATATGTTTGATAATTTATGGTCATAGTGCTGACCTGTATGCAGGAGAATCTCTTGATGTTGTTTGCGAAGGGTGCGGGAGAGGGGAGCACATTTAATGAATTGTGGGCGGGCACCTATGATTGAGATGATTTTCATTTAAGATTCGTTTCTTATTTAAGTTAATACTTCTTCAAAACACTGAAGGTACTTATCTACTATACTTTCCCATGTATATTTTCTTGCAAATTTAATAAACTCATCATAACGATCATCTTTCAATGCCTTTTCAATTTGGATAAGCCATTCATTTTTATTATTTGCAAAATGTATTAAATGGCTTTCATTAAGATTTTCTAGTTCCCTTAATGGTGTACTAACAACAGGAATGCCTCTAGCAAAATATTCTATTAATTTAATTGGTAATATTACCTCCGTAAGTTCAATTCGTTTAAAGGGCATTAACCCTACATCAAACATGTCAAAAATGGAGTTCAATTGATCAAATGGAATCTCTCCTAAAAAGTCACAGTTTATTGGGGCATTTTTCATTGTTTTTTTCATCCGCATATAATCACCAATAAGAATAAAATTCCATTCAGATTTTTCTTTTGCAATCTTAATTATCAGTTCCAAGTCAATATAACTTCCCATGTGGCCAACAAAACCAATTTTTGGATTAGATGAATTGTGACTCTTTCTTTTTATTATTGAAGATTTTGGAACACCATTTGGAATTACTGATATATTGCAATATGGATTGATCTCTAATATTTTTTCTTTTAACGATTCTGTGGGTGTAATGACATGATTACAAATAAATAATAATTCCTTTTCTCTTTCAATTGCATATTTTCCAAATTGTGTCCAACCGGAAAACAAATCTCGGCAATCATAAATTATTGGAATTCTCTTCTTTTTTAGTAATGTGGCATACCCAAAGAAGATTGGGGAGGAAATTATCAGTAAATCACACTTAAATTGCACATTATCAATAAACTTTGTCATCATTTTTTCTGCGACTCGCCATAAAAATGAATAACGTTCATAAAAAGGTATATGTACTGGAATGTATCCATCAATCATTTTGAAAATTGTAATTTTTTTACCGTATTGTAATATAGAATTGATATTAGCTTTTATATTTCTACTAAAGGTTGGGGGGTCTATCCATACTATATTTATGTTTGGTTTTTCAGATAATAGAGGGTATATCTGTTTTGCTCTTCCATGTTCGTTTATATGGGTATTTATTCCACCATATAAAATATTTATTGTTTCTTTCATAAATATGTATTAACGTATTTAAATTAATAATTTATAATGCTCACTAATATTCAGGTATATTTTCATAATTACTTTTTAGTATGATTTCATAGATTTTTGGTTTTTCATTAACTATGATAATTTTTAATTTATGGTCATATCTACTTTGTAAATAGTGTTTCATATTTAAATATGTCTTCTTATGACTTGGAGATTCTAATAGGTATACATGAAATCCCATTTTTAAAAAGGAAAATATATCATGAGTAGTTCGATTTCTAGCACTATCTATATCGTTTTTAATAGAAGGTGTAAAGTATACTTTTCTATGAATTATCGCTTTACCTATTAAATTTGTAATTATTATTGAATTGTCTGGTAATTCTGATATTTGACTATCAATTTCGTAATTATTTTGTTTTGTAAGCGTAGTATCTTTCAGATCAAATGATCCTCCAAATAACATATTTGTTGTACCTATCACATAAATAACAACTATCAAGAATATAATTATTATTGATAATTTATTTTTAAAAATTTTTATTGTATTTATAAAAAAAACCGATGCAAAAATTACGATTATTGTATATACGATTAATAAGTATCTAATATAGGTCGAACCAAGCCAACTAGTATTTTCTCCCAAATGATATCCTCCTAGTGTATCATAACTCCATAATATTGAAATTAACAGAAATGATAATAGATATGTTCTATTTCCAATATTTTTAAAAGCGTATAGTATACCTAAAAAGGCAAATGGTAAGATCATAGGAAAAATAGAATAAATCCAATCATTAGCATTTTTTATTCTTCTATCATTGTTAAAATTAAAATCTTGTGTTAGAAATCTTGAATAAATTGCTACAAAACCCCTTGACATTTTTTGAAAAAATGATAAAGCCTGCTGGTCACCGATTTGGTTTTCGGTAACTTCAATGTTAGCATTATATGTATATCCAGTTCGAAAGGGTGATCCATATAAAGAATCATTACTTATCATAATTGGTATTAGTGCAATAAATAAAATAATAAATATAATAGTTAGTATATATTTCATATTTCGAATTTGCATAATGAAGATAGGTAATAATAATAAGGTAAAAATAAAAAATTCATATCTTAGCCAGATTGAAGAGGAGAAAAACAAAAGAGAAATAATTATATTAGAAAAACTATCTTCATATTTCTCATATCGTGTTAAAAAATACAATCCCATAATATAAAATGATAATGCAGGGATATTTGAATAAAGCATATTATTCCAATAAATAATTGGGAATGATAAACCGATTAAAAAAACACTGAGTAAAGCTACTTTATTTCCATATAAAATTAGAATTAAACGGAAAATAAAATAAGTACCCATTATCCCTATAATTGGAATCAAATAAAATGGTCCTTGATTACCAAAAAGAAAAGCTATAGCAGTTAAATAGTATTCACCGACTGGTTTGACTGGTACAATTTTATTCAATGAATAAATTCCTCCAGCTGGTCTAATTACAGGATATTCGAAATATGTGTTTATTGGATCTTCAATAAAAAGTTCACCAGTTTTATAAAGGTGGTTTGAGAACACCCAAGTACTATGGTCATCAGGATGGATAAACCAGTTATTACCACTTAAATTTGTATAATTATAAAAATAAAGCATAGATAAAAATAAAATTAATAAATATAATACTTTAATATTTTTTTTTTTAAATATTTTATTTATAGAAAAAACCATCCTTAACTCCTATTAAATATTTTTTTATTGCTTGAATACCATCACAAGAAATTAATCCAAACACTAAACGAAAAGTAAGCTCGCCAAATAGATATAAAGTTTTATCCCTTCCTATCAAATTTTTTTTCCCAAAAATTATTCCATTTCTTGCCCATAAGTACGCCTGTTGTGAGCTTATTCTATTTGATCCTTTGATTCCAGCACTTGCAGATTTTTTATGCCTTATAATACTTTCTGGAATTACCCTGATCTTATATCCTGCATCTCGAGCCCTATATGAATAATCAGTATCTTCATAATAAGCAAAATAAATAGGATCAAGTAATCCTATTTTTTCTATAACCTCTCGTTTTATTAGCATGGCACACCCAGTAATAAAGTCTGGTTCAATTATTTCATTGTGTTGCTTTGATTTTTTTCTTTTTCCAATCATTATCGAAAAGCCAGTTAAATAATTAATTTTTCCTCCCATCGACCAGATAGTATCAGAATTGTAATACAATATTTTAGGACTTAAAATTCCCACATCCTTATTTTTTTCTGCATGCTCTATAAGAATATACAAAAAATCATTTTTTACAGTAGTATCATTATTTAATAAAAGAATATATTTCGCTTTTTGTGTTAAAGCAACTTCAATTCCTTGATTATTTGCATTAACGAAACCTTCATTTTTTATATTCTCAATCAGTTCTATAAAAGGGTATTTTTCTTTTATTACATCACCCTGGTTATTTTCTGAACCATTATCAACTACAATAATGCGGTAAGGAGAATAATTGATCTTTTCCAATGAACTCAAACACTCTAATGTATCTTCAAGTCCATTCCAATTAATAGTAATTATATAAACTAATGGTTTATTCGTCAACCTATCACCTCTTCTACCACCCTGACCATTACATCCCATGAAAATCTTTCATTTTCCTTTTTAATATTTTCAATAAAAAATCCATCTTTTTTTTCCATGAAATATGAAACAATTGAATATGACAGTGCCTCAGAATTAGCTGGCTCAACTAAA
>LGVF01535468.1_pt1 | contig 10297 bp, 9 predicted proteins | sample 469901 | NCBI WGS metagenome assembly LGVF01 (sample SAMN03893561, study PRJNA290197) | marine sediment metagenome | material: sediment; isolation source: combined push core samples #3730, #5133, and #5579 collected at Hydrate Ridge | place: Pacific Ocean: Hydrate Ridge | reverse complement strand
AATGGTTATCCCATCAATAATCTTGGCCAAGGTAGAGATCTAATTCGAATTACCAGCTGTACGATTATTGATGACCTGCTGTATGTCTGTTGCACCAACGATCAGGAACACCCCTCAGGTGTCATCAAGGTTCTCAATAAAGCATTTTTTACAGAACGGGAAATCGTTCTGTCACAAACAAGCCAGAATTTAACTAATTTCATAGCAAAAAAAATTGTTACTGGCATCACGAATCGACGCTATATCCTTCAGAGTTCACAAGGGGTTGTCAGTGTCTTTGATAAAAGCTGGATATTAATTGACAAAATAATTCCTCGTGAAAAGCGCCTTGGCATCATGGAACCCGCAACCATTGACGCAATAACCACGGGTAAGAACGGCAATCTTTATCTACTTAGTGAAGAGCGTGGACGTGTTTTTGTTTACAACAGCAATGAAGTTTTTCAATTCAGCTTTGGTGAAAAAGGGGGAGATGTTGGCAAATTAGCTCGGCCCCGTGCCATTGCCATTGATGACAAGAACAAACGGATCTATGTCTGTGATTATTTGCGCCACGCTGTCCTTGTTTATAACACTGAGGGGAAATATCTATTTGAAATAGGCAGCAAGGGCAACCTGCCTGGCTATTTCCTCTACCCCGGCGCCGTTACAGTAGATCATCAAGGTCGGTTATTTGTTGCCGACACATTCAATCATCGCGTTCAAGTATTTTCAATTACACCAGATACTTAACAGCTAATAGTTCATTATTCACCGTAGGGATTAGAATATTCGTTACGGATTTTATTCAATTGTATTAGGAGGAAAAAATGGAGAGATTTACGTTAGCACTTATCGGTAGTATCGCACTGCTGATTTGCTTCACAACAGGTGTAAGCGCTGCACCACCTATTGTGATAGATGATTGCATCAAATGTCATGATCAGATTGTTGATCAGGTATCCACTCGCGGCGGATTACATGCATCAGAGATCACCTGCCAAGACTGCCATCTTGAACACCCCCCCAAAGGGACCAACGCGATTCCTGCGTGTAGCATGTGCCATGCTGTCGATGATAAGGCGCACTACGCCATTGAAAATTGTCAATCCTGCCACAACCCACACTCACCACTTGAAATAGATCTTGGTAATACTGAAGTGGTCAAGCCAGTATGTGTAACGTGTCACGACAATGAGGGAACTCAACTTGTTGAATATCAAAGCATGCATAGCGGCTTAGATTGCAACGAATGTCACCTTGAGCACGGCCAGTTCCTTGCGTGCATGGAGTGCCATGAGCCGCATACTGAAGAGATGGTCTACAACGACTGCCTCACCTGCCATAAACCACATATGCCAACGGTTGTGAAATACCCTGAGACCATTCCATCATCGTTCTGCTCAGGCTGCCACACCACTGAAACAGAGGTATTGATGGCAAACAAAACCTTACACCATGATCTCACCTGTGCTTACTGCCATAAGACACAACACAAAATGATTCCACAATGCACAACATGCCATGGTGCACCTCACGATAGAGATCTTCACAGTAAGTTCCCTAACTGCCTAGATTGCCATATCGATCCACACGGTCTTGAAAAATAACTGCTAAGTAAGAACCATATAAACACGCCACAAAAACACGATATCTCTATTAATCAAAGAGGAGCATTATGAAAGTACTTAAAAAAACGTTATCCATACTAGGGATGTTCGTCCTAGTTGCGACGGTGTGGGGTTGCGTCGAACCCTCAACAACATCTCTGGTGACATCAACAGTCGAAGCAAGAACCGTTAAAAGTGATGCAGAAGTTTCAACGAATCCCTATGAAAATCAAGTCGTTCCACTGACAACACTTGATTGTGCTAGATGTCACTATCCTGTTTTCACCACTATTCGCGACAAAGGTGGTAAGCACCAACTAGAGTGCCAGTTCTGTCACGAATCTTTCCACACCTACCGTCCCGGTAAGGATTGGTCACAAGAGGTACCCGATTGCACAAACTGTCATGGCGAGATCCACGGTGATGCTTTTATGGACTGCCTCAGTTGTCACGGTAATGCCCATGCACCCATTGCAGGGTTAACCAACATGGTAACTCTGGAAAAAGATTGCGCGAATTGCCATACCGCACAAAAATCAGAGATCACAACCTTCCCAAGTGCTCACGGTATGATTAGCTGTAGCGACTGTCATCACACTCAGCATGGCAATATTCCTAACTGTGTTGAATGTCACGAAGAGCCACACACTGAATTTGTTGACAACACTGGCTGCATGGGTTGCCACCCTGTTCATAGCCCAACACAAATCAGCTACAGCGATGATACACCCAACTCGTCGTGCCAAGGCTGTCACGAAGAGATCACCTCTCACCTCGTTAACACAACGAAGAGACATGCGACACTACAGTGTGCATTCTGCCATACGCAAACTCACGGCACGATTCAACAGTGTCAGGATTGTCATGGCTTACCACACAGTCAGGCAATGCTATCCAAATTCAACGGCTGCCTCGATTGCCACGGTGATCCGCACGCTTTGGTTTTCCCCGGAGAATAATTCACTCATGACACGGGTCGTTAACACTCGGCCCGTGGCGTCAGGAATAACTACCAAGTGATAACCAGTAAGAAATACATGAAATATGGTGCCATAGCAGGGATAATTTTATCCTTGCTATGGTTGTTTGTACTAAATTCATATGCCACAGGACTACGGCTCAATGGTAATTGGAGTACTCCGTTTGGTGACGACGATGGTCCTTGGAACCTCGGCCAAAGCTACAACCTATCAATAGGTCATGACTTTACATCGGCGATAAAAATGAGTGGAAATTTTCGCTATTCAACCAATGAGCGTCAGGGGTTTGACAAAACAGAAACCATGTCACCAACACTGTCTCTAGGTTTAACCAATGATCTATTTAGGATCAGTATTAACGGAACACAGAATCAACGTTGGAGTGGGGATTCTCCTAAAAACACAACAACGACGTGGAACAGCACCATCGCTTCAAACTTAACCGATCAAAAGTGGCCCCAAATCCGTTTAAGCTATGGTGAATCGAATGCAACAAACGACTCTTCACCGAGCACACAGGATACCGACAATAAGAACTTCAGCACCAGCATGAACTATAGTTGGAATTTCATACAACTGCTGTACAACTATCGCAACAGTCAGAATATCGATCATATCAGTCAGCGGGAAACCGATAATCAAAACCATTCATCAAACATTCAAATTGCTAAAAGCATATGGGACAATAAAATATCCTTTAGTGGTTCTTATCAATATAGTCAATCAGACTCTACAACATCGTTAACAAAAAGTAGTGATGGTACTATCATATTAGATGTCCCCTCTTCTGGATCTTTTTCCGGACTTGACTCGACCCCTGAAACCGACACGCTACCCAGTGCACCACAGCTCAATGATGGCAACACGGTCAGTCCAACAACAATTGGCCTTCCTGATATTTTTAATCAATTAAACGTCGCGCTACAAATTAATTTCAATCCAACAAATCGCCTACAAGTCCACTTTGATCGCCAACTTAATCTCGCAACACAACAACGACTACACTGGACTCTATATACAAGCATTGACGGTAATACATGGACTTTATTGCCAGAGATACCCACCATCGAATTTATTGTTGAGGATGACCAAACCTTTGCACTGCTAAGTTTAGCAACTGAGATTAGAACTGCTCGTTATATCAAAACAGTGATAACGACAGATGTCGGTTACGACAATGCATTTCTCACTGAAATCATTGCGCAGCAGAGTGTACTCCTCACAGATGAAAAAACAGAATTTTCAACATCGAACCAAACACAACAAAGCCAAGCGAGCATCAACTATCGACCCTGGGAACAGTTTCAAATCGGTTACTCTTTTAGTCAAAACAAAAACAAACCTAGCAATGGTGCGGTGTCAACCCAACAAACACACTCAGTCAATAGTCATATCAATTGGAATCGTTATTTCGCACTATCACTCAACGTGGGAGAAAGCACCGACACTATAGAAGGGTTAACTGAAAACCGCAGTCGTTCCTACTCATTCTCATATTTAACCTCCCCCATTGACAGCGTTAATTTTTCAATCAACGGCACACGTAGCAATCAATTCGAAGATGATTTAAAAACTCAAACATCCGATTCGATTAGCAGTAATATTACAGCAATCATTGTCCCTGACTTAACTTCTAGCGTCTCCTATGTATGGTCCAAAAGTACTAATTACAGCAGTGAATTGGTCACAACAAACAGCAGCTACTCATTTAACCTTATGGCACGTATCAGCTCGCGTTTGAATGTTTCCTACTACCTCTCCCATCAGGAGAGTGCGACCCACCGACTTTCGCTGTCATATCGCCCCTCTGATCTGATATCAACAACATTGAGTGCTATGAAATCAGATGAAGCAACCTCCTACGCCACAACCATACACTGGCGTATCACACCAAAAATTCAAAACAATCTCAGCTATAATCTAACCAAAGCTGATAGCGATATATCGCACAATGCAACCTACAACTTTAGTTGGAATATCAGTCAACATCTCAGTGTTCGACAAAACATGAAATGGAGTCAATCTCAGGGCGAGAGCACATGGTCAGGACTACTAAGCCTTAGTTACAATATTTAGCGGTATATTTTTTGCATAGACTGGTTACAAAGATGCCAGTCATTTAAGTTGTATTCAATTCACCATTAAACTTGAAGTTCAAATTTATATATGTGAGATGAGGAGATCGTTGTGACAAAGTACTTCGTTTTAATTTTAACTGTTGCCAGTCTATTATGTGGTTGTGCGCAAACGGGACACCACTATACCAGTCAGGCCATTGGTTTAGGTTACATTCAAAATATAGCAGTACTACCTTTGGAGAACTTCACCAACAGTAAAGGACTGGAGAAACGCACCCGCGAACTTCTTATTACCCGTATATTAGGTCGGAACCTCTACCATGTCGTTGAAAAAGGCTCCCTCTATCATTTTTTACAAGATGAAGTACGATCAAAAGAGAAGGCTCTCATTGATCAACGATCGGCAAAAAAACTGGCCCGTGAATTTAATATCGAAGCCTATATCGTCGGTTCGATCGACGAATATACTCTCGAACGTAATGGCTCCTATTCCTATCCAGTGATCGCTATTACATTACGAATGGTCGACATCAAAACAGGTCAGGTGATCTGGCAAGCAAGTAATAACGATAGTGGCTACAGTACTGCTGGTCGTCTATTCGGGCTGACAGCGGATGACACCACAACAGTACTCTTCCGCCTTATTGACAAGACCCTCGACACACTGAGTGAAGGTTAACATTATGGTCAATAGGTCTCACCAGAAACTGATCCTGATCATTGTTGCCTTACTGCTTCAGGCAACAACATTCGCCCATGCTTATTCTATTGCCATATTACCCGTGGCAGATTTAAGTAAAGGGCGTAATGGTGTTGATCTGCAAATAACCACCCTGCTCGCGCAACGATTAACGAATCAAAAAATTTCAGTTATTGATGGTGAAAAAGTTATGACGTTTATGGTTGATCATGCTATCCGTCGTTGCGGTGAACTTGACACACTCACCTGTCGAATCATGGCAAACAATTTAGACTGCGACACCATACTTGTTACCACAATTCTCGGCAATCAAGACAACAACTCGGAACTAAGTCTCATTACAACTCTTTACGATGGAAAAACAGGTCAAGGTATTTGGAGTACCCTCTTCACCCGCCATTTAAGCGATGATCAACCATTGTTTGGCATCGGGAAATCACTCGATTTAAGTGAGATCAAAAAGGATCTGTGTCACGAACTGACTGCATATTTTGTTGAAAAATCGACAACACTGCCCAAGACATCTTCTGAACTTATTCACGATTATCGCGTTGCAGAGATACAGATTACTCCAGAGTTAGTTCGTGGCGACAGCAAACTCCACTGCCGACTTAAAATACAATTTTTCGATCAAGCCCCTGAATACCTCCAATTAAGCACAGGAGATCAAACCGTTATTCTGCAACGCAACACTACGCAGCATGTTTACGAGGGAATTCTTCATGCCTTAGCGTCAGACGGTTCCCATTCGGTAAATCTTAAAATATACTGGAATGCCTCACATCAAGAGACAGTTCCTGAAGTGTCGACATATCAGGTGGCTAACTATCCATCTGAACTTGAAATGAGAACCTGCTCAGGACTTGAACTGGGTGATATGTATGCTTTTAGTGACTCAGTGAAACTGATTCCAACATTAAACCCAACTCGCCCTATTGACTGTTGGCAATTAACTATCACCAATGAATATGGTAAGTGCGTGGTTTCAGAAAAACACATCACGCCATTACCGAAACAATTACAATGGCGCGGAATCGACAACAACCGCCGTCGTCTCGATATGGGCCGCTATGAGATGGTGCTAAAAATTTGGGACCTAGCTGGAAATATCGCTGAGACAAGTTCAACACTGTATTTACAGCCCAAAGAAACTGACCTTGTCAGTATCAGCCAAAACTTCAATAGCGATAATCATCAAATTGAATTATTACCGGCAAAAAACATCATGATCCCGATTGAACACTGGGCGATTACCCTTGAAACAGGTGATGGCGACATTGTTTATACGACTCAAGGGGAGCATCTCCCCGCGTTGGTCGATCTACCACCACAGTTAAACTATGATGAATTAAGTTGTAGTGTTCGCGTATTAGATCAGCTAGGAAATCATTCGTTAATAACAGGAACTCGTTTTCAAGTTGATAATACGAATGAGATGCTCGCTCAACGCAGTGATCTAAACTGGAGTGCCGATTTTTAATATGTCACGGAATATGTGGATAAGATTAATAGCCATTGGCGCGATATTGTTTCAATGCTCGTGTGGCATCAAGCCATTAACAACAACTGTTTCCTCAGGGAATCAAGTTGCGATACAACACATTGCGGTACTCCCTTTTTCTGGAGTAGATCAGCAACCTCTTCTAGAGGTTATGGCAACACGCGTCGGCCAAACGATTTTACATAACTACGGGTTCAATATAACCAACGAAGGTGACATAAGAATATATCTCCAGCGAAAACAACTCTTCATGTCACAGTTAACCACAACTGGTGACCCAACAATGTATGCAGAGTTAGCTAAAGAACACCACATTGATGCCCTCGTTATCGGTAAAATCATAACGGTTGAATACGAAAAAATTCAGGGTGACACCTTACCTGTTATCTGCCTTGAATTAAGACTGCTCGAAGCAAAAACAGGTCGTTTATTGGCGAGTTCATTTCTAAAGCGGCATGGCGAAGAGTACCGTACCGCATTACGTTTTGGCGTCGTCCGTACCAGTACCGAATTGATTCAAATCATTCTCACTGAAATCATTGAAGATTGGCACACTAAAGGAGCACTCCCTTGGCCCAACGTATCGTAAAAACAACCGCATTTTGTATTTTNNTTGGTGACGGTCAATTCTGTCGAATATCGGACACAAGACTATCTCGACTGGTGGCAAGAGTGGCGCGAGGGGCCTGATTTACCTGAATCACCCGAAGAATATATCGACTGGCTTCTTTTATCTACAGAAGCGAAACAGATGCAACTTCAAGATCAACCACTGTACAAAAAAAAGGTTGAGGTATTTCTTAAGGTTCGTGCGCTGATGTTACTAAAACAGGAGAGTGTATCCGACAAAACACAGTGGCCAGATGAGGAACGTTTACGGCAGATCTACCAAACCGACTACACCCCTATTTGGCAACTTAGAACGGTAACATTTCAAGATCGGCTGCAGCTGGATGCCTTTATGGCACAACTGCAGAATACCGATGAAGTTGATACTGAAACCATAATTGCCGAGTTACCTGAACAATTAGGCAATGCAGTTTTATCCTCTCCGGTATCAGAGCGACAAGCAAAGCTACCGCAAGAGATCAGTACTCTTATCAAGGATAAGAAAGATCAGCAATACTCCTCACCATATCTTTGGAATAATACATGGCAAATTATCGAAATTATCGGATTTAGTGAAGGCTCTGACGAAGATTTTACAGCGCAGAGAGATGCTATTCATCACCATTACATCAAGAAACAGCAGTCGCGCTTAACAGCAGAATTACTCAAGGAACTTATTGAAAAATATCAAGTAGAGATTGATGAAAACATTATCAACTCAATTACTTATGACGGGGTTGCCAGCGAATATGCCGATCAAATTGTGCTCTCTTTTTTGAGCTACAAAATTACAGCGACGGAGTTACACCGTGTCGCATTAAAGCAATATCAATCATTTTCGGGATATGAAGCGAATGGTGTTCAATTTGAAAAAGTGATCGTACGTGTATTAAATGACATCATTTCGCAAAACCTCACCAATGCCGAAGCCCTTGACCGTCACTACGAACTGAAGAGACCATTCAAGCCAACCTACGATTTTTACTGCAACAACCGCCTAATAAAAGAGCTTGAACGGAAGCTGATTGCCCCTTATTTAATTGTGAGCGAGCAAGAGCAACGAGCAGCCTACCAACAACGCAAAAAAGAGTTTGCCGAGCCAGAGTTAATCAAAATCCTGCGTGTTGAAACGAGTGATCCAGATCTTGCGTTGAGGTTGAATGAAAAGTTACGTCAAGGCGTACCGTTTAAAACCGCTCTATTGCCGTTATCGCCAAATGGTTTCAACCCAGAAATCCAACCACTGGAAAACTATAGTGCTTCCATTCAACAACGTATTTCGAGCTTAGCACCAGGAAAGTCAACCATGGTTGAGGAAGATGAGGGCTATGTCTTTATCCATTTTATTCAGTCTGAGCACCAACAATTCGTATCATTTGACAAGGTAAAAGATATTTTCGCCTCACAACTCAAACAGCAAAAGTTTTCCCAATTACGCCAAGATCTGATTCAAAAGCTACGTAAGCTCTCGACTATTGAGGTTAATCAGCAGCAATGGCAACGTTGTCTTGATCAGTTGAAAGGATAAACATGAGGATGAAAATGGGAATAAATAAATTACTTTTGGGTGGATTGAGTCTCGTACTCGCATTGAGTTTAAGTTGTTGCACAGCCACGAAAAGTCCAACGAAAAATCTCGTCAAAGATTGTTTAGATTGCCATCAAGAATTGAGTCACTACAGCACGGGAGCACTTGTCCATGAGCCATTAAAACAAGGACAATGTCAGAGTTGCCACCGCAATCATGGCCTCATAGGGGGGACGTATCTCAAAGAACCTGTTGAAACACTTTGTCGTAAATGTCACCATGACCAGAGTGCTCAACCCTTTGCATCCGTGGTTCACTCACCGGTCAAAGAGGGGCAATGCGATCAATGCCACGATCCGCACAATAGTTCAAAAGAATCTTTACTGTTAGAGTCCTCCCCCCAACTGTGTTTTAACTGTCATGATGAAAAACCGTTCACCCTTAAAGTAAGCCATGCTCCAGTTGTCGCTGGGTGCAATACCTGCCATGCAACACATCGCAGTGCTGTAACAGCTTTATTGTTGCAACCAGCAGATCAGCAGTGTTTGAGTTGTCACAATAACAGCCAACACATGAGTGCATCGCACGCAGGATTTCCAGTTACAAGCCGTTGCAATGATTGTCATCTTGTTCATTCTTCCGATGCTGAACACTTATTGCGGCGCTCAATTCATAAACCAACGCAACAACTTGAATGTGCTCAATGTCACGAAAACAGTGCTGACAGCCCTTTTGCATTGAAACATGATGGCGCAACACTATGCCTTGAGTGTCACGACGGTGCAAAATTTAATTCTGCAACGATGGGACTCCACACACCCGTTGCTGAAGGCGACTGTTTCTCCTGCCATAATCCACATGCCAGTGACCACCCCACGCTGCTTAGTCGCTCAGAAAAAACGCTCTGTTTAGAGTGCCATGAACAACAAGCGAATAAAACGAGTCAGCATGCCGTGTATCAAACAGGAGATTGTCTCGCTTGTCACAATGGTCATTTAAGTTTAAATGAACTACCAACATTACTAAAACAAGAACAAAACAATTTATGTCAGCAGTGTCACGACACCGCGACAAAAAATAAAAAATTTATTCATGACCCTGTACAAAATCAACAGTGTTCAACTTGTCACCTCCCCCATGACAGTAACAACAAATCATTATTGACCCAGCCCCAACAAGAGCTCTGCTTAAGCTGCCATGACAGTATGAGGGGACAGCTAGCTCAAGCGAACCTACACGCTCCTATTATGGCGGGAAACTGTTCTGGATGTCATCAACCACACGGCAGTGACACCCCTCAAATCCTTAAAGC
>LGVF01102365.1_pt1 | contig 10306 bp, 14 predicted proteins | sample 469901 | NCBI WGS metagenome assembly LGVF01 (sample SAMN03893561, study PRJNA290197) | marine sediment metagenome | material: sediment; isolation source: combined push core samples #3730, #5133, and #5579 collected at Hydrate Ridge | place: Pacific Ocean: Hydrate Ridge | reverse complement strand
GCGGATCGGCCTGGAATCCAGGGTATCAGGGAACTCGAAGTGCTGAGTTGACGCTGGAGTCGATTCATCATTCTCGGATTCCGGACCAAAGTATCTAATAAATACCCGATTCGCCTGGTCGTCGCCATATTTCCATATTTGGCCGTAGCCTCGATTAATTCTGACGCAAGCTTGGGCTCATTTTTGATCTCCCCTTTGATCCAGTCATATCCACGGGGCAGACTATTAAAGCGGGACCAGTCGTAAACAGCATCCATGAGGGTCCTTGCCTTGGAGGGGTAGATTCCTTCCATATCCTCTCGTGTGCGCACGGCATTGACGGCTCCCAGACGTTTGTCAGCGACTTTGATGAATTGAAACGCCAGACTTCCTATCGAACGTTTCCCTGAAATACGGTTATTGTAGAGATAGGTCACACTTGGAATTTGGTTATCAAGTCCGTAAAAATTAAAGGCCGCCGATCCGCAGATCTGATATTTCCCTTTCTCCTCCTCCATGAGCTTCTGAAGAATCAGGGCCGCCCTTGGACTGTATTTGCCTCCGGCCGGTATGCGAGAGGGACCGAGATACATCCCTCGTTTAAGTCTCAAAATCCAGCCGGAATCTGACAGGCGACGGAACAGATCGCGTTCCTGCGATCCCGTTATATTTAATATGGGGCTATTTCTCCAGTACGGACAATATCCAGTTTCTTAAGTTGGACATAGGCGAAAAACCGCGATGAGAGACTCCCCAGCTCCGGTCCCTTTGATTTCATATTATTTCTTGTAAATGGGTTAATAACCCATTATCAAGAAATATCATAAATATCAATTTGTTTGATTACCCTGCTAACGGCAATAAAGTCTTCTGCCTAAAGAATGGGTGAATGGGGTCATTATGTTGTTGACTGTTATTCTGTGATATGATAATTGGATCATATGAGCAGGCCATTAAGGATACAGTACCCGGACGCATGGTACCATGTGATGAACAGAGGACGAAGAGGGGAATCTGTTTTCCTGGAGAAACAGGATTACTCCATGTTTGTCGAGCTTCTTAAAGAAGTCGTTGATATGTACAAGGTGAGGGTTTGCCGCTTATTGTCTCATACCCAATCATTACCACCTCTTGATTCAGACTCCGGGTGGGGACCTGGCCAGATGCATGAGACATTTGAACGGCATTTACACCCAGCGCTTTAATCGGGCACACCATTGTGATGGCCAGTTGTTTCGTGGGAGATACAAATCCATTTTAGTGGATGCTGACAGCTATCTTTTGGAACTGGTGAGATACATTCACAGAAACCCTTTGGAAGCGGGATTGGTAAAGGAACTGAACCAATATGCCTGGAGCAGTCACAAAGGCTATTTGTCCAATGCCAAAAAATGGAACTGGTTACATAAGTCCTTCATCCTTTTACTCTTTGCGAGGGACAGAAGAGAAGGGATAAACACGTACAAAATGTTTATTTTAATGGAAAGCTCTGAGGAGATAAACCGCATTTTTTCACAGAGCAAGTTCCCGTCTATGTTGGGCAGTGAAAAATTTATGAACAGGGTGAAAGAGAAATTCTTTCGTAAGAAACGCCATGATGAAATCCCAGAATCAAGGAGATTGGCGCCAGGGCCGGAAAAGATAAAGAAGGCAATATGTAGAGCCTACGGTATAGAAGAAAGTTCGCTTTTGTCATCAAAAAGGGGTGTACTTAACGAACCGAGGAATGTTGCCATTTTTCTTATTAGGTGCCTTAGAGGAGAGAAACTTGAAGAGATTGGGAGACAGTTTGGTATCGCCAAGTACAGCTCTGTGAGCAGCGCCATTGAGAAAATGAAAAGAGACATCTCGGCGGACCGTAGGCTAAAGGCCCACGTAAAAAACATAGAAAAGATGATATTATGAAACAGTCAACAGCATATCTGACCCCTTTTCAATACGACACGTTGTATAGTGGCAAATGGGCTCATCCGAATACAGAGAAACATGCACCTGAATTAACCGGATAGGCATATAAAATTTTTATAATTTTCTGTTAAAAAAAGTTGACAACTATATAAAAATTTGGATAAGTTGAGTTCGCTTTTTCTGAGAAGTACCAAAAAAATCAGGATCAAAAAATGACAGAAGGCTGGAATAACAGCAAAATTAGAAGTTTCGTTTATCTCTCTCTTTTTCTAATTATCATCTGGCTATGCCTTACCTCAACTTTTGAATGGCAGGAACTTGCTGTAGGTATTCTTATCTCACTGGCACTGGCTTTTTCCCTTGCCGGATCATATTCTCATCTCGATTTGCCGCGGTTTAGTCTGAGAAGACTTTTTGGCTTTATTGTATATCTCGGTATTCTTTTCATGGAAATAGTGAAGGCGAATATTGATGTTGCCTACCGCGTGCTTCACCCAAAGATGCCGATAAAACCGGGAATCGTAACAATCCGCACGAATTTGAAGCAGGATATTGCCAGGCTTATTCTGGCTAATTCTATTACTTTGACTCCCGGAACATTCGCTGTGGACATCATTGGAGACAGGCTGTTGATACACTGGTTAAACGTTAAATCGGAAGATTTGGACACTGCCACCAAAATCATCAGTGAGAAGTTTGAAAAATATTTGATAAAAGTTTTTGAATAAACAAATGAACAGTGAAAATGCTAGTGAAATGTTGAAGGCGTTTGCTCATCCAACGAGGCTCGAAATTGTTGCAGGTCTTCTCAAAAATGAATGTAATGTTGCTGAGATCCAAAAGAAGTTGGGGCTTCCCCAGTCCACAATTTCCCAGCATCTCCGGGTGTTACGAAACTACGGGATTATCAGGGCAAGGCAGGAAGGCACAAAGAGGTGCTACAGGGTGATTGATAATCGGGCAAAAAAAATTATGCAGATTATTGAAGAACGATAATTTTTTTTTGCAATCAGCGTATTATTTGCATATACATATATAGAAACTGAGGGATATACAAAACGGGCTATTTCATGAGTGAAATCTTTTTCATAGTTTTTATCGGAGCAGGAATAATTCTTTGTCTCCTCAGAATGATAAAGGGGCCAACGGCGGCAGACCGGGCAATGGCGTTGGATACGGTCACCACGGTTACAACAGCACTGCTTGTTATTCTGGGATTTGTCTTCAAAAGATATATCTATCTGGACGTTGCATTGGTTTACGCCGTGTTGATGTTCATTGGCTCGGTTGCCATAGCCAGGTTTTTGGAAAAAGGAATTTAGCAGGCCATGTATATTGCGGGAATAATTGTTACGGGCATCGGCGCCGTGTTTCTGTTTCTGGGAAGCTTGGGAATCGTGAGATTGCCTGACGTTTACAACCGGCTTCAGGCAGGGACGAAGTGCACGACGTTCGGTTGCTTTTTGACAATCATCGGCGTGGGCATAATGGAGCCCGCATGGTTCTGGAAAAGCCTAGTGATAGCGGTGTTTGTCCTTTTGACCAATCCGATTTCAAATCATGCTCTTGGCAGAGCCGCTCGCAAAAGCGGTGTCCCACTTTGTGACATTAGTGTAGTGGACAAGAGCAAGGATTTCGAGGAATACCGCGACAAGGAGGAGTAATATCAATGGAAGATACAGTAAGACAGATTGGTGAAGCCGTGCTTGTGCTTTTGATGCTTACCGGCGCGGTCTATGCCTGTATTTTCAAAGATTTATTGAATGCAATTATAGCTACCGCTTTTGTGAGCTTGATAGCAGCTATCCTGTTTTATTTTCTGCAGGCTCCTGATGTGGCTATGGCAGAAGCCTCTATCGGGGCAGCTTTGACCACCGCGATTTTTGTTATTGCCATAAGAAAAACAAAAAGGTTCGAAGAATAATGAGGACTTTAATAAGCTATGTGCTGCTCACCGTCCTTGTGCTCGGATTGGCCTTTGCCGTGTCCGAAATTCCATTCGGCGCGAATCAAATCAACAGCAGTCTAAAGCCAGGTCGGCACTATCTTGAGAATGCGGTTGACGACACTGGGGCGACAAATGTTGTCACCTCGGTTGTGGTAACTTACCGTGGTTTTGACACCCTTGGCGAGGTAACGATCTTATTTATTGCCGCGATAGGGCTGGGGGCTGTGCTGTATACACGGAAGAAAAGGTCACCGGAATTCCGATTGGAGCCCGCAAGTCAGATTCTTCAGAGCGGGTGCCGTTTTCTTTTCCCGCTGATTATTATTTTCGGGGCCTACGTTTTTATTCATGGCCATCTTACTCCCGGAGGAGGATTCCAGGGAGGCGTTATTGTGGCTTCGGCATTCCTGCTTGCTTATCTGGGATATGCGGAAAAGAAAACCGTGAGAACATGGTTTTCCGCAACAGAATCATTTGCGGGCCTGGTTTTTGTGATAGCAGGCCTTCTGGGCCTTGCCGTCGGGGGCAGTTTTCTCATGAATTTTCTTCCAAAGGGAACGGTCAATACGCTATTTAGCGCCGGTGTCATCCCTGTTATATATATTACTATTGGATTCAAGGTGGGAGCAGAGCTGGCCGGAATTGTGGTTGATATGCTGGAGAAATCATAGTGAATTTATTATATGACAGTACATATTATATTGCTTCTATTGGGCTTATTGCCATCGGACTCTATATCATGCTGGTAAAGAAAAATCTTATCAAGGTGATTATTGGTTTGGGCATTTTTGAGACTGGGATAAATCTTCTTCTTATCGTCGTGGGCTATATCAGACATGGAACAGCTCCTATTTTCTCACGGGCGGATTTGAGTGCCAGAAACATGGTAGATCCGACGCCTCAAGCCCTGGTTTTGACATCGATTGTTATTGGAGTTGCGGTTCTTGCACTGGCTCTTTCTCTGGCGGTGAGGCTGCATGAGCATTATGGAACGCTTAATCTTCGCAAGATAAGAGATTTGAAATGGTAGTTCTTCTCATAGTTGTGCCGCTTGGCCTAGCATTTGCCCTTCCGTTACTGGGCTTCATATCAAAACGGGTGGCCGGGTTTGTCCCGGTTATCGGCATGCTATTCAATCTCGTAATTTCGCTGTTACTGCTTCCCGTTGTGTTGCAGAAACCCGAAGTGGTTTCGATCGGAGGGTTTCCGCCGCCTTTCTCCATTAACCTTGTGGCGGGGCCTTTGGGCGTTGGACTTTCTGCTCTTATAGCACTGGTTGGTCTGGCAGTTTCCATATACGCGATAGGTTACATCAGGGAAGGTGCTCAGGAAAAGTACCACGTGCTCTATCTCCTGCTCCTGACGGGGGCTACCGGAGCGGTGTTGACCGGGGATATATTCAATCTTTTCGTGTTTTACGAGATCCTGTGCATCTCATCTTATGCCCTGGTTGCATATCTCGGCGACCGGAGCGGTATTGAGGCGGCGGTGAAGTATTTGATCCAGGGTTCAGTGGGCAGCGGACTGATACTTATTGGAATTGCCATTCTTTACGGTCTCTTCGGTACGCTTAATATGGCTCAGATCGCACAAAATATAAATTCAGTCAGTTCTCTGTCTGTTTTTATTCCCCTTGTTCTTCTGATTACGGGTTTCGGTGTAGAAGCTGCGGTATTCCCTCTGAACGCCTGGCTACCTGACGCGCATTCTTCAGCTCCCTCCTCGATAAGCGCGATATTGTCCGGGATAGCCATAAAAGTGGGCATTTACGCCGTAGCAAGGGTCATTTTTACCATATCCGGGGCATCGAACATCTTCCATTTCCTCCTGCTCCTCGGCCTGATAACTCTACTCGTCGGCGAGATGTCAGCGTTTAAGCAGAATAATATCAAGCGCATGCTTGCCTATTCCAGCGTGGGGCAGGTGGGATTGATTGTGTTTGCTTTCGGTATCGGCACATCGGCAGGTATAGCAGGCGGGCTGTTCCAGATTGTAAGTCATGCCCTTGCCAAGTCGGCGCTTTTCCTGGCCGTCGGTTATATGATTTATCGTACCGGGTCAATGGCGATTTCGTCTATGAACGGTATTGGCAAACGAATGCCCTTCGTTTCGTTCGCCTGTGTAATCGCAGCATTTTCACTGGTCGGATTACCGCCGTTTGCCGGATTTCCGAGCAAGTTCCTGATTGTTCGTGCCGCACTGGCGCAGGGTGATGTCCTGTTTACCGTGCTGATAGGAATTGTCTTAGTTGGGACGGTGATTGAGGGCGCGTATTTCTTCCGCGTGGTACAGGCGCTGTATTTTAGGGATTCCGATAAGGAGGCAAAGCTTGAGAAAGCGCCTGCCAGCGCTGCAGTTCCCATACTGGCTTTGCTGGTTTTGATCGTGGCATTTGGAATCTATCCTGATTTCTTAATGCCGCTCTTAAACTCGGCAGCTTCTGAGCTACTGGATAAAGTTGGATACATTAAGGGGGTTCTTGGGTGACACCTGGTATTTTGCTCACAATTGCCTTTGCCGGTGCCTTGCTGACTTACCTCTTGGGTAAGGTTTCATCAAGAGCGAGAGATTACTGTGCGGTCATTGTCTCTCTCATTGTGGTAGGCGCTACCGCAGTTATTTACGGGAAACCTTTTGAACAAATATTTCCGTTCAAATTTCTCGGTCTCACGTTGGTATTAAGAACAAATATGCTGGCGTGGTTTTTTGCCATTACCATAGCCGTGGTAGGCGCCCTTTCAATCATCTTTTCACTGAGCTACATAAAAGGCAGAGAGCGCACAAATCTATACTATCTCCTGATGCTTCTCGTAAATGCCGGCATGCTGGGCATTGTTTTGTCCGGGGATCTCCTCTCTTTTTACATCTTCTGGGAAATCATGTCGTGGAGCACCTTTCTTCTGATAAGCTATAATCGGGGGGCGGCGCTGTCCGCGGGAATGAAATATATTATTATGTCACTGGCGGGATCGGCAGCGTATCTAATAGCTGCCCTGTCCATATACGCCAGGTGCGGCACCCTGGCAATTTCTTCACTGAGCACGATGCTGAAAACAGTCTCGCCGGGCTATATTCTCTTTATCCTGATTCTTGGCTTCATTACTTTTGGGATCAAGAATGCTGTTTTGCCCTTCCATACATGGTTGCCGGACGCACATTCGGAAGCCCCGTCGCCCTTTAGTGCCGTACTTTCCGGAATACTGATAAAGATGGGGACATACGGGTTGCTCCTCTTCCTTTACGTGCTCGTGGGGCTGAAGACCTTCGTAGATCTCAAATGCGGCATCCTCAGCGTACAATCGGTCCTGTGCTGGCTGGGGGCTATAACAATTGTTATCCCCACATTTATTGCCCTGCTTCAGGATGATGCAAAAAGACTTCTGGCCTGGCACTCCATAGGACAAGTAGGCTACATTATTCTTGGAATCGGATTTGGGACTGGGCTAAGCATTGCAGGTGGAACATTTCACGTGATGAATCATGCTACGTTTAAGGCGTTACTATTCCTAAGCATAGGGGCTGTGGAGTATCGAACGGGGGGGGTGAGGGACCTCAATTCGTTAGGTGGGCTTATGAAGAAAATGCCCATCACATTTATTGGGGCATTAGTAGGTGCTTTTGGCATAATAGGTATTCCTTTAACGAATGGTTTTGTATCGAAGTGGCTGATTTACAAGACATTAATTTCGAATGGGGCCCCCTTCCTTGCTTTTGCTGCTTTGATCGGTACGTGGGGCACGTTGCTTTCCTTTTATAAATTTATCCATAATATCTTCCTTGGTCAGCTACCGGAAAAGTATAAGGACATCAAGAAGGCCCCGGTAAGCATGCAGTTACCCATTCTGATTTATGCGGCAGTTATTGTTCTCTTCGGCATATTACCGGGCATACCGCTTAAAGTAATCAACATATTTATAAATTCGTTCGGTCTTGATTCCTTACAAGTTAGCCTCTGGGGAATAGCTTCTGAAACCGGCGTCTTGAATACTGTAAATATTTGTACGGCTGTAATAGCGGCAATTGTCGTGGCATGGCTTGTCTTTGGTTTCACCCGCAGATCGGTGCCTGTGTCACAAGAGGACAGCTATGCTGCGGGCGCAGCCATCCCAAAAGGCAAGTATCACCACACCGTTGATTTCTATAACCCATTGTACCGGATGATCGCTCCGTATTTGAAAGATGTTATAGACCAGTTCTATTATTGGATTGCGCGGCGTGTGGAGATGCTGTGCGACGGTATAAGGCGCATTTATACCGGAGACGTAGGAAACTACGTACTTTATATCGTTCTATTTGTGGCTTTACTCATTACTGCTCAAATATGGTGGCAGCCATGGTGACAACCATTCTACAATCCATTTTGTCTGTGCTTTCAGCGCTCGTAATAGGGCTGTTCTTTATGGGTTTATTCCGGATAATCATGGCGCGTATCCATTGGCGATACGGTCCTCCGCTTGTCCAACCGGTGATTGACATAATAAAGCTGTTTTTTCAGAGGAGTGTATCTCACGGCATCATATTTGACTTCGGGCTGATTCTCTCGCTCGCCGGCTCTATGGTAGTTATCCTCTTCATGCCATTCGGCAACTGGTGCCCGCTGAGCGGTTCGGGCGGACTCCTGGTTATACTTTACATCATGCTTCTTATGCCATTTGGAATTGCTTTAAGCGGTGGAGCGGGCGGCAATCCGAATGTCAGCATTGGTATTTCACGGAAACTGATCCTGAGCCTTGGCTATGAGGTGCCTTTTCTTTTGATAGTGCTTGCCGTTATGACACAGTACAAGTCTATTTCCCTTGTTGAAATCGTCCGATATCAGCAGGATTCACAGTGGGGACTTTTTTTATGGCCGCTTTGCCTGCCCGGAATAGCCTATTTTTTGATCCTTCCCGCGATGCTGGGCATAAGGCCATTTGACGTGGCTTCTGCACCGCAGGAAATCTCTTCAGGTCCAATGGCCGAATATGGGGGAAAGTATCTGGCTCTTGCACATATTGAACATGCGTTTGGTTTATCCATAACGATAGCGCTTTTTGTCAATCTCTTTCTCGGAGGAGCAGGGAACATACTGTTTTTCTTTGTGAAAATGCTGGTGGTGTTTGTTCTCGGCTTGTTCGTTCATGCTGTATTTCCGCGCTTTCGGGTGGAACAGGCAATCAAGTATTTGTGGAAATGGCCGACAGCGTTGGCATTCGTGGGTTTGGTCGTGACTTTGCTGGTGAAGTAATCGTAAAAAATTTAAGAGACGTTTGTAAACCAGGACGCGAAGGCAAGTAACAAAATGGACAGAAATCAAATAACGAAGTGGCTGAAAAGCCCGGCCAAGATGGCCAACAAGTACTCATTGCATGTCGTCTACTTTTGCACGGGATGTGGAATTATAGAGATTCCACCGGTGATAACCGCAAAATGGGATGCCGAAAGGTTCGGTGTGATACCTGTAGCTACCCCGAGGCAGGCAAATCTTTTCCTGATTGTAGGATATGTGTCTCTGAAGACTCTGAAGGCCATTATAAGAACGTATGAGCAAATGCCGGAACCCAAATACACCGTGGGCTTTGGTTCGTGCCCCATAAACGGGGGTATGTACTGGGATTCATACAACACCATAAAGCATCTGGACAAATATATTCCCATAGACGGCTGGATTGCGGGGTGCATGCCGCGTCCGGAGGCGGTATTTATCGCTGTAACTCACCTGTGGACATTGATCGATAAGGAAATGGCAGACGGTTACATTCGATACAGGAAAAACTATGCGGCTTACCGAAGAAACCAGGAGATGCTTTTCGGGGACATCGGATGGCCACCCATTTATTCCATTGATCATGAGCCAGAAGGCGGGGGCCGGAAGGCGGGAGTCGTAAAATGAGTTTTTCCTTAAAGGACAACCTGGAATCCACATTCAATGACGTGCAGGTTTCGGTGCTTGAAGACACGAGAATGGCGGTCTCTGTTCCCTCGGAAAGCGCCTTTGCTGTGTTGAGATATCTCAGGGATAATGGGTTTGACCATCTCACGCTTGTTTCCTGTGTGGATTGGATCGAGCAGAATGAATTCGAGATAGTCTATATTTTGACCTCTTACATGAGAAATAATACTGATTACAGCGCCGAACAATGGTTGCACTTGTTCATAAAGACGAGAATTTCACGCGGAAACCCTGAATTAAAATCCGTAATAGGTGTTTACGAGAACGCGGAACCTTACGAGAGGGAGATACATGAGCTTTTCGGGGTGCATTTCGAGGGTCATCCGCGTTTGATTCCCCTTTTCCTGGAACGAGAATACGAGATTCCGCCGTTTCGCAAGGATTTCGATAATCGAAAATATGTTGAGGAAACTTTCGATTCAATTCCATCGGTAGAAGACTGAATAAATAGTGCCTGAACGAAAACCCTGTTCAGGCATGATACTCACTAAAACCTCATGATTGATGTTGTGTTCGTTTTCATTTCGAGGTTTTCGTTC
>LGVF01293216.1_pt1 | contig 10328 bp, 10 predicted proteins | sample 469901 | NCBI WGS metagenome assembly LGVF01 (sample SAMN03893561, study PRJNA290197) | marine sediment metagenome | material: sediment; isolation source: combined push core samples #3730, #5133, and #5579 collected at Hydrate Ridge | place: Pacific Ocean: Hydrate Ridge | reverse complement strand
GTGAAAAAGTAAAAATGAAATAATAGATTGAAAGAATATGTATGGATGAGATATGTTGAAAGATATTATATGAGAAAGCAAAAAACATTACGATGAATATTGAAAAAAATGAGGTACAATATTTGATATTGCAGAAAAATATATTTCATGAGAACATAAACTATTACATGATGATTTACACCCATGAAATATTTTGCTTGATAATGAAGGTAATATTTATTTAATAGATTATTGAAGAGTTACAATTTTTAATTAAACTAATTTAATTATGGTAGAAATAAATAGAAATAAACATAATATTGAAGTTAATGGTATTAGATTTAACAATATACCTGAAAATTTATCTAGTAGTTTTTTGTCTAGATTAATAGTCATTTTAGATTGAAATTATGAATTAGTAAATTTTGATCCTAATTGAAATATATTTAATTTTTGATGAAGCAAAATATTTGATATTTCTTGAAATACGTTTGTTGTTGAATATGAAAATCAATCAGATTTAATAATTAATAAACAAATTTTTGAAGATAAATTAAAAAAAGAATGATTTTTTTCAAAAGAATTAGATAATTGAAGACAAATTCCAGAAGTATTTTGAGATTTTGAATATAATTGAAAATATTATTTAATATTAGAAGCATTAAATAAAAAAACTGATGAATTTGATGAAGAGTTATGAATTTATAAATGAGTTATAATAAGTTCTCAAAACTATTTTTGATTACATGATGATACAATAAATGAAATTAAAGGAAACAGTTCAACTATTTGAAAAATTGTTGATAATAAATAGTATTATGAGCTTAAATTGAATAAATATAACTGATGTTGATTGAAATGAGGTGATTCAAATAGAAGAATTTACTGATATTTATGATACAAAAGAATTGAGTCAATCTTTTTTTAAGGATTTGAAAAGATCATTTTTTAATAAATGAAAATATAAAAATATTTTATCTCAAAAACAAGAATTTGCATGAAAAAATATATATCATTATGAAGATGATATTAAAATGTTTGAATATGATTCAATGGATAAATTACAAACTGATTTAAAAGCTTGGGGAGAGAAATTTAAGAAAAAAAATGATTTAATTGCAGAAGAAATTGATAATAGACAAGTATTAGAACCATCTTGATACTTTGAATATGAGTGAAAATATTATTTATTATGATTACTTTATGCAGATCAAAATATAAATGATACTGATGAACAAAAATGAGTATTAAATTGAGTAATAGTTAATCATGAATTATATTTTTGATTAAATCAAGATATTACAAATGAAGTTCAAGAAAAAAGTACAGAAGTTTGAAAGATAGTTGATAATAAATAACATGGAAAAATATAATAATCAAAATATTGTAGAAAAACACTGAATAAAATTTACTATTTATTCAGATAGAAAGATTTGAACAATTTGAACAAAAATTTTCTCTATATTAAGTTGAAAATGAGAAAATTTATGATTTGATTATTTAAATGATATAGAAAAAATTAATAATAATTTAAATTTATATGATCTAAATTTATGACAATATATTTTAGAATCAGAAGATAAAGAATATTTACATTCATTAAAAGAAAATTTAGAATTAAATTGAACGGAAGTTTTTTGAGAATTTGAATATTGATGAAAATATTATTTAATATTACATAGAGCAAAAAAAGATTGAGAAATATTAATAAATGAAGAAATTGAAAAAGTAGAAAAGGGAGTTTGAAATATAGTAGATAATAAATAATTTAATATTGTAATGCAAGAAAAATTTGAATCTGTACAATCTAAATCTGTACAACCTAAAAAAGAATTGGATTTTAAATCTTTATTGGATAAATCAAAAAATGATTGATATATTGATATTAATGAATTGATTGAATTAGAAAAAAAATTTGATGAGGATAATGAAAGATTATCAAATTATCGTAAAAAAGATATATCAGAATTTTTAGAATCTTTTGAATCAAAATTTGATATGTTGGCTGAAGAAATACTTGAGAATTGAATAAATATTAACCCTTCTAATAAAGCTAGAATTTTATCATATTTAAGTTTAGAATGATATGATATTTCAAAGGTAAAAACTTGAGAGTGAAATTTTGTTATTAGTTTAGAAAATAAATTATTAATAATAAAGGATAATTTAGCATTTTCTTCAAAGAATAATAGTGTAAAATATAATTATGAATTAGAACATAAAGTTTTTGATTTAATATGAAAAGCTAGAAAAGAACTTAAATGAATCAACGTAAGTGATAGAGAATGGGATAGGTTAAGATGAGAACTTATTCTTTATAATGAATTAGAATTAAGTAATAGTTATTCTAGAGAAAAAATACAAAAAGATATAGTAGATAATTTTATTGCTACACAAATTAAAGAAGAAGAAAATAAAAAAGATAAACCTGTAAAAATATCAGAACTTAGGACTTCTTTAGAAAATAATTTAAATTGAAAGTGAACTATTATTGATTCTTATGAAGCACCAAATTCTAAAACAACAATTATAATTTTTCCACAAATTCATGCTAATTCTAAATGAAAACTTAATAAATCAGCCTTAATTTCTCAACAAGAATTATATCAAATACTAGATTCAATATCTACAAAATGAATATCTACAGTAGTAGCATCAGAATCTCAAGATTTTGATCAATCTGAAATTTGAGCTAAGGTAAAATGATACTTTACAGAAAATACTATAAATTCTTGGGCTGCTTTTAAAAATGAAAAAGAAAATTGAAATAATATTTCTACTTATTGAATAGAAGATAGCGATCTTAAACAAGAAGGTTTTAAATATCATTTATGAAAAGATTTAATAATGGATGCACTTGACTTATTAAAATGAATCTGACTTACGAAGCAACCAATAGAAAAACAATATGATTTTTTTAGAAAATCATTAAAAAATACACTATATATTGAATGAAGATTAAAATTTGATCATCAACAACTATTAGAAGATTTATATAATAGAGATATTTCAAATATTATTAATAAGAATGAAAAAGAATGAAAAACTTTACAAGAATTAGTTACATATTTAATAAAATATTTTATTAATAAGATTCAATCTTATGATATTCCAAGAAATATTAAAATAGTAGAAAATTTAGCTTATTTAGGTAAGGATACTTGAGCTAGTGTTATAACTCTTACATTATGATTAGCACATTTCTATACTAATAATGAAGGAAATATTCAACAATTATTAAAAGAAGCCTGAATATCTTATTTATTTCTTGCTAATAAATCTATGCCAAAAAAGTATTTAGATAATATATCTCCTAATTAAACTTTTTTATTTTTTCTACTAACATCAAAAAGTTCCTAATTATTTACTTTACCGGACAGCCATTTAAGAATTTTTCAATTCATATATCACATGAATTGAAGAAAAAAATAAAATGTATATGTTGATATAGTTTTTGATATAATGAGAAAATTAAGAGAAGAAAACAGATTTTGATAAAATGGTTTTAGTTACTTGAAATTGAGATTACATAAAACTTATTAATTATTTAATAGAAAAAGAATTATCACAGAGTTTCGAATATTCTCTACGATGGTCTCAAATTGCATCAACCCCCATTATGAAGACCTTTCGAAATAGTGGAGAAAGATAGTAATTTCGAATAGAGTCTACCAAGATAAACTTGACTATATTAAAAAATTAGTTATATATAAATATATTAAAAATACTTATAATAATTATATATCATGAAAACAATACAAGAATTTATTCCTACAAATTATTTCAAATGAGAAAATCTAGGTGAAATAGATATTACAAATTATCCTGATTTATTTCATTTATTAAATGCATTAAAGAATGATTATTCATGAGTAATAAATTGAATATATTGACAAACTGAAAGAGTTGCTGAAATGCAACAAATACCTAAATCAAGTATTACGAGTGAAACTGAAATAGTTAAGCAATGGATTTGAACTATTATTCCAACTTTAGATATTGATAATGAAGAAAAGGCCATAATTACTTTACCAGATTTGTCTATAGCATCGTTATGAATTAGAATATTGAATATGATTATTAAGTGAGAAAAACAAGAAGATATAGCTAAAATTTATAGAGCTTTTGAATTTTTTAAAGAATATGATTTGAAAAATAATCTTCAAGGTATTTTAAAATGGAGATTTGTTTCACAAGAAGAATGATGAACAATTGAAGATTTTACTAAAATTATGAAAGTAAGAGTTTAATAACTCTTATTTTTTTTTATTTTTGACCCTTTTTACATTTAATCGATTTTTCAAACAACCTTTTATTCGCCATGATAGAGTTTCGAATGCTCTCTACGATGGTCTGCCATATATTTTTCGCATTAAAAAGCATTAATTCGTTTGAATTTAATGCTTTTTTTAGTTTCGAACTTGTTTAGATTCCTAGATAGTTAAAAATTAGTATTTTTGCAATTATTGCTAATGATTATATAATTAGGTTTATATTATTAAATAGCTAAATTTTATGAAAATATCAATAATAAATATATCTGATTATCCTGCAATTATATCAACTGAAGAGGAAAATAAATGATTATCTTTTTTAAATATTAATAATTTTTCTGTTTGTAAATCTAATTTAGATATACATTTAAGTAATATTACTGATCTTAATTTATTATTAAAAAGTGATTTTTATGAATTAATCTTATTTTCTTCTGGTTGATTTAATGCAATCAATAATACTAATCTCATAAATAAACAAATTGGTAATTGAAAAAAAATTATCATTTGATTTAGTGATACTCTCCATGTACAAGCTATTTTTTATAATGATAATAATGTATATAATATTTATGGTATAACATTAAGAAATATTTATGAATTAAGTAAAATTGAAAAAGAAGTTTTAATTAATTTTATAGAAAAACAGGTATTTCAAACTTATTTAATGGAAGATTTTTCAAAACAAGCTATAATTTTAGGTAGGTTACATTGATGACATTTAATGATTTTACTAACTGTTATTGATTTATATTGAATTGAAATATTTGAATGAGATATTCTATATTTAGAATTTCATTGAATTGAAGAATATTTTATTTATTATTATTTAGATGTATTAAAAAATAAATGAATTTTTAATAAGATTTGATGAATTATTTTAGATAAAGAAATTGATAATATTAACAAGTTAAAATTAATAAAATATTTTTGTGATAATTGAATTAATAATATTTATAGTTTATGAGAAATTTCTTTTTTACCTTTTTATAAAAATGTGATAATTGAAAATTGAAAATTAACATTAAATATATAATTAATGTTTCTAACCCTTTAATACTTTCTCAAACAACTCAATATCTATCATCACAGAGTTTCAAATATTCTCTACGATGGTCTGCCAATTAAGATTAGAAGGAAAAATGATATAAATAATTTATATCATTTTTTAATTGTATTTTTATCTCATACCTCTTCAAATAAAAGGTCTAATTTGACTCGCATTAAATATATTATCACTTTTTATCTCTCACATAATTTTTATTCTTTCTCAACTTTTTAAATTAATTCTTCATTTAATATCTGTTTTTTGGGATAATAATATAATCCATTTTTTTCTATTATTATCAATAAAATCTAAATTATTATCATTATTAATTTTTATTATCTTTCATACAATTAAACCAGATTCTTCATTTTGCCAAACATTTATCATTCTTAAATCTCTATCTTGTACCAAAACTCATCTATATTTAGGAAGAGATTTTTCTATTATTCATTCAATAAAATGATTTATTCATGTTAAATATAAAAATATTCATAAAATTATAGATAAAAATATATTAATTCAAACTATTTTTATAAAACTATATTTATATCATTTCTCTGTATGTTTAAAATTATAATAAGATAAAAAAGTAGCAAATAATAAGAATACTAACCAAAATATTGGTAAAAAAGTAATAGCTATTTTTATTATTCATAATTTATGGAATAAAAACCAATCAGCATTATAAAGATATTCAAAATTGATACTTAATGATAAAGCTCATATAAAAATAGATATAGCTAAAAATAACCAAATTAATATATGTTTTATTGTAAATATATATTTGGGTATTTTTTTAATATCTTCTTTTTTGATTTTATTTAATATGTCTTTACCAAATTTTGTTTCCATTTTTTATATATAAGAATTTAAATTAGTTTCTTCTGCTTTTTGTTTAAATTGTTTTTTTCATCTATTTATTAGGGTAGCAACTGTTCAAGATGGGATTTTTAATATATCACTTATTTCATTATAGTTTTTTTCTTCTAAAAATTTTAAAATCAGTATATCTTTATATTTAAAATCTAGGGAATTTAAAATATCTATTATTTTTTTATTTAATTCTTTATTTATAGAATCTTTTTCTATATTAATTCAAGAATCAATTATTTCTATTAAGTTTCAATATTCTTCATCATCATTTTCTAAACTAATACTTGTTTTATTTTTATTTTTTCTATGAAAATCTATCGTAATATTATGAGTTATTCTATATATCCAACTAGAAAAACTAAAATTTTCATTATAATCATTTATATTTTTATATACTTTTATAAATACTTCTTGAAGTAAATGTTCAGCATCTTCTAATTCTATATTTGTTATTCTAAGAATATATTTTAATAATTTTTCTTCATAATTATTTACAATACAATAAAAAGCATCCATATCTCACGAAGATATAATTTTTATTATTTCTTTATCTGTATATTTATTACAATTAATCATAAAAATATTTTTAACTTCTTAATGCATCAACTGGATCTAATTTACTAGCTTTATAGGCAGGGTAATATCAAAAGAAAATTCATACTATAACAGAAAATAAAAATGCAAGTAACATTCATATAGTACTTCTAATTGTTGTCATGCCAGCATAAGCATCAACAACAGGAATAAGTATTTCTCAAAGTAATACTCAAATTAATCATCATATTATAGATAACATCATACTTTCAATCAAAAATTGATTTAATATATCTGATCTTTTTGCTCAAATTGATTTTAAAATTCAAATTTCTCTTGTTCTTTCAGCAACTCATGCAAACATTACATTCATTATTCAAATTCATGATACTATAAGTACAATAGTAGCAACTAAAGTTAAAAGTAAATTCATAGTATTTGCTGAATCTTGAGCTGAACTAACTTTTGTTCATTGATCTTTTAGTCTAAAATCATCAGACATACTATCTTTTAATTTATGGGCTTCTCTTAATATAGTAGTTAATTCTCACATAGCAAGTCAAATACTATCAATATCTATTGCTAAAGCAGTCATTCTAGTTTGTCAAGCAGTTCATAATATTGATAATGCAGTTGTATGAGGCATATAGATATTATCATCAAAACTTATTGGTCATACTGATCATCAAGTTTCTTCTAAAACTCATATAATTTTGATTTTTTTTCTAGCAATTGTTATATTTTCTCAAATAATATCAGTATTTCATTCAAATAAATCATCAACTAAAGAAGAACCTATAACAGCAACTTTTTCTCTAGATGATATATGTTCATCTGTTAAATATTCTCAAGAAACTAAATTCAAATTTGAAACTTCAAAAATATCAGGAGTAATTCAAAGTATTCAAGCACTTATAGAATTAAAAGAAGTTGAAGATTCAAGTTTTCAATTAATATAAGCAGTAATACTTTCTATATTATTTGAATTTTGTTTAATTAAATCTACATCATCAAAAGAGAGTTTTGATCTACTTCATTCAGCATTTACAGGATTAATAGCTATTGCTGTAACAGAAAGATTTTTAAATTGTTCTTCTATATCTTTTTGAGCTCAAAGTCAAATAGCTATAACAAGTGATATAGTTGATACTCAAATAATAATACCAAGAGTTGATAAAAAAGTACGTAATTTATTTCCATACAAAGATTCAAGGGCCATTTTTATTATATCTTTCAACATATTTTTTTCTTAATTATAATGCTTTTGCTCATTTTTTTATTTTATAATCACAATCAGTAACTTTTCAATCTTTTAGAAAAATGATTCTATCTGCAGCCTCAGCAACATCTGCAGCATGAGTAACCATAACTATAGTTTTTCATTCACTCTTTAAAGCTGTTATTAATTTCATAACCTCATGGGAAGTGATAGTATCTAATGCTCAAGTTGGTTCATCAGCTAACAAAATCTCAGTATCATTTATTAAACTTCTAGCAATAGATACTCTTTGTTGTTGACCACCAGATAATTCTCAAGGTTTATTTATAAGTTTATCTCAAAGTCATACTTTTTTTAAAAGTTCTGTTGCTTTTAAAATTCTATCTTTTTCATTAGTTCAATTATATAATGCCGGTAATTCCACATTCTGAAGTGCAGATAATCTTGGTAGTAAATTGAATTGTTGAAAAATAAATCACATTTTTTTATTTCTAATAAATGCAAGTATATCTTCATCTTTTACTGCTCAAATATTATCTCATTCAAGATAATAATGTCATGAATTTAAAGGATGTAAACAAGCTATAATATTAAGCAAAGTTGATTTTCATCATCAACTTTCTCACATTAATGCCACAAATTCTCACTTTTTTATTTTCAAATTAATTCATTTTAGTACATGAATCTCTTCTCAATTATCAAGAAAATATGATTTATGAACATCTTTTAATTCTATAATTATTTCTTTTTCCATAATTATTTGTATTGTATTAAAATAACTTTTCCTTGATTTTCTACTCTTTACAAGAGCAGGAGGCTACATTATTTGGTCTTCTTTCCCTTATAAAGGGAGAGAAGACAAGGATGGGTTAATAAACTATTTTTTCTCCTTTTTCTAATCAACTTATTATTTCTACCATTTTACTATCAGTAAATCAAGTTATTACAGGTTTCCAAGTACCATTTTCTAGTTGTACAGAAGGTTTACCATCAACAGGTTTTACTGCTCATACAGGAATTATTTTTGCATTTTTAACTTCATTTGTTATATAATCAACATAAGTTGTCATTCATTCTCTAACTCAAGAATTTTTTGGATCAAAAGACATTTCAACCTTATATGTTACTATTCAGTTATTATCTGTAGTAGATTTATCACTAATAAAGTAAACTTTTCATTCAAGATTTATTCAATCAATAGCATCAAAACTAAGATAAACTTTAGCATCTTCTAATATTCTTGTAATATCTAATTCTTCAACATAACTTTCAACATAAAATTTATTATTATTTGTTATAGTAACAAATGATATTTCTTTATCTCATCCTACAAATGAACCAATATTTCATTCAATTTTAACAATTTTACCATCTATTGGACTTCTAAGTACAGCATTTTCAAGTCTTTTTCTTGTTTCTTCTAATGTTTTTTTTGCATTTTCAATATTTGAATAAAATGGAGCTAATTCACTAAATGAAGGGCTTTCTGTTTTTGTTAGAAGTGAAGTTTCTGATATTATAATTTGTTGTTCAGCTAAAGATAAATTATTAACTGATTTTAAAGTAGCATTTTCTAAATTCACTTTAACTTCATTTAATTTTTGAACAGCTAATTCATATTTAGATTTTTGAGATGAAATAATATTTTCTTGTGTAGCTATTTTTGTTTTTAGAGTAGTTTTTTGTTCTTCAGCATTTTGTTCAGCTGTAGATAAATTATGAATTTCTTTTTTAACATCTATAATACTATTTTCATATTCATTTATATAATTATTAATTTGAGTTTCAGTTAATGAATTTGCAGAAGGAATTGAATTTTTTATAGTTTCTAGGGTGTGTGATAAAAGGGTATTAATCATTTTTGTATTATTTTCAGCTTTATCTAAAAAATAATTAGCTTTTGTTAAATCTTCCTCTCAATATCTATATAATTTCCATTCTTCTCAAAATGATATAAAACTATTATTAACTTCTTTGAATTTTTCTATTGTTAAATTTTTTATTGTATTATTTTTAGCTCATAAATAATCTTCAAAATAATCATTTTTATCTTCATTTTCATCAGTAATTCAAAGTAGAGTATCTACTTTTAAAATAATTTCTTTAATAAATGAAACATTAGTTCAAATTGTACTAATTATATCTTCTAGTTTATTATCATATTTTTCTTCTTCTTGAATTTTTATAAGATTCAAATTTGAATTAGCTATATCCAAATCAATTTGAGCAGAAGATAAACTAATTTCAGCTGTTTTTATAGCACTTTCTGCATTAGTTATATCAACATTTCATGCAAGTTTAACATTTTCTAAATTTGCTTTTACAGAATTTAATTGATCTTTACTAAGTTGAATATCAGAGCTAGAATATTGATTTCTTTTTGCTGTTAAATCAGCATTTG
>LGVF01108225.1_pt1 | contig 10330 bp, 5 predicted proteins | sample 469901 | NCBI WGS metagenome assembly LGVF01 (sample SAMN03893561, study PRJNA290197) | marine sediment metagenome | material: sediment; isolation source: combined push core samples #3730, #5133, and #5579 collected at Hydrate Ridge | place: Pacific Ocean: Hydrate Ridge | reverse complement strand
TTTCTATAGCTTTCTGTACAGCTGGCTGTAGGTAATTCAATTCCCAAGGTGATTGCATTTCAAAAGGTTTGTCCTCGTGAATAATTGCCCACTCAGGAGCACCATCCCCACCATATCTTACAGCATATAAATCTTGATGCATATCTAATATCACCTTCAATCCTGCTTCCTCACACCAATCTAAGCGTTCTCTTACCCTTGCTAAGTACTCATAATCATACTTTCCTTTGGTTGGTTCTATTCCATCCCAATACACTAATAATCTAACGGCATTAAAACCCCAGTCATTAGAAATTCGGAGAACGTCTTCTTTTGTTAATGATCCTATTCGTAATGGGTGGTCTTTTCCTGAAGTTAGTATATTCATGCCGTGCATTACTAATTTTCTTCCATCATCAGCATAAATATATTTTTTAGATGTATCTGTAGTATAGCTTGTTCTTATTAATGAATAAATTACTACCAAAGCAATTATTGATACAATAGATAGTAAGATAATTTTTAATGTTTTTTTCATATGCCTTAGATTATTAAAATTCACTTTATATTTAGCGTTCAAACATATTTAATATAAGTGTCATTTTATTGATGTTAGATTCATTTGGGGTAAAACAATAGTATTTGGTTTTAGTAATCATTAGCAACAAAACTATCTGAATTTATTTTTTACATGGTGTATAGATTACGCCTAGTATTGTTTTAAAATCCTTTTGTTATATGTTATATTACTAGTATTTAGTCTTCTTATTTTTAAATAATATTAAATGTCATTCACCCCATATAGTTTTTTTTTACACCATAGACGTCTTTTTGTATCTCAAATGACAAATACAGTTTTAAGTTTGACCTGAAAATTATCAGATATGAAGCATCTATTAATATGACGAACTTGCTATATTGTCCGATGAAGTTTAAAACCAAACCTACTAACAATACATATTTATGAATAAATTATTACTAACAATAGTCGCGATTCTAATTTCGGCTATAACTTATGGACAGTCTACTGTAACAGGGAAGGTCATAGAGAAAGGCAACAATGAGTCTCTACCAGGTGTGAGTATCATAATAAAGGGAACCTTAAAAGGTGTTACAACCGATTTTGATGGAAACTTTTCGATTGATGGAGTTCAAGAAAATGATGTGCTAGAGTTTTCATTTATGGGATTTGTTACACAATCTGTAACTTTTTCAGGTCAAACATCATTAGATATTACATTAGCACCAGATAGTAAAGTTTTGGATGATATTGTAGTTACTGCATTAAATATTAAAAGAGATAAAGCCTCTCTAGGATATTCCGTATCACAATTAGATGGAGATGAAGTTAACGTTGTTAAGTCTAACAACATTATGGAAGGGCTAAGCGGTAAAGTATCTGGTTTACAAATTTCTACTGGGAATACAGGTGTAGATGGATCTTCAAGAATACTACTTCGTGGTATTTCTACTATAGAAGGTAGTAACAGACCATTAGTCGTTATTGATGGTGTACCCATGTCTGGAGGCAGTGGAGGTGTATCGATGTGGGGAGGTACTGATAGTGGAGATGCACTATCAGATATTAATCCCGACGATGTAGCATCTATGAGCGTGTTAAAAGGAGCTGGCGCTTCTGCAGCTTATGGATCGTTAGGTATGCACGGAGTTATTTTGATAACTACAAAGTCAGGAACTAAGAAAGATGGAATCGGAGTATCTTTCGGTAGTAACTTTACAGTTACTCAAATTGCACTTACTCCAGATTTACAAAATGAGTATGGTACTGGAGCTTTTGGTAGTTTTGCACCTATAGGTAGCGATGGATTTCCTAATTTAGATTATCCATATGCCTGGAGTTACGGTCCTAAAATGCAAGGTCAGCCGTATACAAACTGGCTTGGCGAACAAGATACATATACAGCTCAAGGAGACCCTTATAAAGAGTTTTATCAAACAGGTACATCATTTACAAATTCTGTAGCTTTTCAGGGTACTACGGATAAAAGTAGCTTCAGGGTGTCTTTAACTGACCAGAGAAGCGAAGGTATCTTGAAAGGTAATACTCTTAAGAAGCAAACTTATGGTTTAAGAGCATCTCATAAACTTACAGACAAGTTTAGTGTTGATGGCAAGATAACTTACGTTAAATCTAAAGTAGAAAATAGACCTTCACTAGCCGAGAGTAGTGCTAATTCATCATATATATTATCCGTGAAACCTGCAGATGTAAGATTAGCAGATGCAGCTAATAATTCCGAAAACATGTATGGTGAAGAGCAATTCTGGAATAGTGATATATGGATGACTAATCCTTATTGGGTAGCAGATCATATAAATAATTTTTCTGATAAAGACAGATTTCAAGGTATGTTTTCTGCTAAGCTTGATATTACAAAAGATTTTTGGATAACAGCAAGAACAGGTATTGATTATAATGTTTTAGAGTCATCGGGATATACGGATAGAGGATTAAGACGATCTGCTAGTAAAATGGGATTATATAACAATAGCATATCAAATTCAACTCTTTGGGATTCGAATATTTTGGCAACTTACAAAACAGAATTAGGAAAGTTTAATTTAACGGGAAGCTTAGGAGCTAATTACCGTGAAAGTTTTTCGTCATTAATAAGCGTTAGAGGACAAGATTCTAAAGCAAATGGCTTATACAGGATTAGTAACTATTTAAATACATTTAGTAATGATAGCTATTACGATAAATTAGTTTATTCTTATTACGGTTTGGGTACAATGAGTTTCTCTAACTATTTATATCTAGATGTTACAATTCGTAACGATCATTCATCAGCTTTACCAAAAGAAAATAACTCATACTGGTATCATTCAGAAAACTTGAGTTTATTATTTACAGATTTACTTAATATTAGTTCTAATGTATTTAATAGAGGAAAAATTAGAGCATCATATGCAAAAGTTGGTAATGATACAGGTCCGTACAGAACAGAAAGCACCTATTACTTCAGTCAGTATCCTACTTTAGATTATCCGGTAGCTAGTATCCCATCTACATTACCTTCAAGTACCCTTAGACCTGAAATAACACATTCTTGGGAAATTGGAACAGAGCTATCTTTTTTCAATAGTAGGTTAAATTTTGACATGACTTATTATCAATCTAATTCTATAGATCAGATTATGTCCATTCCTATTACAGGTTCAACAGGATATGCAAGTAAAGTAATTAATGCAGGTAGTGTTAGCAGTAAAGGTTTTGAAATGCAGATAAATGGGACAGCAATAGAAACTGCAGATTTCAGATGGGATATTGGAGTTACATATACTAAGAGTAGTTCGGTTGTAGATGAATTAGCAGAGGGGCTCCAAGGCATAGTTTTAAATAGATTGTGGACAGTATCAGTAGAGGCAAGACCAGGTGAAGAATTTGGCGGAATCTACGGTAACGATTTTCTGCGAAATAAACTAGGAGAGAAGTTAATTACCGATGGGGGACAAGCACAAAGAGGTGAGAGAGTAAAATTAGGTTCTATGAATCCAGACTTCTTTGGAGGTATAACTAATAATTTCACATATAAAAATCTTTCTTTAAGAACATTGATTAGTTATCAGGTTGGAGGTAATTTCTATTCTCATGGTAGATATTATCGAATGCTATTCGGTACAGATGCTCGTAGTTTGGAAGGTAGAGAAAATGGAATTATTGTAGATGGTATTAATGAGAATACTGGAAATGCAAATACAGTTGCAGTGTCTTCAATGTCTAAAAATGTTTCGGATTTATATATGAATGAAATTACAAAGGATTACATTTTAGATGCTTCTAATGTTAAGCTAAAGGAAGTCGTTTTAACATATACTATACCTAAATCAATTTTATCTAAAGGGTTCATTCAAGGGATAAGTATTTCTGCTGTAGGTCGAGATTTATTATTTATATATAATGCAGCAGGAGATATAGATCCTCAGTCTAGTTATAATAGCTCCCCAACAGGAGTAGCACTAGAACATTCATCACTCCCATCTACAAGATCATATGGAGTGGACTTGAAATTGAACTTTTAAAATAATTAGACATGAAAAATATACAAATTATATCAAAAAGCATATTAACTATTTTAGGCCTTGGATTTCTGTTATCGTCTTGTCAGGCTAGATTAGATGAGCTAAGAGAAAACCCTAATGCAATTAATGAAGTAGATGATGCATCATTGTTTGCAAGTGGAGCAAGAGCTTTGTTTTTAGAAACAGCTGAAGAATCAGTGAATAGATTTTCGGGGCATCATGCTCATTATTTTGTAGTTAGTGGTGATGTACGTAAGCCCGATTTATATGGAGATGGATTCGATACTTATTACGAAGATATGTTATACGTCATATATGGAGGTATTTCTAATGAAGGAGTAATAAAAAACATAGAAGAAGTATTGCAAATTACTACAACCGAAGGTACTAAAAATGAAGTAAGGTATGCAATGGCTGATGTAATAGGCGTAATGGGCTTTGCTGTTCTAACCGATGAGTTTGGAGAAATTCCATATACAGAAGGAGGTAAAGGAAAAACAGAAAACATACTTACTCCAAAATACGACACTCAAGAATTTATCTACACTGATTTAATAAATAGACTTACAGCAGATATAGAAGTATTGAAAACTCTTAATGCTGACAATGGTTATTTCAAAACGGATTTCATATATAATAGTGATTCCGATAAGTGGGTGCGATTTGCAAATTCTGTTAGGTTGAGATTGGCAATGAGAATTAGAAATGCAAATGAAGATTTATCTAGAGCAACAGTAATTAAATGTTTGCAAGAGCCGTTAATGGAGTATCCAATCCATGATGCATTTATGATTCAAACTGAGAGCGACAAAATAGCTTGGAATGAGCTTAAGGGTGATGGAGAGCCACTACTAAAGGTATCGGACATGTATGTTAATATGATGAGCAACACTAACGATCCGAGATTACATGTTTTTGTAGCCAAAGATAATTCTGGAGGCTATTCAGGTCAATTAAATGGGTTAACTGATGAGGAATTTGGAAAGTCAAATATTAAAGAACGATCAGCTATGGGTGATGTTCTTACTCAAGAATATAGTAAGCTCTACATAATGACAGCTGCAGAAACTTGGTTACTAAGAGCTGAAGCAGCATTAGCTTATGGTACTGGCGAAAATGCGAATGACAATTATAGAGCAGGTATAAGAACATCAATGGAACAATGGGATGTTGCAGAAACAGATATCGTTGATTTTTTAGCAACATCAATAGCCGATTTGTCTGATCCTATGAATGATGAGGAACAAATAGGAAATCAATTGTGGTTGGCTTTAACACCTGACTATTTCCAAGGATGGTGTAGTATCCGCCGTACTGGATATCCTAAAATTGCTCAAAGAACAGATCCTAAACTAGACAAAGGAGTAACAGATGGTTATGTGCCAGAAAGATTTAAGTATTCTTCTTTCGAATTAAGTACAAATGGTACAAATACAGAAGAAGCAATATCAAGGCAAGGTCCAAATTTAATAACAACACCTTTATGGTGGAGTAAAAAAAACAATAATTAGCACAAAAAATCCTGAACAATTAGGGTATTGTATTATTAAAATAATATTAGTATGAAATACATAAAAATAATTAGTGCGCTTCTTTTAACGTTTACAATTATAAATTGTACTAAAGAAGAAGCTAAGACTATAGCTGACTATACTTTTCAAGTAAATAGAGATCAACTTAAAGTAACTTTTAATGGTGCTACACAAAATGCTTCAACTTATGAATGGGATTTTGGCGATGGTTCAACTAGCACCGATGAAGATCCTATTCATATATATTCCGAAGTAGGAACTTATACTGTTACATTTAGAGCAAAAGGTAATGGAGGTGAAGATTTTGAGACTAAAGAAGTTATTATCACTCCTTCAACAAAATTTTTACTAACTGGCGGGCCAAATGCAATAAATGGGAAATCGTGGTATTGGGATAGTGAGAAATATGATACTGATGGAATGGGGCCTGTGTCTTCTGGTTTAACAATAGATATTAATGTGCCTGATCCAAATTTACTTATTGATATTGGATTGCCACAGGCTTATGAGGATGTATTTACTTTTAAATACGATGGATCTTATATTGTTGATAACTCAGACACCAATGGTGGCTCTATTATGGGTATGTTCTATGCCAATAAATTTTTTAAAGATGAAATAACACACAGAACAAATACAATAATAGTACCTCTTGTAGATGCTACATATGAAGTTAATGTTGATGCAAAATGGGAGATAAGTGATGATGATTTTACAATCGTTACAGAAGAAGGGGATGTTGTTTTTGAAAATCAAATGCATTTAAAACTTGGAGAGTATTTCGGTTTTAAAGAATATACAGAAGAAGGTAAATCCGTTGTTATAATTCTTAAAGATATAACAGAAACACACATGAAAGTTGCAATAGCAATACATGGGTATAAGGATTATACTAAAGCTAAGAACCTAGCTCACTTTACATTTAGAACTAGAAATAGTAAATAATAATTCATGGGTTCTATTTATTAACTATTAATGGAACCCCATTTTAAACAAGTATTAAATAACTATTAATTATATAAATCATTTAAATTATGAAAAATTTATACTCGAAAAAAACATTCTTAACAGCTCTTTTGGCAGTAGCTTTTAGCTTTACAGGATATTCTCAAGATGGGTTAACACTTGCTGGTTTTGAATTTGCAACTGGTAATATACCTAATTCTACAGATGCACAAGCAACAGGACCTGGAGATGATGTCCTTACTTTTACATCTGCAGGATCACAAGATTATGATATCAGTTATATTTCAACTTTTTATGATGGAGCTGGTGAAGGAAAGGTTCTTGTATTAGCTCCTTTAGCTTTGACTGGCCCTTTTGGAGTGTCTGAAAGTAGTATGGAACTTACAATACCTGGAGGTGTTGAAAATCTTCAAGTATTTGGTTATGCTGGCCCTGATCCATCAGGAATAGTATTTGTACAGCCTAAGTTGGTTGCTAATGGGGAGGTATATACAGTTGTTGTTGACCAAACAAATCCTACTCCTATAGCCATAAATAAAACAGGAGATGTTAAGTTGACGTTTACTATCTCAACTACAGGAGATATGGATGCAGTAAACATATTAGGTTTAGCATGGACAAACTACACTTTAGGAAACGAGAACCTTGCAATTAAATCTGCTAAATTATTCCCTAACCCTACTAATGGAAGTAGTATTATAAGTATCAATAGTTCAATAAACAAAGTTGAATTATTTAATATTACTGGAGCTAAAGTTAGAAGTTTCAATAATATTTCTAATGGTAAATTAGATATTTCAGATATAGATAACGGTATTTACTTATTTAGTGGCACCGATAATGATGGTGTAAAATACAGTGGGAAGATTATTAAAAACTAATACCTTTTCCTTAACCAAACTATTTAATTATTAAGTCTATTACTTAAACTCATATGAATGTTGCAATTGCATTACATGCTTAACAAGCAGATTCATCTAAGCCTGTATGTCTAGTACACTTAACATTTGTAGCTAAATAATAGATTAGAATTTAGATTAGTTTACTTTCCATGCCACTACAATAATTGTAGTGGCATTTTTATTTTATTATAATTTCACTTCAAGTATAATACATCTATCAATAAAAAGATAAGAGTAGTGAGTATGATAATGTTTTATTTAACAAGCACTTTCTCCCCGAATAGATTTAATTAATACCATTAACAGAAGTTAAGACTAGCAGGATCAGTTGTATATCTATATTTGACTGATAAATAAATTATTGACCTATGAAGATTTTACTAAATACAATATTGCTAGCATTGTTTATAGCCTCTAGTTATGGACAAGAAATAAGTAACCAAAACATTGAAGAAAAGGCAGCTTCAGGAGTACTTGTAAGAGTGCTAGGCAAGGATGATGCATCTAAATTTGTATTAGTTTACACTTCCAATAATTCTTTAGAAAGCTATAATGTAGAAGTTAAAAATAATAAGATAGTTGTAAAAGGTAATTCAGCATCGGCACTTTGTAGAGGAGCATACGATTATTTGCGAAATGGTTCAAACTCTATTGTAAGTTGGTCTGGAAATAATATAAATTTATCTGAAGAGCTTGCTATATATAGCAATAATGTAAGTACTCCATTCAAGTACCGTTATTACATGAATGTAGTTACGCATGGTTACACAACACCATATTGGGATTGGAACAGATGGGAGCAGGAGATAGACTGGATGGCATTGCACGGAATGAATATGCCTTTAGTTGCAGGTGCTCATGAAGCTATTCTGTACAGAACTTTTGAAAAGTTAGGACTAACACAAGAAGAAATACTTGAATATTTTTCGGGGCCAGCACATTTTCCTTGGAATAGAATGGGGAATATTGGTAATTGGGATGGACCTCCACCAGTTTCTTTTTTCAAAAAACAGCTAAATTTAGCTCATAAGATGCAAGACAGAATGAAGGAGTTGGGTATGCATCCAATAATTCATGCGTTTGCTGGGTTTGTACCAAAAGGAATAAATAGAATTTACCCTGAAGAAGAGTTGAGAGAACTTGGATGGGGAGCCTTTGATGAGAAAGTACAAATATTATCACCTAAAAGTAAACTGTTCCTGAAAATTGGAAAGTTGTATATCGAAGAATGGGAAAAAGAATTTGGTAAAGGAAAATTCTATTTAGCAGATAGCTTTAACGAAATGAGTGTCCCAATATCTGATGATCCAGAAATTGCAAAAAAAGAACTTGCCAACTACGGTAAAGCTGTTTACCAACCAATAGTAGAGGCTAATCCTGATGCTATTTGGGTTATGCAAGGCTGGACTTTCCCTTATCATCGCGATGATGATGGAAGCCTATTTTGGACACCAGAAAGGTTAGAAGCAATGATGTCAGAAATTCCAGATGATAAGTTGTTAATACTTGATCTGGCAAATGAGTACAACGCACTTTTATGGAAAACGGAGTATTCTTGGAAAATGTATCCAGGCTTTTTTGGCAAGCAATGGATTTATTCTTTTATCCCTAATATGGGTGGAAAGGTTCCATTAAATGGAGTGTTAGATTTTTATGCAAAGGCACCCACGGAAGCACTAAATTTTGAAGAAAAAAAGAATTTAGTAGGATTTGGGTTTGCTCCAGAAGGAATAGAGAATAACGAAATTATTTACGAATTACTTACTGACTGGGGATGGAGAGATACCGCTATTGATTTAGATAGTTGGATAAATGGGTATTGTAATTCTAGATACGGGAGTTACCCTGGTGATGTTAAGGAATCATATAAACTATTGCGTAAATCGGCATTAGGAACTTTCACCGATCACCCTAGATTTAGGTATCAATTCAGACCTGATGGAAAAGACAAAGCTACTGTTCACGAATCAAAAGAATTTGGAGAAGCTGTAAAACTGTTCTTATCATGTTCTGACGAAATGGATAGTGATCTTTATTTGTATGATGCTATAGAGCTAGGGGCACAATACATAGGACTAAAAATTGATAGTTTGCTTAAAAAAGCAAAGGAAACTAGAAGAAAAAAATACAAGTATGCTAAATATCAAGAGGCAATAGATTTAATGCTTGTATTAGATAAAATATTAGCTAGCCACCCAAATTATAGCTTAGAAAAATGGGTGCAATACGCTCGAAATTTTGGAGATACAGAAGCAGAAAAGATGTATTACGAATCTAATGCAAAAAGGTTAATAACTACATGGGGAGGAAATGTAAATGACTATTCTGCCCGAACATGGAATGGATTAATTGGAACTTATTATGCTAAGAGATGGCAATTATGGTTGGATAGCAAAAAGGATAAGAATAAAATTGATCTTAGAGCTTGGGAAGAAGAGTGGATTACAAGTCCGTATAAGGATGAGTCTACTCCTTTCGATAATCCAATAGATGAAATAAAGAAGGTTATTAATCAGTAGAATTAATTAGATGGCCTAATGGGCGATATGTTACATGCAGAAGGAAATCCTTGGTGAGGAATGGTTTATAGAAGGTGTGTCTTGCAATCTTTGACAAATTTGGAGCATATGGNNGGAATGATTACTCTATGAGAACACCAAAAGACAGATTAAAAATATCTTTTCATCAGTTTAATCATTTATTCCACAGTTTAATTTTTTAATTAATAATATTCTATCATTCACACCGAATAAAATTGTTTTATACCAAAGCAAATGTGTGCCTATAAGCAAAAAACAGTATTACTTATGTTTGTTTAAATATTATTAAATCAATTATAAAAAAAAATTATGAAAAAGTTGTTTTTTGCTACGATGTTAATGTTATCATTTGTAATGTTTTCTGCAT
>LGVF01559795.1_pt1 | contig 10338 bp, 8 predicted proteins | sample 469901 | NCBI WGS metagenome assembly LGVF01 (sample SAMN03893561, study PRJNA290197) | marine sediment metagenome | material: sediment; isolation source: combined push core samples #3730, #5133, and #5579 collected at Hydrate Ridge | place: Pacific Ocean: Hydrate Ridge | reverse complement strand
TTTACTGTCACAGGACTCGATGATTTTGTCGCCAAGGCGCGGGAGCACTTCATTATTGTTGATCCTGCCGAGCGTAAACAAATTATCGCCCGTGAAATTGAGCGCGTTGCTCGTGAAGAGGGGGGCGCTCTCAATGTTGATGAGCAACTTCTCGAAGAGGTCGCTTACCTTGTTGAGGATCCCACTCCACTCTGTGGAAGTTTTGATGAAGAGTTTTTGCAGCTGCCCGATGAGTTGTTGATCACCAGTATGAAGGAGCATCAGCGCTACTTTACTCTGGCTGATGATGAGGGTCGCTTGCTGGCGAAATTTATCACCATCTCTAATACGCGTCCCAAAGATCCAAGTGTGGTGGTTAAAGGTAACGAGAGAGTTTTGCGTGCGCGTCTAGCCGATGCGATGTTCTTTTGGACAGAGGATCAAAAGAAACCCCTCGAATCACGCCTAGAAGCGCTTAAAAAGGTAGTTTATCAAGCTAAGCTCGGTACCAGTTACGCAAAAGTTCAACGCTTTACGATCTTGGCTGAAACCCTCGCTAACCAACTGGATCCTAGTTGTCTAGAGCTAACTCGCCGCGCAGCAACACTGTGTAAGTGTGATCTTGAGACGGGAATGGTCTATGAGTTTCCTGAACTTCAGGGGATCATGGGGCGTGAATACGCTAAAATTGAAGGGGAAGATCCTCGCGTCGCTACAGCAATTTTTGAACATTACTTACCTATTCAGGCTGGTGGTGATTTGCCGAGTGATAATATCGGTGCCTTTGTCTCATTGGCAGACAAAGTTGATACCGTTTGTGGTTGCTTTGGCGTTGGCTTAATTCCAACAGGAACAGCCGATCCATACGCGCTGCGCCGGTGTACTATCGGTATTCTCAATATCCTGCTTGATCGCAATTACCGCATCTCTTTACCAACGCTTGTTGGTCAAGCGGTGCAGCAATTGGAGGATAAACTTAATCGCAGCTCCGAACAGGTGACTGCTGAGGTGGTTGAATTTATCCGTCTGCGCTTTGTTAATATGCTGACAGGACAAGGGTTCTCTGCCGATGTTGTTGAGGCGGTTCTCAGTGCAGGATTTGATGACGTGATCGATGCCCGTCAACGTGTTGAAGCGTTGTCGGCGATGAAAGAACAGCAAGACTTCGAAGCCCTTGCGGCAACATTTAAACGGGTTGGTAACATCATTAAGGGGGGTGTGACCGATGCCGTTGTCGAGAGTGTTTTTGAAGAGGATTGTGAAAAAGAGTTGTTTGCTGAGTTGCAACGCATTCAACAGGATGTCACTCGCTTAATGGCTAGTGGGGATTATCCTGCAGTGTTGCGCAGCATTGCTACATTACGCCCGGCTGTGGACGCCTTCTTTGATGGTGTCATGGTTATGGCTAAGGATGAAGCGGTTAAGACAAACCGTCTCGCATTGCTGACTCAGGTTTCCGGCTTATTTGCTGGTTTGGCCGATTTTTCCCGTATTGCTGCGTAGATTTTTTTGCAACGTAGCTCGTTTTGGATTAACCAACTTTTTTGTGAGGAGGAAGACTGATGTCAGTCAAATACGTGTATTTCTTTGGTGACGGTAAAGCTGAAGGCACAGGCGAAATGAAGGACTTGCTGGGTGGTAAAGGGGCTAATCTGGCGGATATGACTTCAATTGGCCTGCCCGTGCCAGCCGGATTCAGTATCACCACAGAAGTGTGCAACGAGTATTATAAAAATGATCGTAATTATCCTGACGGATTGAAAGATCAAGTTTTAGCAAAGCTCACTGAGATGGAACAGTTGATGGATAAAAAGTTTGGCGATGCTGAGCGTCCATTACTGGTATCGGTTCGTTCTGGTGCTCGTGCTTCCATGCCAGGGATGATGGACACTGTTCTCAACCTCGGATTGAACGATCAAACCGTACAGGGCATTATTAAGCTCAGCGGTGATGAGCGTTTTGCCTACGATTCCTATCGTCGCTTTATTCAAATGTACGCTAACGTCGTTAAGAATCTCGATGGTGAGCTTCTCGAAGATATTCTTGAAAACATGAAAGAGGATCGCGGTGTTGAAGAGGATACCGCTCTGACCGCTTCTGATCTTAAAGAGTTGGTTGGCCTGTTTAAAAATAAATACACAGAAGAGTTAGGTGAAGCCTTCCCTAACGATCCACAAGAGCAATTGTGGGGTGCTATTGGCGCGGTCTTCGGTTCGTGGATGAATCAGCGCGCGATCACCTATCGCCGCTTGAATAACATCCCTTCTGAGTGGGGTACCGCTGTTACGGTTCAATCAATGGTCTTTGGTAACATGGGCGAGGATTGCGCAACAGGTGTTGCTTTTACTCGTAACCCATCAACAGGTGAAAACCTGTTCTTTGGTGAGTTTTTGATTAATGCTCAAGGTGAGGATGTTGTTGCCGGTATCCGTACTCCTCAACCGATCAACAAAGCGGGCAGTGATGGAACCCTTCCTTCAATGGAAGAGGTGATGCCTGAAAGTTACGATCAGTTGATGGTGATTCAGCAAAAACTTGAGAAGCATTACCGCGATATGCAAGATATCGAGTTTACCATTGAAAAAGGTCGTTTGTTCATGTTGCAGACCCGTAATGGTAAGCGTACTGCTAAAGCAGCGGTGGGTATTGCTGTCGATATGGTTCAAGAGGGCTTGATCACTGAAAAGGAAGCCATTCTTCGTGTGGCTCCGGAGCAGCTCGATCAACTTCTCCATCCCTCTCTTGATCCCAATGCACAAAAAGATGTGATTGCAAAAGGACTTCCTGCGTCACCTGGTGCCGCATCGGGTGAGGTGGTTTTCTCTGCTGACGAGGCGGAAGAAGCCAAGAAGCTAGGTCTAAAAGTAATTCTAGTGCGTGTGGAAACCAGCCCTGAAGATATTCATGGTATGCATGCGGCTGAAGGTATCTTGACGGCGCGTGGTGGTATGACATCTCACGCTGCCGTTGTTGCTCGTGGTATGGGTAAGTGCTGTGTTTCAGGTTGTGGCGATATTAAAATCAACTATGAGAAGCAACAGTTTACGGATCGCTCTGGTAAGGTGTTTAACAAGGGCGATATCATCACTCTTGACGGCTCTAGTGGTGAAGTGATGTGTGGAACCGTACCGACGGTTCAACCTGAATTAACTGGTGAATTTGGTATCTTAATGGGTTGGGTCGATCAGGTCCGTCGCCTCAAGGTTCGTACCAATGCTGATACTCCTGCTGATGCCAAAGTGGCGCGTGAATTTGGTGCCGAAGGGATTGGCCTATGCCGTACCGAGCACATGTTCTTTGATGCCGACCGCATCATGGCCGTACGTGAGATGATCCTTGCTGAAGATCTCGATGGTCGCAAGCTGGCACTGGCTAAAATTATCGGTATGCAACGTGAAGACTTCCTCGGTTTGTTCCGTGAAATGAAGGGTCTCCCTGTTACGATCCGTCTATTAGATCCACCATTGCACGAGTTCTTACCTCATACCGATAAAGATATTGATGGTTTAGCTCAGAGTATGAATGTTTCAGCAGAGACGTTGAAGCAAAAGGTTGAGTTTCTCCATGAATTTAATCCGATGCTTGGTCATCGTGGTTGCCGTTTAGGGATCACCTATCCTGAAGTGTATGACATGCAAGTGCGTGCCATCATGGAAGCAGCGTGCGCTTTGATTAAAGATGAAGGGTTCGATATTGTTCCTGAAATTATGATCCCACTGATTAGTGGTGTGAAAGAGCTTGAGATTTTACGTGCTAATGCGGTGAAAGTCGCTGATGCCGTTATCGCTGAGTACGACGTAAAAGTTGAATATCTGGTTGGCACCATGATCGAGTTGCCTCGTGCAGCAATTACTGCTGATCAAGTTGCAACCCAAGCAGATTTCTTTTCATTTGGTACTAATGATCTCACTCAAACAACCTATGGCCTCTCTCGTGATGATGCGGGTAAGTTCTTGCCACTGTATGTTGAGCAAGAGATCTTCGCAGAAGACCCATTCGTTGCTATTGATCAAGATGGTGTTGGCTTCCTGGTTGAAATGGGTTGCCAAAAAGGGCGCGAAACCCGCCCAGACATTAAGCTTGGCATCTGTGGTGAGCATGGCGGTGAGCCATCAAGTGTTATCTTCTGCCACAAAATTGGTCTCGATTATGTTTCATGTTCCCCATATCGTGTCCCAATTGCTCGTCTTGCTGCGGCACATGCGGTTCTTCTCGAAGAGCAGTAATCAAGTCCGGTAAGTAAGTTTGAACAAAAGGCCTCTGGGAAACCAGAGGCCTTTTGCGTTAGTTTATGGTGAAGGGTTTCTCTCAACAAAGAGATGTGGTATAAGTTTTAGCTCATGTAGGCGATGTTGTGTTGATAGACGTTATTGACACAACGCTAGTGTTACCACTTTTACGCAATATAAAAGATATTGCTTTGGAGGATTTTATGAACGCAATGAAATACACAATTTTGGCTCTATTTGTAACTGTAATGTTTGCAATAGTGCCCTCTGTCCAAGCTTATCCGTTTGTTTCGATCAATGTTGATGCGCCGTATCAATATGATGAGGGTGATGCTGAGAAATTTATCAAGCAGATTAAAAGCCAAAATCCATTGGCGCAACGTGATGCCGCCAAACGGATCATCCGTTCACAAACGTTTGGCCCTGAGGTGATGGATGTCGTTGATGAATACCTACTCAAAGGTTTCAAAATTCGTGGAAACAATCGCGACCATGTTGATGCTATGGCATGGATGATTAAAGCTCTTGGCGCAACCAATGATGCGAAATACAGTCCAACTCTTGAAATAATAGTGAAAGAAGGTAGTCGTAAGTTGCGAGGTTATGCTAAAAAATCTTTAGCACAAATGTATTAAGTTTAAATGCTACTAAAAAGAACGTTAAAGCCCCTGCTGTCAGGGGCTTTTTTTATGGAGTGAATCAGTGGAAAAAAGTTTGTCATGCTCGCTGTGTTCGGCTACTCAGGTCGAATTGTTCGCACAAGATTCGCGTCGGTGTTACTTTGAATGTCAGCGTTGCCGTTTGGTTTTTGTTGATCAACAGGACTTTCTATCTGCAGCGGAAGAAAAGAAGGTCTACGATCAACACCAAAACGACCCACAGGATAGTGGTTACCGCCAATTTCTGAGTCGGCTGTTCGATCCTGTTTTGGCCCAAATAGCGGACAATGCGCAGGGGCTAGATTTTGGTAGTGGCCCAGGGCCAACCTTGTCACTGATGTTTGAAGAGGTCGGCCATACGATGACCATTTTTGATCATTTCTATGCCAATGATCCAGCGGTGTGGCAGTGCTCGTACGATTTTATCACTAGCAGCGAAGTGGTGGAGCACATCCATCAACTTGGCGCTGAACTTGATCGGTTATGGTGTCATCTTAATACCGGTGGTGTCCTCGGTGTGATGACAAAAATGGTCACTGATGCCGAAGCCTTTAGTCGCTGGCATTATAAAAATGATCCAACTCACGTCCGTTTTTTTTCACGCCAAACCTTTCACTGGCTGGCACAACACTGGCAGGCTGAATGTGAGTTTGTCGGTTCTGATGTGGTGATTTTGCGTAAAAGTGGCGGTTAATCTGAATCTCGTTCATCATCTGATTGTGACAGGATATTTGAGATTTTTTCACCCTTTGCGGCCGATAGCCTGTTAGAGCGCTGAGCGAGGTCCACGGTTTGCAAGCCAAGTTGTTGATACAGGGCGACAAGGTCAGGGTGATGTCGTTTGAGCTGTTCTAGGTGGCTGGCAACCGTACCATCATCGCCACGAACAATCGGCCCAGTTAGGGCTGTTTTAGGGCCAAGGGTTAGACTGTTTTCTACCGCCGTGCGAATAAGGGGGCCGAGTACTGACAGGGGAATATCCTGTTGCGGATTGCATGGGCGAAGAACTTCACCGGCACTGTCGATTAAGGTGGTGATAAAGTTGGATGCCATACAGGCTGCCGCATGGTAGCGCGCCTTGTATTGCCCCTCAATGATGAACGACTCCCCACCTAGATCGCTAACCAGTTGTTGCCCCTGTTCAACCGCCTGAGAATCCCCTTCCAAAGAGAAAAAACATCCCGCTAAACTTTTCATCCCCTGTTCGCCACTGGCAAACGTTTGTAGCGGATGCATTGCCAGTACGTGTTGGGGCATGTCAGCAGAGTGTTTAAGAACCTGTGCTGGATGCAAACCGCTGCAATGAACGAGGAGGGTGCTGTCACCAAGTGGCACCGTGTCGCACAACTGTGCAGCAGTCGTCGCAAGTTGATCATCTGTTGTGGCGATAAGGATAATGTCTGCTGGTGCACAGCGGTTGATATCGGTGGTGGCCATCAGTTCGGCACCAATAAAGCGCGCCGCTTCAGCCGTACGCTGTCGATCGCGACCAACGATGGCGGTGATCGGGTAGCCTTGTTGGCGCAACAGTGCGGTAACGGCTTGGCCTAAACGACCCGGACCGATTAAAGCGACGGAGGGTTTAGCGCACCCAATCATTTCACGCTAACCTGAAGCGTGCCAATCCCCTCAATCATGGTAGCCATGGTGTCGCCACTGACCACCCGACCAACCCCTGCTGGGGTTCCCGTGAGGATAATATCGCCTGGTTCAAGGGTAAACCCTTGAGTAATGGCGGCAATTGTTTCTGGGATACGGCGAATCATGCAGGCAGTGTTGGAATCTTGTCGCAATTGACCGTTGACGCTCAGTTGAATGGCTAAGTTATGCGGATCGTCAATTTGGTCTGCGTTAACAAAACGTGAGATGGGACATGCGGTATCAAACCCTTTGGCTTTTTCCCATGGAAAGCCTTTCTCCTTTAGTTTTGCTTGTGTATCACGCAGTGTCATGTCAATGGCAATGCCATAACCAGAGATATGGCTCATGGCATCCTCAGCGGCAATGTTTTTACCCTGTGTGCCAATCAGAACAGCTAGTTCAACTTCGTGATGGCAGTCATCCGAGTAAGGTGGGATCTCAACCTGATCACCTTCAAAAATCATACTACTGGCAGGCTTGATGAAAATAACAGGTTCTGATGGGACTTCGTTGCCAAGCTCGTGAGCATGAGCGACATAATTACGTGCTAGGCAGATGATTTTACCGACGGCAATGGGCGTTTCGCTGCCGTTTAAAGTGATGGTGTGCATGGAGAATCTCCTTAGTTATCATGAGTGGTCGAAGGTGTTTCTCTGGCGGTGGGTAGCGACCAGTTATAGCGGATAGCCAGTAAGCGTAATGTGACGACAAGTAGTGCGGAGAGCAGCATGGTCGCGGTGCGTGGAACACCAAGTTGAGTGAGCATAAAGAACAATATCCCCCCTGCTAAACAGGCGGTCGCATAGACCTCTTTTTTTAGGNNAGTACAAAGAATAAACCACCACCCGCTAAACAGGCGGTCGCATAGACCTCTTTTTTTAGGATAAGGGGTACTTGCCCCGAAAGGATATCGCGCACCATGCCACCGGCGGTTGCAGTCATCATCCCCATAATGATCGCGCCAACAAATCCCGTATTGAAATCCAACGCCTTGCCTGTGCCAATGACGACAAAGGTGCCAAGGCCGATGGCGTCAAAATAAAGGAGAGCATTGCTGTAGCGATCGACAACATGGTGAGCAAAAAATGTGATCAATGCAAATATGATCGACACATAGAGATAGGTTTCATCTTTAAGGCAAAACGGCGGAGTATCGCCGAGGAGAATATCGCGTAACGTTCCTCCGCCAATAGCGGTGACAATGCCGAGCACCATAATGCCGAGTAAGTCCATCTGGCGGCGGACTCCTGCCAATGCTCCAGATATGGCAAAAGCAGCGGTGCCAGTTAGGTCAAGAATATAGAGAATATCCACAGGCTCTCACTTTAATCTGATTCCGTTAGACGATTGATGGATTCAGAGGTAATGTAGTAGAGGTTAGTCGCAATGATTGCTTTTTGCTTTGTTAAGCGATTAGCGTTCATGAGCATACTGGTTAAGTGGCGAAAAATCAATCACTTGAGCTGGTGTATTTTGCCGAAGGACTGTAATGTTTCTTCCGTTAGCTGATCAACCTAATCCACCAGGCCGAGCCTACGTTACATGGATGCTGATGGCGCTCAATATTTTGGTATTCGTGGTGGTCACGTTACCGTTGTTACGCCTGCGCCCTGACCCCAACGATCCGCTGTTGCTCGAATATTTACACCGTATTGGCGTGACCAGTGTGCGTCAAGCTCAGACCGTTGCAGCACAGATGAGCGCCTATGACTTGCTGGTGTTTGAGTATGGGTTCAAATCAGCGGTACCGAGTCTCTCAACCCTATTAAGCTCACTGTTTCTCCATGCTGGCATTCTTCACCTCGCTGGGAACATGCTGTTTTTGTGGATCTTTGGTGATAATGTCGAGCATCGTCTTGGTTGGTTGAGTTATTTAGTTCTCTATCTGTTTACTGGTATGATGGCGACGCTGTTTTTTGCGTTGTTTGTGGTCGATTCCTATACCCCTCTTATTGGTGCGTCGGGAGCAATCTCGGGGGTTTTAGGTTGTTATTTTGTCTGGTTTCCGAAAAATAAAGTCAAAACATTTATCTTTTTATTCCCTTTTATTATGGATAGCTTCTATCTTCCGGTGCGCTTGGTGTTAGGGGTTTATCTGATTGTTGATAATCTGTTGCCATTTCTTTTTACTCAGAGTGGTAGTGGGGTGGCGCACGGCGCTCATTTAGGTGGGTTTTTAGCCGGTGCGGTCATTGCTTACGGCTTTGATCACCTGCCACTGTTACATCGAAGTCGCCAGTTAAGTGGTCAGAGCGATGGCAGCGAGATGCACCCTTCGCTGGTGGAGCATTTCAATGAATTGATTGAACAGCGGCAATTTGCCGCAGCGGTACCGGTCTATTTTTCGCTACGAGATAAAACCCAGCGACAACAGATCTCGGTGTTAGCGCTGCTGCAGTTGGCCTATTATCTCTACGCAAACGGCGATGATGATGCCGCATTGGTGATCTACCGCCGTTGTATTGCCGAGCACCCGACCGATACCGCCCTTGATCAAGCGTATTTTGGTGCCGGAAAGGTACTGTTGAAAAAACGCAATCGTTGGACCAGCGCCTATCATTATTTTCTCGCTGCAGTTGATGTAACCGAAAACAAGACCTTAGCCCAAGCCGCTCGCCAGCATTTACGCGAGATTGATTGGCGCAGCAATCATTGATCCCTAACACTTATGTAAATCTATAGTCGGAGATGTTTTTATCATGTATTTTCCCATCGCTTATGAAGAACCAGTGTTTCGTCCCCCTTCTGAAGGACGTTCGTTGATTCTTCAAGCTACGATTGGCTGTAGCCAAAATCAGTGTCGCTTTTGCGGCATGTACAAAATGAAGCAATTCCGCCTACGCTCGTTGGCGGATTTAACTCAGGACCTCGCTAAAATCACGCCACTGCAGCGGTTGAAAATACAGCGGGTTTTTCTTGCCGATGGCGATGCTCTTGTTTATCCGCAGGCACAATTGGTTGAACTGTTACAACTGCTGCAACAGCAATTGCCCGCGTTAACCCGTGTTTCAAGTTATGCCTCGCCGCGTAGTTTAACCACCAAAAGCGAGGTGGAATTACGTTTGCTGCGCGAAAACAAACTACGTATCCTCTATTTTGGTTTAGAGAGTGGTGATAGCGAGACGTTGCGTTTGGTGAATAAGGGCTTTGATGCCGAGCAGATGTTGGCGTTGTGTCAAAAGGCTAAAAGTGCTGGGCTGAAGTTGTCGGTGACAGCGATTCTAGGCTTGGCGGGTAAAGCACGCAGTCGTGAACATGCTGCGGCAACAGCAGAGTGGATCAACGCGTTATCTCCCGAATATTTTTCGCTGCTGACCATGTTCCGTCGTCACAATGATGATTATTTCACCTCAATTGAGCCGTTGAGTCACGGTGAGGTGATGGCTGAAACACTGGATATTTTGCAGCAACTTCATCCACAAAAGACAATTTTACGCTCCAACCATGTCTCTAATTTCCTTAATTTAGCCGGCAGCTATCCTAAAGATCGTCAGCGTTTGATCGATACCGCGCAACAGGCTTTCGATGCGGCACAACGAGATCCTGCATGGTTTAACGAAGTGCCGAGCTACTGCGAACAGCTGTATTAAATACAACAAAGCCGTTATCGGATGCGATAACGGCTTTGTTGTGTTGGATTCTTATTCGGCGAGTTTGTTAGCAACCCTGTCAAGTAACTGTTGTAATGTAATAACAAGGCTATCATAGCCAGCCTGTTGCTGTTTCGCCTGATAGGCGAATCGGTGTGGGCGAGTGTTCTCTGGGCTATCGTCCCACCACTGACCACTCAACCATACTTCACCTGTAGGTGAACCGTGAAAGCGATCAAT
>LGVF01077558.1_pt1 | contig 10341 bp, 7 predicted proteins | sample 469901 | NCBI WGS metagenome assembly LGVF01 (sample SAMN03893561, study PRJNA290197) | marine sediment metagenome | material: sediment; isolation source: combined push core samples #3730, #5133, and #5579 collected at Hydrate Ridge | place: Pacific Ocean: Hydrate Ridge | reverse complement strand
TCACCGCCTTGACCCTGCATGCCGACGGGCTGCATTTGCTCGGCAACCTGCTGATCGGCGGATTTTTCATCGACCGCCTGAACCGCGAAGTCGGCATTGGCCGCGGCTGGGCTCTGGTGTTGCTTAGCGGCACGCTGGGCAACCTGGCCAATGCGTTGCTGCAGCCCTTAAACCATCGCTCGGTGGGACTGTCAACAGCGGTATTCGGCACCGTCGCCATACTGGCGGTGCGCAGCGCCCGCCATCACCGCCACTCTTTGCGGCGTCGCTGGCCCCTGCCTCTGGCCGCAGCCCTTGCGCTACTCGGCCTGCTCGGCAGCAGCGGTGAGCAAACCGATATCGGCGGTCACCTGTGGGGCTTCGTTGCCGGGCTGGGTCTCGGCTGGCTGAGTAGTCTGCTCTGGCCTGGAGAGGGCACCGGGCGCCGCTGGAGCAATCTGCTGGCGGGACTGGGCAGCGCGGCCCTGGTTGTCGGCGCCTGGCTGGCGGCACTCAATCAGTAACTCCAAATCAAGCCCAATAAAAAGCCGCCCCGGGTAACTATCTCGGGGCGGCTTTGTTGTTTTTGATCCGGGAATCAAGTCCGTTCCGTCTGCCGCTCAGCTTGCCACAATCCCAGTAGCAGCAGTCCGACCCCGACACAGATAGCGATATCGGCCACGTTAAAGGCCGGCCAGTGGTGTCGATACCAGTGCACATCGAGGAAATCGATCACCTCGCCGAGCCGCACCCGATCCACCAGGTTGCCGATGGCGCCGCCGAGGACCAGACTCAGGCCGATCTGCTGACCCCGCTGAGAATCCTCCACCTGGCGCAGATACCAGAGGATACCGACCACCGCCAGCAGAGCCACGCCGATAAAAAACGGCACCCGAAAAGCGCTATCGGAGAACATGCCGAAGGCTGCACCTTTGTTGCGCACATAGGTGATATGGAAGAAGTTCTCCACCACCTCCAGGGACTCGTAGAGAGTAAAGCGCCGATCAATGAAGATCTTGCTGAGCTGATCAAAAAAGACCACCAGCCCGGCGATGGGTAGCGCCAGACGCAACCGGTCTATCATCATGAGGCCGCCAAAGCCTCCCGGCAACGCTCACAAGCGCCGGGATGAGTCTCATCGGCACCAACGGTGACCGAGTAATTCCAGCAGCGCTCGCACTTGTCGCCCTGGGCCTTTTCGATACGGATTTTAAGACCAGGTATGGCCTCGCCAATCTGGGAGGTTTCCAGGTTAGTGGAGAGTTCCGCTTGAGAAACGATAAACAGAGTGGCCAACTCCTCACGATAATCTTCCAGCAGCTCGGCCACCGGTCCGGCCGGCGCCTCAAGCAAAACCCGAGCATCGAGGGAATGACCTACCAGCTTGTCGTTGCGGGCCAATTCCAACGCCTTGCTCACATCGGAACGAACCGCCAGTAATTGCTGGTAACGCTCGTTAACAGCGGTATCAATCAGACTGTTTTCAAAGCGGGGAAAGCGGGCCAGATGCACGCTCTCCTCCCTTTCGCCGGGCAGGTACTGCCAAACTTCCTCGGCGGTAAAGGACAGTACTGGGGCGATGAGCCGGGTCAGGGCATCGAGAATCCGGTACATGGCGGTCTGGGCGCTGCGCCGGGCCAGACTTCGGGGCGGCGAAATGTACAGCCGATCCTTGAGCACATCGAGATAAAAGGAGCTCATCTCGACGCTGCAGAAGTTGTGCACCGCATGGTAGATAACGTGAAATTCGTAATCATCGTAGGATTTCTCAACCCGGACGACCAAATCCTCCAACTGCCCGAGGGCCCAGCGGTCGATCTCCAGCAAATCACTATCCGCGACACTGTCCGTCGCTGGATCGAAGTCGTTAATATTGCCGAGAATATAGCGGGCGGTGTTGCGGATACGCCGGTAAGCGTCGGAGATGCGCTGCAGAATCTCCTGGCTGACACGAATATCGTCCCGATAGTCCTGAGCCGCCACCCACAGGCGTAGAATCTCGGCGCCGAACTTCTTGATGATCTCCTCAGGGGCGACCACGTTGCCAGAAGACTTGGACATCTTCTTACCTTGGCCGTCAACCACGAAACCGTGGGTGAGCACCGCCTTGTAGGGGGCCACGCCGCGGGTGCCGACGGATGCGAGGAGGCTGGAATGGAACCAGCCGCGATGCTGGTCGCTGCCTTCCATGTAGAGATCCGCCGGGGTGTTGAGATAATCACGATTTTCCAGTACCGCGGCGTGGGAAACTCCGGAATCGAACCAGACGTCAAGGATGTCGGTCTCCTTGACGAATTCGCCACCGCCGCAGGAGGGACAAGCTGTGCCGGCCGGCACCAGTTCGGAGGCCTCCTTCTCGAACCAGACGTCGCTGCCCGTCTCTTCGAAGAGGTCGGCCACGTGATGCATAAGCTTGCCGTCGGTCATCGCTTCGCGGCAGCTGGCACAATAGAAAATGGTAATCGGCACCCCCCAGCTGCGCTGGCGGCTGATGCACCAGTCGGGGCGTTTTTCGATCATGCCGTAGATGCGTTCCTGACCCCAGCGGGGAATCCACTGCACATCGTTGATATGCTGCAGGGCCTTTTTACGCAGATCGTTGGCGACCATGGAGATGAACCACTGCTCGGTAGCGCGAAAGATGACCGGCTTTTTGCAGCGCCAGCAGTGAGGATAGCTGTGGGAAACCTTGCCCAGTTTGAGCAGAGCGCCGACCTCTTTCAATTTGGCGTTGACCGCCTCGTTGGCATCGGCCAGCTTCATGCCGCCGAACAGCTCCAGATCCTTTACGTATTTGCCATAGTCGTTAACCGGGTTCAGAATTTCCAGGCCGTAAGCGAGTCCGACAACATAGTCGTCCTGGCCGTGACCGGGGGCGGTATGCACGCAGCCGGTACCTGCTTCGAGGGTGACATGATCGCCGAGAACCAGCAACGAATCTCGCTGATAAAAGGGATGGCGGCAGGCCTTGCGCTCAAACAGTTTGGCATCGAAAGTGGTTACAATCTGGTAGTCGTCAATGTCCAGCTGGCTCATAACGCTGGTCACCAGGCCCTCGGCCAGCACCAGCAGTTCATCCCCCACTTCGACCACGGCATAGGGTAGATCCGGGTTAAGGCAGACCGCCAGGTTGGCCGGAATGGTCCAGGGAGTGGTGGTCCAGATGACAAAGGACAGGCGCCGGCCAGCCAGTTCCATCAGCTCTTCCGGCAGTTCATCAGCAAAGGGAAATTTGACGAAGATTGAGGGCGAGGTATGGTCAGCGTATTCGACTTCGGCCTCAGCCAGAGCGGTGACGCAGGAAGAACACCAGTGGATCGGCTTCTTGCCCTTGAAAAGACCACCCTGCTCAGCAAAGCGAGCCAGTTCGCGAGCGGTGGAGGCTTCGTAGTGCTCGGTCATGGTCAGGTAAGGACGGTCCCATTCGCCAAACACGCCGAGACGCTCGAACTCCTCACTCTGGATTTTGACCCACTCGGCGGCATACTCACGGCAAGCCTTGCGAATCTCGGTCTTGCTCATGTCGCGCTTCTTCTTACCGAGTTTTTTATCGACCATCAGTTCAATGGGCAAGCCGTGGCAGTCCCAACCCGGCACGTAAGGAGCGTAAAAACCCTGCATGCGGCGGCTTTTCAGCACCACGTCCTTAAGAATTTTGTTCAGCGCATGTCCGATATGGATGTGGCCGTTGGCATAGGGAGGGCCATCGTGCAAAGTGAAGTTAGGCAGTTCCTTACCCGTCTCTTCGAGCTTCTGATAGAGCCCTTCGGTCTGCCACTTCTCGAGCATCTCCGGTTCCCGTTTGGGCAGATTGCCCCGCATAGGGAAATCAGTTACCGGCAGATTGAGGGTCGTTTTATAATCCATATCGCTGCTCCCGCGTCGCTTTCATGGGTGAAAATCAAGTCAAGTAAGTTAGCAAAACAGCCGCATAAGTACAAGAAAAAAGGCCTCCGAGAGGAGGCCTGAATTCAGGTATGGGGCACTAAACAACAGCAACTAAAAACAAGGTTTAACCTTAATGTATTCGCAAAAACTTACAGGATGACTAAGCAAAAATTTCGATCTACAAGGCCTGGTGTTTTTTCAGGGATTCCAGGCATACATCTAGTATGTCGAAGTCCTGAGAAAACGCCGTAACACCGTAGGGCGGACTTTTTGCGACGCCATCAACCTTCGGCCTCTGTCAATCCAAGCAAACTCCTCCGCAATAGATTGGAGATATTGGTTCCCGACTGCTTGGCAAGCTTCTTCAGTTGCTCCATCTCGCGGTCGTTGATGCGGCAGGAGACAATAAACTTTTTGGGATTTTCAACGGATTTACCCATAACACACCCTCCAAGGAACTATGACAAACAGATCAGACCCCAAACCTGGGCATTGATCGGCTCTAAGCCAGTAGATGTATACACCGCCGCAAACCACTGCAAAGCCGTTGCCATAAATGAATCTCACCTCAAACTTTCAGAATTAACAATATCATTCCGGACACTTAGCCAGAAACCAGAAACAAGCATCGCTGTGGCCGGCTCCAGGCATGCGTTTCAATCAGACACAATCCGCACCGGAGCGTTACAATTTTACCCTTGCTCGTGACTACTGCAACCCCTTGCAACCATCTCCAAGGACCGCGTCCCAACACAAAAAAAGCGCCCGCCACACACTGCGACAGACGCTTATTTTTCTAGAACAGCACTAATCAATACTGTTAGCAGACTGACCAACGGACGCCAAACGGTCGAGCAAGCAATAGAGGGTTTCATGCAGGCGCTCAAAGACCGCCGGCGGTGCCGCCAGCATCTGCTCGGCACTCTGCACGTAGCTGCCGGGCACAATATCCTCGCCGCAATGATCGATGAGTCGCCGCATACTGTCTGCGGTGACCTCAAAGTGAAATTGCAGGCCGAGCACCCGTTGGTCGTAGAGAAAGGCTTGTTGGGCACAGGCACTGCTACTGGCCAGGCAGACCGAGCCAGAAGGTAGCTCAAAGGTATCGCCGTGCCAGTGATAGGCCTGAAGAGGTTCGTCCAAATCACCGAACAAACGCGATTGACGGCCCGCTTCAGTCAAAGACAGAGGCCACCAGCCGATCTCCCTTTCAGGGCCGGCATATACCGGTGAACCGAGCCGGTCGGCCAGCAACTGGGCACCGAGACAGATGCCAAGCAGGGTCTTATCAGCGGCAAGCGCCTGATCGATGCAGGCCTTTTCCGCGGCTAGCCAGGGATGTTGCAGTTCCTGGTATATATTCATCGGCCCGCCCATGATTAGCAGCCAGTCGAAAACATCCAGCGACGGTAGTGCCTCACCGGCATAGAGTCGACTGATGACCAGGGAGTGACCTCGTTTCGCCGCCCAGTCGGCGATGGCCGCCGGCCCTTCGAATGGCACATGTTGCAGGCAGTGAATACGCATTGTGTTTCTCCTCGGTTATAGCGTCGGCGACAGAAAGACCTCCATGCCCCCCTCCTCCACCAGGGTAAAGGTCACATTGGTGCCCTGGCCGAGACAGCTTTCGGCCATCATCTGACCGCCATGGGCCTCTACGATATTCTTGGCGATGGTCATGCCGAGCCCCAGGCCACCGGCCGCTGAGTTGGAGGCATCGACCCGGAAAAACTTGTCAAACACCCTTTCCAGCTGTTCCGGGGACATCCCGATCCCCTGGTCCTCGACCGAAACCCGGAATTCAGGACCCAGCTTGTGCCCCTTTATCGAGATCCGGCCGCCGTCGGGAGAAAACTTCACCGCGTTGCTGAGCACGTTGTCCAGTACCTGGAGCACCTTGCTTTCATCGACAGCCAACTCCACCGGTTCACTGGGGAGGTCGAGATCAAAACAGAGACCGTCCTGTACCTGCCGAAAGGGGGTCACCGCCCGCTGCACCAGATCGCAAAGATCGCAGGGACCTTTTTCCAGGGGAACGCTCTGGCCGAGCTGCACCCGGCTGATATCGAGCAGATCGCCTATGATCCGACCCAGGGCATCGGCCTTCTGGAAAATGATCTCCAGATAATTGCGTTGTTGCACAGCATCGAAGCCACCGAGCCGATCCTGCTGCAAAAGGATTTCCGCAAAGCCCATGACCGCCGTCAACGGGGTGCGCAGCTCGTGGGCGGCGGTAGCGATAAATTCGTTTTTAAAACGATCGATCTCCCGCTCCCGGGTAACATCCCGCAGAATGGAAATAGTTCCCGAACGTTTCCCGGTGGCGTTCTCCACATACCCGGTGCGGGCCTGAATCAAAATCGGTTTGCGGGTACTGGGATCAAGAATCTCCCATTCGATCTGCTGGCGGGGCCGGCGACCCGGCTGCAACCAGACTCCCGGCAGTCCTTCCTGCGGCAACACCGAACGCATCGCCTGCCCCTGCACCTGCTCAAAGGTCACCCCCAGCAGCGTTTCGGCGGCGCGATTCATCCGGGTAATGCGCTGATTCATGTCGGCAACGATCAGACCTTCAGTCACCGACTTGAGAATGAGGTCAACGCTGTCCCTGGCCTGCTCCGCCTCGACAAGGGTTTGCTCCAGCTCCCTCTTGACCCGTTGCCGGCCAAGCATGTTCCAAATCAGCAATAGGGTGATGGTCGTCAGCAGTACCAGCCCCCCGCCCCCCAGCCACAGGTAGCTCTTCTCTATGTCATAGTGGTTTGATGGGCTATTAACCACCTGACTGTCGGGAGGCAGATCCTGCACGGTCAGGCCAAAGCGGACCAGTTCACGATGATCGAACATGTATTGGTTAGCGCCGGCGGTGATCACCGGCAGATCATCGACCGGCGTACCGTCGAGAATGCGCAGCAGCAATCCGGCGGCGAGACGCCCCTGCTCGGCGGCGGAAATAAGTTTGCCGCCGACAATGCCGTGATCGAGGAAAAAATCCCAGAAACCGTAAATGGGCACCGGACAGACAGCCCGCAAGGCCTCGCTGCTTCCGGCAAACGTCAGGGGTTGGCCAGCGGTATTTCGGACCACAACGCTCAACAGCACTAGGCTATCGGCCTCCAATCCCTTCAGGCGGCTTTGCAGTTCTTCTAGCGGCACATCGTTCCAGAAGGAAAATTGCACCTCCGGCGATACCCGGCCGGGCAGTGCCTGCAATCGCTGCTGAATCAAGAGGCCGGTCGTTGTCCGCTTGTTGCCGACAACAACAACCTTCCTGGTAGCGGGATGCAGGCGCAGCGCCGTCTGCAGGGTCTCGAAATAAGCCGGTTGCTCCGCAACGCCGGTGATCCCCACCTGGCCACGGAACATGCTTTTATCAAAATTATTGACTCCACAAAAGACTACCGGAACTCCCGGCAGCAACTCCTGGCGGATTCCCAGCACAAAATCCAGTGCCCGGTTGTCCGAAACCAGAACCGCACTGTAACTTCGCCCCTTGAGCTTGTAACGGTAGAGTTCCTTAAGAGCCTGTTCGTAATAGAACGATTCGATATATCGTTTGGCATCCAGATAATCTATTTGAACATCAATATCCGGTCTGATTTTCTTTAGCTCACCGAGTACCGCGCTGTTGATATTTCCCGTCCATCCGAGCTCGGGATGATAGGAATGAACAACAAGGACCGAGGGAGACTGTTCACCGGACAAAACGGAATCGGGACAAAAAACCCCGGATACCATCAGAACAAGAAACAACATTTGCAAGAAAGGTTTTTTGATCCACATAATTCTTCCAACAGTTAAGCCAGGCAAGCAACAGTTTCGAGCCACAACAGCGGCATACTATAGCGCATAAATCTCCCGGCGCCAGAACAGACAGTATTTTTTCTGTCGAATTAATCCTATAAGTTTTTGCGAATGCATCTTAAAAGGGACAAAGTAAAACGCCCGCACTACTTGTGAGTGCGGGCGTTTTGAGTTCGTTTTAACATGAAACGACAACGAAGCAGTTCAACATCGCTAGATCAACTTACGCGCCGCGCCGCTCCGCAGCCAGCACCGTATTGCGCAGCAACATAGCCACCGTGGTCGGGCCGACCCCACCGAGGCGGGGAGTGATCCAGCCGGCCACTTCGCCGACCTCTTCAGCCACGTCGGGCAGCAGTCTGCGGCCCTCCCAGCTGATGCCGCCGCTGATGACCACCGCCCCCGGCCGCACCATATCCGGCTGAACGATACCCGGACAACCGGCTGCCGCGATGACGATGTCGGCCCGCCGGGTATAGGATCCCAGGTCGGCGATTCCCGAATGAACCACGGTTACCGCCGCGTTGGCGAAAGGCTGCTTAAGGGTCATGAGCAGGGACAAAGGACGGCCCAGAGTCGGACCACGGCCGATGACCACTACCTCCTTGCCTTCCACTTCAATCTGGTAGTGCTTGAGCATCTCGCGAATGCCTGCCGGGGTACAGGGTACCGGTCCCGGCTCCTGCAGCACCAGGCGGCCGAGGTTGACCGGATGCAAGCCGTCGGCATCTTTGTCGGGATCCATCAGCAACAGGGCTTCGTTGAAGTCGAAACCGCTGGGCAGGGGATACTGAATGATATAGGCATCCACGTCAGGACTGTCGTTAAAGTCCTTGACCGCCGCCAGCAGATCGGCCTGACCGGCACTGGCCGGAATCTCAATATGAAACGAAGCGATCCCCACCGATTTGCAGGTCTCGCGCTTTTTGTTGACATAGCTGACGCTCGGACCATCATCGCCAACCAGAATGGTCCCGAGGCCGGGGGTAACTCCCCGTCCTTTCATCACCGCGACGCGACTTGCAACATCTTCCAAGACCGCTTCAGCGACCACTTTTCCTTCCAGCAATTTCGCTGCCATGAAAACTCCTTATCCAACGCTGTAAAGCTATAAACTATATCGGCCGAAGTCTTCAAAACAGACCCGCCGGAGAAGATGCTTATCGGGCCTAGCCTAAACCGGATGCGGAGCCGATTCAACCGCAAACTACCTGAAGAAAACAACAAAAAACCCTGTTTTCAACCGAAACAGGGAACCTAGTTTGTCCAAAGCAGGCTTGGGGGAACTCAGTCGATCACCGTCATGGATATACCGTGGCGCTGAGCCTGTTCGTAGCAGGCCGCATCTTCATTGTCGATATCTGTCTGCGGCTCTAGCACTTCCTCCGGCGCTTTCTCCAGGCCGTCTGGCTTCCATCCATTTTGTACCAGATAATGATGGGCGCGGCGCAGGGCACCGTCCGGATCACGGTCGACGACCCAGAAACGAACCAGTTTTTCTTCAGCCAAGCTATCGCTAGCCTCGCCCACGGCTTCCTGAGCACGAAATTCCAGATAATAGGTCTTCATAACCACTCTCAAGGGGGCGATCAGCAGACGCGCCGTCGATACCGCCAAACAGGACAACCAATGATCTGTGCCTCGCTTCAAACAGGCCGTGCTTATGACAACTATCTTTGAGCTCTGTTGCCTGTTTTCAGCAAGCATCCAAATGCGACTTAAGTTGCCCCATTAAATAACAGATTCGACGCCAAAAACCAAGGGGGACCCGAACAGAACGGATCCCCCCAATCACACAAAAAGCGACGAAATGCAGGCGTCTAGCGGCCCTTACAAACTGGCGGAGAAAACAACTTCCGTGGACGGCAAGGCTGAGACTTCAACATTTGAAGTATTTTCCAGGACTTTGAACTGTTGCAGCATATGTAACAGTTCAGCTGCCTGACTCGACAATTGCTCGGCGGCGGCGGCGCTTGCTTCGGCGCTGGCGGTATTTCTCTGAGTTACCTGATCTATCTCATTCAAGCCTTGATGAACCTGGTTAATGCCCGTCGACTGGCCGCTGCTGGCCGTCGCAATTTCTCCAATCAAGTCTGTCGCCTTGGTCGCATTCTCGACAATCTCGGCCAGAGCGATCGAGGTTTGATCGACAATCTGGCCGCCATTTTGGCTTTTCTTTATGGCATTTTCAATCAGTTCGGCGGTTTCCTTGGCTGCTTTAGCACTGCGGGATGCCAGATTGCGCACCTCCTCAGCTACCACCGCGAAGCCCTTACCATATTGGCCAGCTCTGGCGGCCTCAACGGCTGCATTGAGAGCCAACAAATTGGTCTGGAAAGCAATTTCGTCGATAACCTTGTTGATCTTAAAAATGTCGGCGCTGGCCTGATCGATTTCCTTCATGGCACCGACCATGTCGTCCATTAACTCGCGGCCTTGAACTGCAGCTTCTTTACCTGTATTCGATAACTGGTTGGCATGACCGGCGTTATCGGCGGTAGTTTTGGTCTGCGTCGTCAATTCGGCCATCGACGAAGTAACTTGATCCAGAGATGCAGCCGACTCGGTAGCGCCTCGGGATAAAATCTGGCTAGAGTCGGCGACCTGAGAAGCGACGCCAGAAATCTCCTGAGCGGCAGTCTGCACGCGCGTAATGACCTCTTGCAAGCT
>LGVF01015818.1_pt1 | contig 10343 bp, 11 predicted proteins | sample 469901 | NCBI WGS metagenome assembly LGVF01 (sample SAMN03893561, study PRJNA290197) | marine sediment metagenome | material: sediment; isolation source: combined push core samples #3730, #5133, and #5579 collected at Hydrate Ridge | place: Pacific Ocean: Hydrate Ridge | reverse complement strand
TCGATTCCCTCGCTCACTCCGGTCGTAATCAGTATCTCGTCACCGGGATCGTAATACAGCGAATGATCCCTGCGAAACGTATCAGCGATCTCTTCCCGCAGTTCAGGGAGCCCCTGATTTGAAGTGTAGGATGTGCGACCGCTCTCGAGCGCGTGGATGCATGCCTCCCTGATGTGCCATGGGGTCACGAAATCAGGCTCGCCGACACCGAGCGAGATCACATCGTCGAGCTGGTTTGCCAGATCAAAGAACCTGCGAATGCCTGACGGCGGCACACCCTGCACAGCATCTGATATCTGCATCGAATCCTCCACGGTTTATGACACTATGTATTACGTACGAGACTTTTTAGTATCTTCCGGAATGGGTTCGGAAAACCACCGAGAGCACAGAGACAACAGAGGACACAGAAAACAGCAACTTTCTGTGCCCTCCGCGTCCTCTGTGGTTAGTCTTCTTTGCCATAATCCACCACCCGGAAGAAATTAAAAGCCATATATATATATATATATACTATGCACTACGGAGAGATCGGGAGTCGCTCTGCATGCTCCGGTTCATGCAGCACCACGCCATCCTCCTTGTAGGTCTTCAGAACAAAATGAGTGGCAGTGCTCCGTACCTGTGGCAGGGTCGCAATCTTCTCCGCAACAAAGAATGCAACCTCCTTCATCGACCTGCCGCGCACGGTGAGTGAAAGATCATGATCTCCCGAGATCAATCTGACTGACCGAACCTCTGGAAATCTCGAAATGCGATCCGCAATCATGTTGTATCCGGCTTCACGCTCCAGAGATATCCTAATTTCGATGATTGCGTAAACAAACCCATTATTCACCCGGTCCCAGTCGATTATGGTCTTATATTTACGAATCGTACCACTCGACTCGAGTTCGCTGATACAATCCGCAATCTCCACCTCAGATCGTCCGGTAAGTGCTGCGATCTCATCAATCGCGAGTTTTGGATCGTTTTCGAGTATCTCAAGCAGATTCTGTACAAGATCCATCCGTAACCAGCCTCATGTCTCCATGTATGCAGATTCATGACTGGAATCTGTTGGTTCTCTCCATCTGCTATCCTTACAGTCATCGCAGAGCGATCTACCGTCGACAACGGATAGGTGATACGAATACTGTCCGCAAGCATCGCACATACCCTCGAAGTCGGATGTGAGCATAGACTCGCGCTCCACTTCCATGAGTTCTCGCAAGGCTTTGGTCATATCAGAAGATACTGTGACGATGTCTTGACTCGTGACGATGCCGATTAAGTCATCATTTCGAAATACGGGCAGCCGTCTGATCTTATGCTCAAGCATCATCTGAATCGCATCGCTCACCGGCGTATTGTGATCGATTGTGATCAATGGGGATGTCATGATCTCAGAGAGCGAAACAGTGCTTGGTTTTCTGTCGTTGGGGATGATCTTGCGTGAGATGTCGCGTTCGGTTATGATGCCGATCGGTTTTTCATCTTCGATTATGATTGCGCTCGATCGATCATATTTTATCATCTCGTTTGCGACATCAATCAGCGAATCGTTGATGTCTGCTGCGATCACGTGTGGTGACATGACCTCTCGCACCGGTCTATCAATGTCCATTTATAAACCTCCTGTTCTCTGTTATAGAATTGGTGCTGACTGTTATCAAGGTTGTGCCGGAACCANNACGATTCCTTTGCGCCATCTCGACAAACGCTGCTCAACAAAGTATCGGAACAGACTGTCGATTGTGAGCGCGATGAAGCCGAGAAGAAGCATGTAAACCATGACATGATCCATCCGGTGCAGATTCCCCCAGAACTGTATTTTGTACCCGATCCCGCTCGATGCCCCAAACATCTCTGCCGCGACAACGCACATCCAGCCAACGCCCATCCCCACCCTGATGCCGGTCACAATATCCGGAACCGCGGACGGGAATGCAACCTTCCTGATCAGGTCACGGCTTCTGGTGCAGCCGAGCACCATCGCGGTCTCGATTAGAACCTTTGGCACATTCCGAAACCCCGTATACGTATTGATCAGAATCGGAAATACCGTTCCAATGAAGACGAGCGACCCGGCAGACGCATGCGTGAGTCCGAGCCATATAATCGCAAACGGTATCCATGCAAGAGGCGGTATCGGGCGCAGGATCTCTATAATCGGATTAAATATCCTGTTTGCCAGCGGAAACCATCCCATACCGATTCCAAGCGGGATTGCGACGCACATTCCGGCAACAACACCTATTCCGAAGTGGAGCAGACTGATCTCGGCATCATAGATCAGATCGGCATGTAGACGGCAAAATGATGTAAAAACGTCTGTTACACTCGGGAGGAAAGTTGGATTTTTGACAACATAATCGGCAGCCAGTTGCCAGATCACAAGAGCGGAACAGAGCGATACAATCTCAATTCCGTATTGCCTGACTATAGAGACCATATCACTGTAGCTTGTCGTGCATCTCTTCGAGCGACTTCGAATCCTTGCCCATGAGTTCCATCAGTTCCGCGATCGCCGCATCAAGGAACACGAGCGTTGTGATCTCAAAGGTTGTGCCGAGCGGTGCAAGTTCAGAGAGTTTTGCATACTTTCCGAGCAGATGCTGTACAAGATAGTCCCCCTGACCATTTTTTGCTCTGCCAAAGATCCTCACGGTCTTGTCTGCCATTTTTCCGAGTGTGGAGTTGGGTTGCGAGGTGATGACGATTAGAGACGCGTCGATCTCTTTTACAACCCGCCCTAAATCGACGATGGACAGTGTTTCGCCTGATCCGCTGATCGCAACCACGACATCCTCTGCATGCAGCGCTGGCGTTGTCGATTCGCCGACCACATAGACACGCAGCCCAAGATGCATGAGCCTTGTTGCAAAAGCCTTTCCAATCAGACCCGATCGTCCGGTCCCCATCACAAAGATGCTCTTTGCACTCCTGAGCATGCCAAGCATCTCTGAAACCGTAGTGAGATCCAGTTCATCGAGTGCCTGCTCTATGTGTTTCGTGAGTATATCCATCGATGCGACCAGTGTCTTGCACTTCGATGGGTTTCGGTTGTTCGTTGGTGTGGTGTCAGTCATGGTCTATTCACCAGGTCGTATGCCACTTCTGCCGCATGCCTCATAATCTCTTCCGCTCCCGGAACCACACGGTTCTGCATGAGCACATTGCCATCGCATATCGTGGTGTCGACGCAGCCGGATGATGCGTAGACCATGTTCGAGTCGAGATTGTGAAGAGGTGTCATCTCTGGCAGTCGCAGATCAATCAAGAGCATATCCGCTGGCGCACCCTCCACAATCCCACCCCCGCCGATGCGGAGCGCTTCAGCGCCGTTCTTTGAGATCATCTCGAGTGCTTCGCGAGCCGGAATCACAGTCTGTCGGTCTGTTGCTGACTTCTGCAGAAGCGACGCGAACTTCGCTGACTCGAGCATATTGAGATTGTTGTTGGATGCGCAGCCATCGGTGCCAAGCGAGATATTGACTCCTGCGGAGGAGAGCGCTGAGTATCTCATTGCCTGCCCGACAGCAAGTTTCATATTTGATGTTGGGTTGTGCGAGACCTTAACATCATGCTTCGAGAGGAGCGCAATCTCACGGTCATTGAGCCATACAGAGTGTGCCGCAAGAACATTCGGACCAAGAAATCCAATGTAATCGAGATACTCCACAGGACGCATCCCCGTCTTTTCGATGCAATCCAGAACCTCCTGCTCGGTCTCTGAAATGTGTATGTGAACTAATATGTCTTCTTTTCTTGCAAATTCCGCGGTCCAGCAAAGATTCTCCTCTGAAACGGTATAGATGGAGTGCGGACCGAGCGCGGGAATCACTCGCTTGGAATATTCCTTCGTGAGACTCTCAGTCCGCTTTCTGTTTTCTTGCTGCACCTCCTCGTCTGATCGCCCATCGATGTCGATTAAGACGTTGCTGATAACACCGCGCAACCCCATCTCATCGACCGCTCTTGCGCTTGCGAGCGCATGCCAGTACATGTCATTGAAGGCGGTCGTCCCGGTCTTGATCATCTCGAGGCATGCAAGTTTTGTGCCCCAATATACGTCTTCGGCGGTCAGTTTCGCCTCAAGTGGCCATATCCAGTCAGCAAGCCACGTCTGTAGCGGAAGATCATCCGCGTAGCCCCGAAAGAGCGTCATTGCCGCATGGGTGTGTGTATTCACAAAGCCGGGCACAACCGCTCTTCTCCTGGCGTCAATCACGCTGTCCGCGTCGTAAGGGGCACAGTTGACCTCATTGATCCTGCCATCCTCTATATAGACGTTGCCATGGTTTTCAGTCTCTTTCAGAAGCAAACTCATCCAATCAACCTCGCAATCGTATCCACAACCATATCCCGGTTCTTGTTCACGTTCTCAATTATGGTCTCATAGTCCAGTTCCTGCTCGGAAACGCCGTTTGCGTAGTTGTCAACGGTAGCGAGCGCTGCAACCGGAATTCCAATCTCACTGCAAAGAGTCGCTTCGTTTGCCAGGGTCATCCCCACGACGTCGGCATGCTGCCTCAGAATAGCGATCTCTGCTTTTGTCTCAAATCGGGGTCCGTGCATCTGCACGTACACACCCCTCTCCTGCCCGCGACTCGCCCTGATGACCCTATCTCTCAGCTCATAATCGAATCCGGGAACAACATGCCGTATCTCATCATCATAAAATGTTACGTGCCTTCCGAAGTTGATGTAGTCGTGCACAACAACCATTGTTCCCGGCGCAATCTCCTCCTTCAGGCTGCCTGTCGATGAGATGCAGACAACGCCGCTTGCGCCTGATGTCTTCAGTGCGGAGATGTTCGCCAGATGATTGATCCTGTGCGGCGGCGTGTCCATGGCAACGCCGTGGCGCGGCAGGAAGATTGCGTCACGCCCCTTGAAAACCTCCACAGTTCCGTATTTCGTCTGAACAGTCTCCATTGCACCTTCGAATTGCTCTTTAGTTAGACTCGTCCCGTAGATTATGCCAAGCATTCAGCCACCACTTGTGTATCAGAGTCGCAGCGTAAAAAGTTAATCGTGGTCATGCACCTGCCTGCCCATCATGCATCCTGCTCGCACTTACTCAATATTATGTGAATATCCGCATATAAAACCACGTACGTGTTTAGCTAACCCCGCAAGATTACACGGATTTCCACGAAAAAGTAGGAGGAGGCAGGATGTGAAACGCAAATATATCACCAATATCTTGTATGTACTACCATCTTCTCGTGAAATCTCGTGGTTTTTCCACCTCAGCTAAACACATGCAAAATCACAAGATTGCACAAGATTAACACAGAAAGCTCTTGTGGAAATGGCTGCACCGCTGCTTTGCAGACTGTACTATTGAGTATGTTCCTCATGCCCCGCCGATGTCGAGTGCCTTCCTAATCACCTGGCTGACCGGAAGCGAGCAGATCATGTACCAGACGATCCAGTAGTAGAAGACGCCGAAAAGAGCCGGATCATTCAACAATTTTTCGCCCCAGAACGGGAAGACCATGATGAGGTCTGGCAGATCTGCGATGAATTCCCATGCCCAGAAGAACATAGGCAGGGTCAGGATGCTGATGTATGCCATCGGTTTTAATTGCTGCTTCATCATCTTGCCCTGATCCCCCATCATTGCAGCACGCTGTTCATCCAGTTTCTTCAGTTTCTGCTTGTTCTCGGCGAGTTGCGCTTCCCGGTACTCCTTCTGAAACCCCTTCATCTTCTCGCTGAAGCTGCGCATGAGATCCCAGTCGATTGTGTACTTCTGGATGAGCGAGGCATACAGTCCGGTGGCAACAGCCATCACAAAGAGCACCATATGAATCGGCAGAACATCAGTCAGCGGTTCAAGGAATACGCCGGCGGCGTTGCCGACTGCAGGTCTGAAGTCGTTAGGCATCAGTATCATTCCGAGCAGCATCGATATGCCAAGCGCAAGCGCGATCCGTTCCAGTGTATCCTTCCAGCCGGTCATGTACGAGAACCTCTGTTATCGAGGTATAAATAAGTGTGGCTTCGTATGCCTGGGTGCGGATGGTCTTCGCGGCTACTGCACGGCAACTGTGGGGCTGCGACTCTCCAGTTCCCTGATTAACATGCTGAGACTCGAACTGCGAAGGAACCGGCATGGTTTACCTCTCAGCTTGCACGCTTTCTTGACGTATCTGCACGCATTGTGACTGTTTATATCAACCGGGCAGAATACTATGTCTGTTTTATCCACAAGCATCTCGATCTCCTTCTTCCCCTGTATGCAGTGCCCGCAGTGGTAGCAGAATGTGCCGCCAAAGGATTCGATCGTTTCTTTGTAATGCGGCATGAGCGATTCCACTCCACCGATGTAAGTCACTCTCATGCCGTTCAGATCAACACTCTTCACGCAATCCTCGATATCCGGCTCCATGACGCAATCGGTACCTGCAACCTCTGTAAGTTCACAGGACGCCGCGCTAGCTTCCAGATCCCTCTTCAACAACTCCTCGGTGAGCGTCTTTACCTCTTCGGTCAAAAAGTCGATCTCTTTCTTCAGAGCCTCGGTTCGATCGAGTGCATCCCCGAAACCGAGTTCCTCCAGATCACGCGTCAGCTCCTGATTCAATCGCTTCTCTTCATCCAGCGCAGTTGTGATCCTTGATCTATCCTCCTTAAGGGATTCGATCTCTGACTTCATCTGCCCTCTCTTCCGTTCCAATCGATTGCACTTTGTCTGAAGCTTTTCGTTCGCTTTCGAGTGATCGTTTAGCTCTTTTAGAGCATTCTCAGGAACGCCGCCTGGCAATGCTCTGCGGAACGTGTCGTAGAATCTCGATGCCCGGTGCTCGTACATATGGGTCAGTGAAAAGACCATTGCCTCGATTCCATCGATATCTCCACGCGGATTCCGCACAGCAAACCAGATAATTGCAGACAGGGGAGTATCCAGGACTTTCGTGCCATTCTCAACAGTCCCGCCATTACCGCCATTTCCGTCGATATACCTGTAAATCTCTTCCTGCTGCAGGCGTCTGACATCCTTTTCGTATCGTTCGAACCGGCTCTTCAGAATCTTGTCCAGTTGCTTGGATATCTTGTTCTGGCTTGCAGCAGCCTGAACAAGTCCGCCATGCATCTCATAAGCCGTCGAACCGCAGTCGAGTTTCAGCCGCTTACAGACCGCGCCCAGTTCCCTGTCGTCAAACGCCAGTCCGAGGATCGAACAGATCGTTTGACTCTTAAATTCCCATATTTTTCGTTCCTGCATCCTAACATCCCCGATCAAGCCAGTTCATCCGGTTTACACAATCGTATGATATTGACCGGATCCTCTCCTGAGAAGAGGCGCCTGGTCACCACGTCCCTCGCACTGCGGTATTCATCCATCCTTTTTTCGGATGGCACAGGGTCTCCGTAAATCCGCCACATACCACACCCCGTGTTCCTGAGGGAATTTAAGCCCATATACCCTTTGACGTCCTTCAGCGGGATTCCAAGGAATACTCCAATCTCGGGCGGGCATCCTCTGACGGCATACCGCGCTCTTAACATGCTCAATGCGTATTCGATGGAATCCGATCTGTATCCGCATTCGGTCAGGAACTTTGTAACCGACCTCTTCTGCAGCAGTTCGCCGAGCCGAGTATGATTGAAGAACAGGACAATTGCATTCTTCTCGGTTCTCTTCAGTTCATAATACCCGATTTCAGAGTCTGCGAATAGGTGATTCTTGCGGCAGTCCCACGCATCCAGAAGTCCGCCGTTGGCATTCGTTATGTTCATCAGCGTTGCCGGTTTCCTGCTTGCGATTGTGGGCGCGATACATCTCACGATCCTATGAACCAGATATTCCATACTTCTTTATCTCCACAGGGCAGTTGGCTGCCCTAATTATGCACCTAGATGTATCATTAGGTGCATAAGTAATCCACCCTAATAAAATTAGGTTTTGTACAAAAAACCTAAATTATGTTGTAGTAGGATCGATCCCGCACAAGCGGTGAAAGCCACCGGATTTAACCACATCGGCCGCGTGCGACAAGAAGTTGCACCACAGATTGCCTATACCTGCTACCCCGCACGTTCTGGGGCAATCCTACTGCGAAACGCGCCGATGGTAACGTTTGCGCGTTGATCTCGCAGGACAACGTGAAAAATCTGAAAGTCCAGGTTCTGGATCAACTGCAGGGATACGGATGCTGTGAAGAGTGTAATGCGAACCATTGCAAGCGTTGTTATGTGGGACAAACGAAAGCGGATCGTCTTCGCTTTGGCCAAAAGGCATGGGATCAGACTATAATGGCTGTGACCACATTATAGGGAATGGACGAGCGGTTCCCGGATTATTTATGGCTTCTAAGGAATCAGCGATGGCAACACTTGCAGTATCTTCCGGATACCCGGTCTCTGTGGGTGTATTCGTGATCTTATCCTTGAATTCGAGAACGAGCCGCTTTGCGGTCTTTGTCCCGATGCCTGAGATGCTGTGGAGCCGGTTGATATCCCCGTTGTATACGGCAGATTTGAATTCATCAAAAGATATTCCGGACAGGATATTCAAAGCAACGCGCTGTGTGCGCACTCCGGGATATGTAACTCATATCCGATACCGCCGAGATCTATGATCTATGACTGCGCGATTCTGTGATTTTCTATCGAGAATTCCTGAGATGTGTGCGATCATAAGTCCATCATCCTTCATAACTCACGTGCTAACTCGACTTTGTCAGATTACCCACTCATTCAAGCGCTTGATATTGGTTTTGTTCTCCAAACAGTTTTGGGTCATGCCACCGCTCGCTGTTGATTTGTCTGTAATGTGACAAAGTAGAACTAATTACCCCCTTCTTCTGGGTTACTGAATAAACCTGTGACCCCGGCGATCTTATCTGGATGCCCAATGACAACAAGCAGATCGCCGGCACAGAAGCTCATGCCTACGTCAGGATTGGAGAGCATCTGCGAGTTTCGACGCACCGCGAGCAAGGTGACACCATATTTCTTCCTGAGCTCAATCTGACCTAACGTCTTTCCAGCTGCGAATGCTCTCTCGCCGACCCGTAGCGTGAGGATATCTACATCAGGAAGATGAGGCTTGAAACAGGGAAAAGGTACCGACTCTCTTGAAATGCTTCGAAACATCTCGTAGCCATCTGATCGCACTTCAGCGATGAAGCTCTCGATCTCATCTCTGGGCATGAGGTATTTCACCAAAACCCGAGTAAATATCTCCACAGATGTCTCAAGCTCCTCCGGAATGACATCGTCAGCTCCTATTTCATACAGCGGGTGCATTTCTTGAAGATAGCGCGTTCTTACAATGATATGGATCGTTGGGTTGAGTCTTCGAACGATTGCTGTAATTCTGCGGGTTGTTGCAGGGTCAGAGATGGCTATCACCACAATTCTCGCACTTTCGATGTATGCGTGCTGTAATATCACCCCATGGATCGCATCTCCATAGTAAATTGGCTCGCCCTTTGCCTGTTCGGCCCTTACTATCTCTGGGTTCATCTCAATGATCGCATAAGGGATACCTGCCACCCTGGCGGCTCGCGATAGATTTCTACCGTTCACCCCAAAGCCGATGATGATTAGGTGGTCTTCTATATCTGTCACCTTTATCTCTTGTACAGGATACAAACCTGACTTCAACCTTCTCGGCAGTGGTAACCGAAATACGGTATCCGCTATGCGGGGCGCCAGCGCTATAATGAATGGCGTCGCGGCCATTGTCAACACAGAGACGGTCAGAAAAATTTGATAAATATCTCCAGCAAGCATACCATATTCAACACCGGTCCTTGAGAGATGGAAAGAAAATTCACCGACCTGACTGAGTGCAAATCCCACCAAGATCACAGTGCGGAGTGGAAATCCCAATAAGACGGCTACAAAGCAAGCTATGATTGTTTTTAATGCCAGAACTCCCAGAGCAATCAGTAAAATGACCCCAAGTCGGTTAAAAAGAAAATCAAGATCCAACAGCATGCCGATGGAGACAAAGAAGAAGCTTATAAAGACATCCCGGAAGGGTAAAACATTGCCGAGCGCATGATAGCTGTATTCCGATTCGGAAATGATCAAGCCTGCCATGAACGCACCCAGTGCAATGGAGAGTCCCATGCTGGAGGTCAGCCACATAACTGTAAAGCATATCATAAAGACGCTCAACAGGAAGAGTTCCTGGCTCCGCGTCCGGGTGATCTGATACAGTGCATGTGGCACGATCCATTTAGCACAAACGACCACCAGCAGAAGGATACCGAGTCCCGTGACCAGGAGAACAATCAGGGATTCGCCCGGATCCCCTGTTGCCCCAGCCAGTAGAGGCACAAGCAACATCATTGGAACGATAGCAACATCCTGAAATAGCAATATGGCATGACTTG
>LGVF01081245.1_pt1 | contig 10347 bp, 9 predicted proteins | sample 469901 | NCBI WGS metagenome assembly LGVF01 (sample SAMN03893561, study PRJNA290197) | marine sediment metagenome | material: sediment; isolation source: combined push core samples #3730, #5133, and #5579 collected at Hydrate Ridge | place: Pacific Ocean: Hydrate Ridge | reverse complement strand
GTAAATAGCTGTCGTCACCCTCCTTGCTAAGGATGCTATCTACACCCGGAGGAGGGTTGTAACCACAGTCAGGGAGTTTTACGAATTTTGAGGTGTTCCCCGGCTTTCTCACAGTAACTATATTGTCTATTAATTTATCCATGAACCACCGGTGAGCAAGCGTGGCTATTACAACGTGTTCATTGGTCTTGCTACCTTGAAGGACGTCGATAGAGACATAATGCTCGACAATGGCTGCTGCGGCATCAATGGGAGAGTCTTCCCCCAGTCCCTGGAAACCATCACTGTCCAATCCGGCAGTAATATCGAAATTATGCGTCCATCCCAAACCCAAAGGGCCATCATCCAGCCGGGAGCCGGAATTGTAGGAACGTTTGAATCCAAGGCCAAAGGGATCGGCGCCGCTTCCAATGGTCAGGTCGGTATGCTCGTAAAGATAGTCACCGGTGACAAGGTCGATGGGCTCGGTGCTCTGGGTGTGTCCGCCAGAAAACCAATCATATATGGTGTTAAACCCACCAAGTATCCAGTCAACAATACCGAACCCCCCACTAAGCCCTCCAGAGATGATATGGCCTATCTGATTCTCAGAAGGACTGATGTTTAAAAAACCTATTCCGGTCCAATCTCCCTCGCTCAAATCACCATCTTCAGGAAGAATTACACGATACCCGGCGTTAATATATGCCTCCACATAGGAAAACTCGTAGGAATTGTAATTTTTAAGCTGGGGCTTGATACTGGAATAGTAGTTGGAAGTTGTGGCATCGAAGATCTTGTCTGATTTGTCATTGGATATATCTATCAGCTTTACGGTAGATACCGCCGAGTGCGGCTGCAATTGGTCGATCACACCCCACTCAAAGGCGCTGTGATGGCCGCTCCCGCTAAAGAAACAGGCATTTTCCTTTTCGGAATCATCTTCCCCGCTGATCACGCTCACAAGGCACATGGGCATATCAATGTAGGGACTTTCGTTCTGGCCGCACACCCCCAACATGTGGTGATGAATGGTAAAAATCTTGGACATCTGGTCGGCCAGTTCATCGGCCCGGCTGCATTCGGCAAGCCATGTGTAGGCGATCATGGCCAGGGATTCCCCCAATATGGGCTCTGAGGTATCATCTCCGCCAGCGTGGATGTTCTCTTTAAGGACTTCCCGGTGTTTTTCAACAACCCCTCGTCTTGTCTCTGACCAACCGTTTACAACAAGATAGGACCCCCCGGCCTTGATCTGAAATGTCCTGCTGTCATCGCAGTACGTACCTCCATTGGCGGCATAGGGATGGTCTACCGTAAGGGCAATATCCTGGTAACTTCCGGGGGTAGTGGCAGAACCTGTGGCCATAACGGCTCCATCCAGGCGAAGGACCGGCTGGTTTGATTCATTGTAAAAGAGGGTCAGGCGTTTGCCGTAGATGCTGAAAGAATAGAATGTCTCATCGATGCCAAGATGTTGAATCCTGAGAGAGAGTTTGTATTGATCGGGAATTTCAGTCCATTCTGCGATGATTGACTGCTGATAAGGAAGCGACGTCTGGCGCGGGAATTCCTCAAGCGGATCGATAGCCTTTCCGCCTATGATATCATCTAACGTTGCACCTGGATGATTATTTTGTATGTGGCTAACCAGATTGGTGGCATAGGTCCTAAACGAGTTGCCTAAATTGGCTTTGTTCACGTTCTGGATGTAATCGCTATCTACGGTCGCCCCGGAAAGGGCATCTGAAAGAAAAGTATCACGATCGTAGCCCGTGGCAGATGCCAGGTCGATAGAAGACTTATGGGAATGGATCTTGAAGCTTGGGTCAAACACATAATCGCTTTCGTCTATAGTGACCTTGACCCAAACGTGGTCTATATCCACATAGGCAAGGCTCCCGTCCGGGTAGGTCCAGATCTGGGCAGGTATGCCGGCTGACCCCAAAAGATGCCCAATCGCATCGACGTTGTTATCCACCCCCAGCCAGTTGGTGATCTGTTCAGGAATTAATCGAATAACCCCATAGACGAAATTGGCGGTATAACCCGCCTGCCTTAAAAGGGCTATGAGCAGGGAAGATTGGTCAAAATCATTACCTTTGCCATCCAGAAGGGTTGCGGTTGCCCCATTTACAGATCCAAAAATGGGTGTGTATTCAATATGGTTGTAAACATGCTCATAGATCAGGTCGGGATCATTTTTCAGCCCCCTGGCAAGCTCCTGGATTTCAGAAGTGGCATCAGTAGAGGAAAGAATTCCCGGACCCGTTAGAGTAATACCTTTCGGCGTCTCTTTATCCAGGACTTTCTGGGCATCCTGTGGCGAGATGAGAGGTGCCTCTGCTCTCTGGTGTCCAGGTAGCACTGCCTCAGCCTTGGTGCCACCCCAGGTTAAAAACGCAAATGACAATAACGTAAGTAGCGCCAACTTGCTTGACAGTGCAAACAGTCTCTTCAATGCCTTCATTTCCCGAACCCTCCGGTCTGGATATAGTCTGAATGAATTTCCAAAAGGTTAATTGCTGCCGAAGACCTGAGCGAAGTTTTCTAGCATCTGCGAACTGCCATCCCACTCGGTGCAAAAACGAGCCAAGTCGGCCCCATCCACATCACCATCCTCGTCATAATCAAATGAAGGGGTTGTAAGCTCAACAACCTTGGCCGTTCTGTTCCCCGCAGCGTCATAGTAATACTCGATGCGATATTCATTCGGTTTCTCAGCACTGATCAAGCGGTTCAATTCATCGTACGTATAGTTGATGGTGCCAGCTTGGATAACAGATCCAAGAAAAACCAGGGATACCGCCACCAGGAAAGCTATGTACAATTTGGTGATTTTCACGGAAATACCTCCTCATTTACAAGGTAACTTTGGCGACCTTTCTCTCCCAGAGATCTATTAGTGCCACTGGTGAGAGCTGCCTCCTCAGGTATGGCAAGATCAAAACTGAGCACCTTCTTGCCATCTTTGTACACTCCCACACCTTCAAAAGCATACACGCAGGGCAAGACCAGTGACAGGGTAATAAAGAAGAGTGTCGTTACAAGAAGGAATTTGTCTGAACCGGAGTTTCGATTTGTGGGGAAAACAAACAACTTGACCATTTTACGACCTTCCCGAGATTGCTATAGTCCTTCAAAAAGAGATTTTGGAGTTATCGATCTTGTCAGGAAATGTGAGTTCCGGCTCTATTCCAAACAGATACTGGATTCTAGCCGTCTACATAGGCCAAAATCTAAAATGTGTGTCAACTTTTGTGATACACTCAGGTCGAAAGCACGAGCAGGTACTGGATTCTGGTCCCTGGATACTGGACAAAACAAGTGATGTTTTTTGTTTATCCTGTATCGAGCATCGAGCATCCAGCATTCAGCATCGCGGGGCCTCGTCGGCCCGCCTTGGCGCGACATGCCTGAATCAAGCTGTAGTCCGTGCAAACCCGGTCTGGGCCAGGGTTTGAGGCGAAGCTTCGGTAGTATCTCCCGGTTGCTCCTGCGGACGTTCCAACAATAGATATAGTCTCATTTGGGCCAACATTATCTCAGAATCTATAAATATCCCCTAACATATATCAACGCCCACTTCAAGCTCCTATGATTTGTCGAATTTTTCAGGCAATTGACTTTTCAAGTGCAAGATGGCATGCCTGATATGTTCTTTACGTCCTGGGTTTTCCATGGTGTTTGCAAGTTTGTGCAGATAATCAAAGGCAAGCTCCGAGCCGGATCGGCTCAATACGTCGATCAATGTATTCCACTCTTCGCTCCCTTCCTGCAAACTAGTGCGGTCGATGAGCCACGAAACACCCTGCTCTCCACATGCTGTAGCCATTGTCTGGAGCAACGCCGGAGCCAATTCCCCATCAGGGTCCTGAAAGTATGCATCAGCCAGGCGATCAGAGGTATCTTCGCCCAGAGGAAACCGAGGGTTAAGGTAAGTCAACATGCGGAATCGGTTAACGGTATCTGTGCCTGATTGAAAAAACGTATCCACAATCGCCTCATTTCCTCCCAAATCGGCCAGATTGTGTAAGGCCTTCAATACAAATTGCTGATCTTCACCGCCAATAGCTTCCTTGACGTCAATCAGCACCTGCAAAGCTTGGTTTCGGTCCCTCTCTTCGCGTATTCGATCCAACAGGATATTTGCGGCCTGATGGCGGATCTCTTCCGAAACCTGCCGATCCAGAACCAAGGAAGTAAGTCTGGTCATGTCCATTTCGGCGAGAAAGGTTTTTTTTATTGATGAGTCATGTAACTCATTAGCTTCTTTGTCATGGATGCCCGATGTCGTGGCTTTTGTAGGCACAGCCACTGAAACGGAAGAGTCGAGTTTTCTTTTGATATTTGCTGGTGATTGGGCAATTGAACTGGAGGAATGGGGAGGTCTTTTCGGGTTCAAATGCAGCCATCTAATTGCCTTATGCTCAGTAGTACCATGTTCAAAGGTGAGGACATGTCCCTGAAAGAAATGAATCGTTATTGCAATGGCGGCTGCAACGAGGAAAAGGCCAAGCATTCGGAAAAAACGTTTCATTTTTTCTCCGAGATTAGATTTAAATCTCGACAATAGTAGTAAAAAGACTGCCCCGAAAGTCTGGGGCAGTCTTTTTGAACAACCCAAGTCTCAACTGCAATAATACCTAAGGCAGTTGAGGTACATTTCGGACAACATGCCGGTCACCAAATGCATCCGTGAACTCAATATCCCAGGTCATCTGAGTGAGATCAGGTGCAGGTGTGCTACGCGAATAGTTGTATCGGAAGTCATCCTCGCTTAACTGGTTTTCGGCCGGATCGATGGAGCCATCCCAGGCAACAGAGTCATCAATCACTATGACACCAGCGGGAATGCTGCTCGGAGTCAGTGTTGCAGTGACTTCTGTGGCAGCTCCGTTCCCGTCGTTGCGGATGACGACCTTCCAGGCAACAGACCAGAGGCGGGTTCTGCGGTTGTAGTGCCTGTACACAAGTTCGTAGTCGATGGGATAAAGATCGGATACAGCGACCGTAGTCACCTGTGCACTCTGTGCAGTGCTCCTGCCAAAGCTGTCCGTTACCTTGAGACCAACGGTCTTTGTTCCAATAAAGGTAGGACCAAAATTAACCGTAGTCGTCACCCCTTCCGGGTCAGCCGGGCTGTCTTCGTTCCCATAGAGTCCGTCTCCGTCGATATCCCACTGGTAAAGCTCAATTTCGTCCCACTTGTTTTTTGGAGTATTCCAGATGGGATTGGCGCCGAATTCTGAATTGTCATCATAGGAGCCAGAGCCATCAAGTGTGATGTCCTCGCCCACACCGCCGAGATAAGGACCACCCGGATCGGACACTGGAGCGACATTGCCGTTGGTCACCGTCACAAGGAGCGTGTCCGTGCTGACTTTGGCTGGCGACTGGTTGTCCGTTACTCTCAGGGCTACAGTGAAGTCTTGCGTCTCGGTACCGTTCGTGATGACGTATCCATCGGCTTTTGTGACCACGCAGCCTGTGGCATCCACGTCAAAGGTGATGCCGTCGTAGTCAAAATCCCATTCGCAAAGCACAATATCATAATCGTCAGGACATGTATGAAACGACCCTGTTCCATCAAAATCGACAGGATTGTTTTCTACAACCTCCTGGTCTGAGCCTGCATCTGCAATGGGTTTGCAGGCCTCAAGGGGGGCCAGCACGAGGAGACCGAATGCGCAGGAAAGGTTTCCACTGCCTATTCTAACAGAACCGGGCCAGTGACCTGCGGCATACTGATTGTTCACTAGCCACTGATTGTATTCTTCCTGCCAGTCGTGGACACCCACAACGCTAAGGTCAGCATACTCCATGCCTTTTTTCACGGCGTACATGGCGTAATGGTCGCCGATATTGCCGTAATCATTCACGGTGCTTCCCCAATTAGCGTTAATGAAATTGACAGCATTAGTCAGGTTGCCACCGCCACAGGCATAAACCATTTCAATGATACCAGCACCGGTCTTGGCACAATTTGTCCAGTAACAGGGAGATGTATAGCCAAATCCACCAGTATTGCACTGGCTGTAGTTGATCCAGTATTGGAGTCTTGTCTTTACCCAACTCGGGGCGCTGATACCCCATGGGGCCCTCTCTGCTTCTCCCACACCAAGGGCCGGCCACTGTGATACCGAGTTGTCGCTGGAGGAATTGGGAGAATACCGCCATCCACCGGCGTATCCGCTTGTGCCCTCCTTCTGAGCATAGGCGATATAATCCACCATGTCTGCCAGCACTTCACTGTAAAACTTGCCGCGAACCTCGGCAGAACCGCAGTCTCGGACTGTTGCAGTCGGAGTAAGGGTGCCGGCAATGACCATTGTGGTAATTCCGACATAGTACATATTACTATTGTGTCCCCGGAATTCGAGGAATTCGGGGAAATTCGAGGACCTTTAATGTGGCCGTCAAGGACCTCTTTGCTTTTCCCTCCTTCATCCTTTTCTCCTTTCTTTCCAGCGGGGCGACTGGGGGTCAGGTAGCCATCACGGGCCATCTGACCTACGCGCTATAGTACGGTCATTACCTCCACGGTTTCCACCAAGGCAGTGACACAGGAGGCAGAGTACGCTCTTGCTTTCAGTTCTTCTTGGATGAGCATTCTTTACCGCCTTCATTGGACGTTTAGAAAGTAGGTCAGGGTGCGTGGAGCGTTCCCTGACGTTTTTGTTTCAGTCAGGTGGCTCCCGTTTTCAGCCGTCGTAGCAACTCTGGCGAAGTTGGCGGTCGCAACCTGAGCTACTACTACTTATTGCTCCTTCTCTTCGGTTCGGATTACCTACTGCTGTTCGAGGTAAACGGTACCGTCTTGTCCGTCAGCGCAAACCCCATCACCGCCATTGATAGCGCGACCACGCCCACTCAACGACTTGCTTGTTTTCTTATGGATGTCCCACTTTTTCCCCAGCTTTTTCGCCGTCCCGCTTTTTCCCAAGGGGCAACCTGACCTACAAGGCTTATGTCATGTTGGATCTCAGTTATTGTTGGGTTTCGTACCTCAACCCAACATGGCCATGTCTTTCATGGCTTGAATCTTCGGTTCAGTTTGGTCATCAAAGGGACGTGAATGAAACAAGCGTGCCGAACTAAAACATAGGAATACATTGGCTGTACCGCACCGTCTCAGTCGTCTGGCGGGTGCCAGCCAGCCAAAATCCAGTAGCTGCGTACTTCAAGCGCATCAGCGTCATCACTGAGGTGCAGCGCTTCGACGGTTGCCCTCCCTACAGGTGTCTGGCCGATGATGCTCAAGCCGTCTTCGCACCAACGGAAATGATCCGTCCACGCTTGTGTGCGAGGATTAAACAGCGGAACAGTAGCACCTGATTGCGGGTCTGTCCATGTGGTCTTGTCGCTCTTGTGACGGTTACAGATGGGGCAGGCCAGCCACAGAGATTCGATTTATCGTTGGTGCCGCCTTGAGCAAGAGGAATAATGTGCTCGATTTCCAGCCGAGCCATCACCAGGTGCTGCGGACTCAGGCAATACCCGCAACGGTTACGTGCAGCGGTACGCACACTTCGTTCGATAGCGGTGGGGATACGTTTAGGTTTCACGGTTCAGGGCTGGTATCAACCCGCGTTGCACCGCAACCTTTAGCGCTCGCGCTTTGCGCACCAAGCCACGCCGGTAGATCTTCATCAACACATCTAACCGTGCCCGTCCTCGATCATCCAGTGAACCTTCCCGATTCTCGGACAGCAGGGAGCTGAGTTCCGTCTGTTCTGTTGGAACCATTTGCAGATCACACAGCGCCAGCACTTCCAGGTCAGGCAAGAACTCTACAGGGAGTTCGACGGCCGCCTGATCCAACCATTCAGCCAGCACTTCTTCCATACGTCGGTCTGTTTGTGCAGCGAGGTATGAAGCACTGCGCGAGACACGGTCAGACACCCTAATTGTCATTGTTTCTCCCATTGCCATTTCTCCAGCCTACTGCTATACTCAAAAAGGTTACAATTGGAGATTTCAACACCAAGACAGGCAGGGCTAAAACCCCGCACTACATGTAGCGCACCGCTTTAGCGGTGCCAAAAAATCGCCATTTGTGGCCGTGGGCAGTATATGTTCTATCAGTTGTACATAGAGCCAAACATGTGGTTATCAAAACTATATTCTTTGGGCCATGAGAAGTCAAGCCGTTTAGTTTGTAATGAAAAGTTGGTTCTGTATCGGAACGCGCGCCCTGCTCAATCTTAACCACCTGACGAAGATAGGCCATTTGATCGGTAAAGGCTGTTGGGTAGGCCAGAAGAAGTGTCTGCGCATCCGGATCATCGGGATCCGGACGGAGTTGCCATGATAACTCCGCGGGCATTTCTTGAGATATTGCCTCCGTAAGCAGGGGTAACACCGTTTTGCTTACACAGTCCTGACTGGCCTGTTTCAGGGCGTCCAGCCGCTTGCGTGTCTGTTTCTTACTGGGGAAAAATTGGGGACGGGTATTGATATATTGATAAAGGACATGATATCAATATATCAATACCCGTCCCCAATCACACAGTTGAGACCTGGCCTGCAAAAAATACATATCCAGTAGTTCCTTTGCGGTCTTAGGTGACCCTAATTCTGACTTCTTCCAAATGTTGGTCATGTGATCACTCCTTTTTTTCTTCTTTTTTCTCCTTCTCAAATATCTCCCAAAGCTCTATCTGCATCTCAAAAGCGGTAAGTCTTAATTCCTCATCCCAGTTATAGATCTTCGGACCGCCATATCTCCCTTTTTTCAGGCAATATCTTTCCACATATTCCCTTTCCAGAAATACAACTAAGTATTCGTTTACGCCAAACGTTTCATAGAGGTTCTTCTTCTCCCTTCTGTCTTTATACCTCGGAAGGTCATAAATGGCGCTTTTCTCGGTGAGTCATGAGCATCAAGAGCAAGGCGTGAAGGCGTGGAATAGCTGGCTATTGCAAGCCTGAGCAACGCGGCTATTGATGCTCATGGCCAGCGAAAAAGTGTCATTTATGGCCTTTCGAGGTATATGTTCGGTCGATGGTGAGGTCACTTCGATGATCAAATCGGGTGCACCCTGTTGTGGACTTCCTGCGCTCTGCCCAATTCCTTGAATCTTTCTTAACCCTTCACCACTTCTGCCGTGAGCCTCTCCTTCGTCATGTGTACACCTACTATAGATTCTAAGATTAGGGACGTCCCTGCTATTGCCTGAAAAAACCTCCGCTCTCGATTCCCTCAATCAGGGTAGGCAGGTCAGGTTCTTCGAAGCTGATACCAGGCGCTGGGATTCGGTTGTGCTTGAGATCAGGAGGAATGTGTTTATGGTGAGGATAGGTACTGGCCAATTCAGGGATCTGTGGATGTTCAAATGGGTCATACCAGGCAATTTTTTCGTCGCCCTGATAGATTTCATAACTGTAGTTACGAATTTTTCCGGCTGCAAAGTCAACAAGCTCCCAGATATCTAGGACCACATCGCCCTCGAAAATCACCTGCCCCTCGAGTTTGGCCAGGGTGGAACCGATGGTAGCCAAAACCAACGTGGAGCGTCGGACGCTCGGATAACGCTCTTGAAGCGAGTAGATGAGTTTCCCGTAAGTGTCGAAATCTGTTATGGGCATTACAATGCTGGAGAGGTGAGGCTCTCCGGGGTGAGGTGTAGTGCACCCAGGCCTGTTCTCTGACGCAACTTGCGCAGATAATCATACATCATTTCCCGATAAGAGGCTTCGCGCGCCAATTTGGCTTCGTAGTAGCCAACCCACTGGATGAAATCGCGACTCTGTTCCAGCTCACCAGCTTTATACAGGTGGTAGAAGTCGGCAGAGAGGAGCCCATAACGTCTTTCTAGTTCGGTCAATTGTGCATCCAGACCGTGGATATCTTGGATGATCTCGTTAAGGGTCATGGTCTTCAAACTCCGGACGTTTTGAGGGGTTTCATAGGATTTAGGACCAAAATAACCATAACATTCCAATCTTTTTCAGTCAATCGGATTTCTTGACAAATAGGGAGCGGGAGAGACAGGGCTGGTTGGAAAGGGTTATCATCGATCTGCTGTGTAAGAAAAAGCACGTTCTCCACGAACGTTCTGGTATACTTCTCTCCCCGTTAGCGTTTTCGCCAATACACTGGCACACACTTAGTCCGTTGGGTTAATCCGGGTAGCCGCGTAGCCATATGGTGGGTTGAATGAAATGCAATGTTCTCAAGGCGCAAGCCGCAAACCCAACACTAACGATCACATGGCATTATCATAGACCTCCGGCATGCTCAGCATGTTACATTTACGGGAAGATTTCGTTGACGGAACGATGAATTTTGTTGGGTTGCGCTGTTTATCCTCATCAAAATACCTGCGACGTTGATAGGGAGAAGGATCGATATCTTGAAGATTG
>LGVF01455464.1_pt1 | contig 10351 bp, 11 predicted proteins | sample 469901 | NCBI WGS metagenome assembly LGVF01 (sample SAMN03893561, study PRJNA290197) | marine sediment metagenome | material: sediment; isolation source: combined push core samples #3730, #5133, and #5579 collected at Hydrate Ridge | place: Pacific Ocean: Hydrate Ridge | reverse complement strand
AGGGCAGTTGGCAGCCGATGCTCTGCGTCGTGCCGCCGCCATCGCCGGGGAGACCGGAGACGGGTTTTTGGCGATCAGCCGCGAGCAGAACCTGCTGGTATCTCTCAGTACCGGTGTTGATAAATCAGCGTTAAGTACTTCCCTGACGAAGGCCGGTTTGTTTTCTGCTGAACCGGCTCTGCCTTGCCGGGTTTGCCCCGGTAGTCACGAATGCCCCAAAGGTTTGGTGGCGACTCGCGACCTGCTTTGTCAGCTTGACAAAGTTCTGGGATCGCAAGGTCGGGCGCATAGCTGGGCTATTTCTGGCTGTCCCAACGGCTGTTCCCAGCCGCAATTAGCCGACTATGGCATCGTTGGCACAGGGAAGGCGACGGAGAAGCAGGAAGACCGCTACGATTTACTGCACCGGGATGACGAAGGTTTCGGTCAGCCGATACGGACCGGGCTGAGCCGCGACGAGCTGCTGGCCGCCTTAGCTGAGTTGGGCTGAGAGGAAGTCTGAATGCGGTTGTTTGGGGGATGGTTTGCAATAAGCTTGACGATGCTGCTGTTTGGCCTGAGCGGCTGCGCAAAGAGGCCCCCAGCGCCAGAGGCGGATTTTCCGCCGGCAACGGATTTTGTCGCTGCTCAAGGTGGCCATTTGCAGGCGGCTGAGTTGGTCGAAGCCTCGGGGCTGGCCGATTCGCGCCGTCATCCAGACTTGCTCTGGGCTCTTAACGACAGCGGCAACAAGCCCATTCTCTTCGCCCTCGATGCCAGTGGCAACGATCTCGGTCGAGTGACCCTGGTCGGGACGAATAACAGGGACTGGGAGGATCTGGCCGCGTTTGTCTGGCAGGGAAAACCCTGGTTGCTGGTGGCCGATGTCGGGGATAATCGCGGCCAGCGTGATCGAGTGGTGCTGCACGCATTGCCTGAGCCGCAGGCCGATGACCAGGGCCGCTTTAACGAGGAGGTTCAACCGGCCTGGAGTTTGACCTTTACTTATCCAGATGGCCCCCGCGACTGCGAGGCAGTAGCCGTCGATGAGGCCGCCGGTCGAATTCTACTGCTCAGCAAGCGCAGCAACCCGCCGATGCTTTATAGTTTGCCCCTCGGCTCACCTTCCGGAGACCAACCTCAGATGGCCACGGTCATTGGCTCCGTAGCCACCATCCCACCGCCAAGTCCCCTAGATTTATTGCTGCCCTACGGTCAATTCCGTTCCCAGCCTACCGCCATGGATCTTTCCGCTAACGGCCGAGAACTGCTCATCCTCACCTATCGGCACGCCTATCTTTATCGACGTTCTCACGACCAGGGCTGGGCTGCTGCCGTGGCTGAACAGCCGCAGATCATTGCCCTGCCCGACCTGTTTACGTTGGCTCAACGGGAAGCGGCCTGCTTTTCCGCAAATGGCGGTAGCCTGTTCGTGACCGGCGAAGGGGCCGGAGCGGCGCTGTTTCGGTTCGATCGACAATAAGGGAGAGATAATCCGTAGCAGATTTTTTGAACCGTTCCATCCCCTGTAACGCCGCCGAAGCGGAGTAGTCGGCGGGCGGGGCCGCAACCCCGCGGCCTTGAAGTGTCGGAAACAAACCAGGATGTTGACCCAAATGAAGTTCTGACCTGACCCTCCGGCCGGGTTACTTTTCTTTGTTCCGACGAAAGAAAAGTAACCAAAAGAAAGCGCCCCCCCCCCGTTTGCCCGCATCCGCCTTCACGGGCTCCAGCGGACACTCTCTCATCAGGATTGTAATCCGGAGAAGATCACAACTCGCTGCCGCTCAGACATCCGATTTCTTTTTCCGGATTAATATCTTTCCCTTCGGCGGCACTTACAGGGGGGCAAAGTCTCCACACACTTCACCACGTAAAAAGCCCCGCTACTGGCGGGGCTTTTCCATATTCAGAGAACTATCCAGTCGCTGATTCAGGCTGTGCTGCGACGAATCTGCCACTGATGATAAAGGGCTTTGCCGACGGTGGCCAGCAGGTAGGCGAGACCGGTGAGCAGCACCGTCACTGCCCCTGAAGGCAGGTCGTACTGGTAGGAGACAGCTAACCCTCCGCTGGTGAAGATGACCCCGAGAATCATGGCAACGATCATCATTTTCCCCAGGGCGTTGACGAACTGACCGGCGATGGCCGCTGGCAGGGCAAGTAGGGCGATGACCATGATCAAGCCGACCACCTGAATCAGGATGACCACCGTCAGGGCTACCAGGCAGAGCAGCAACAGAGAAAAGAGCTTGACCGGAACCTGGCGCAGTTCAGCGAATTCTTCATCAAAAGAGACCGCCAGCAACTGTTTGTAGAAGAGCAGCACAAAGAGCACGATGCCGAGATCAAGCCAGAAGATCAAGTAGAGATTGTGTCGGGGAATCATCAGGATGTTGCCGAACAGATAGCTCATCAAGTCGACGTTGTAACCGGGAGTGGCCGAGATGAATAATACTCCAGCGGCCATGCCGACCGCCCACAGGGCACTAATGGCCGTGTCCTCCTGTTTGCGCCAATAGATGCCGACTATACCGATGATCAGGGCTGCTAAGAGGGCGGTGATGATGGCGCCAGCCACCGGGTTGCGGCCGAGAAAATAGGCCAGTCCCATGCCACCAAGCACCGCATGGGCGATGCCGCCGGCCATGTAGCCGATGCGTTTGACCACCACGTACGAACCGGCGATGCCGCAGGCGACACTTGCCAGCAGGCCGCCGATCAGCGCGTTCTGCATAAAATTTTGAGTGACTAAGGCGTGAAGGAGATCTTCCATGGCCAATATCCCGTCGAAACAAGGGGCTAAAAGGGCTCAGGTTAGCAGTCAGTTGCTAGTCGTGGCCGTGAATCAGGGTGTCGTGCTGCACCACCTTGAGAGGGCCGCCGTACAATTGTTCGATCATTGCCCCGGTCAGTTCTGCGGCCGGATGGCAGACCAATCGGCGGTTGAGGCAAGCGACCCGGGTGATGTAGCGGGTGACAAAACCGACATCGTGAGAGACGACGATGACCGTCAAGCGCTCATTGAGGCGCTTGAGCAGTTCGAAAACCCCCTCTTCGACCCTCGGGTCGATATGGGCAGTCGGTTCGTCAAGAATCAGCACCTCGGGGTTACAGGTCAGGGCCCGGGCGATAAGCACTCGCTGCAATTGACCGCCGGACAGCGCGGTCAGGGGTCGCTGTTCCAGATCAAGAATCTCTACCTCGGCCAGGGCCTGTCGGGCGGCCGCCTGGTCCTGGCGAGTGTAGCCGAACAGGGTGCGGGTCTTTCCAAGTCGCCCCTGTAACACCGTATTCAGGACGCTGATCGGAAAGTTGCGGTCGAAAGTGGCGAACTGGGGCACATAACCGATCTTCAGTCGCGACTCTACCGGGCTGCTGCCGAAGACCTCAATCGTTCCCTGCTGCGGACTGAGCAGGCCGAGGATCAGTTTAAGTAGGGTGCTCTTGCCACTGCCGTTGGGACCGACAATGCCGAGAAAATCCTTGTCCCGGATGGTCAGGCAGATGTCTTCCAGCACGGTTAATTCGTTATAGCGGAAGGACACGCCGTCGAGGATGATGATCGGTTCGCTCATAGAGACTGTCCCAGGGAGTGGGCGAAGGCCTCGGCCGTGCGCCGCATGTTGGCCAGGTAGTCCTCGGCTAGGGGGTCGATGGCTATCACCCGGCCGTCAATAGCTTGGGCGATGGTGGCAGCGGTGGTTCGGCTGAACTGCTGTTGCACGAACACCACGGAAATGTTGTGCTCCTTGGCTTGCTCGATGATGCCGGCCAGGCCTCGGGGACCGGGCTCTTTGCCGGCTGCTTCGATGGCAACCTGTTGCAGTTCATAGGCCGCAGCGAAATATCCCCAAGAAGGATGAAAAACCAAAAAGCGGCGTTCCTTCACATTCATCAGTTTGTGCCGAATGGTGCGATCGAGGTCGTCAAGGTCTCGAATAAAGGCCTCGGCGCCCGCCTGATAATCCGCGGCACCGGCTGGGTCGGCGGCGGTCAGGCTCGCGCGAATGTGCTCGGTCATCTGCTTGACCAAGTTTGGGTCGGTCCAGAGATGTGGGTCCATCTCAGTCGTATATTGATCTTTCTCGTGGTCTTTGAGTTCGCCGTGATCTTCTTCTTCAGCGTCGTGATGATGGTGTTCCAGCGACAGAAGTTTCAGGCCTTGGCGCAGGTCAACGATTCCCATGGCTGGATTGAGGTCGGCAACCCGTTTCATCCATACCGTTTCAAAGGGGACGCCGACCCGGTAGTAGAGTTGGGCACGGGACAGAGCCGCCATTTGCCTCGGCTTTGGTTCATAAGTGGCAGGGCTGCGGCCAGGGCCGACCATGACCTGCACGGCAACCCGCTGGCCGCCAACCCGCTCGACAAAATATTTTAAGGGCAGAACACTGGTGAAAACCTGCAGCGGTGTCGTCGGCTGAGCGATGGCTCCACCTGTCAGGCTGAACAGCAGAGTCAAACTCAAAAGAAGTGTTTTGCAGGGTGAAAACCTTATCACGGGAACCTCCGGGGAGCGGCTAGACTAAAGGCGAAAGGCCCCTTTAGCGACCGCTTGGCGACGAAGCACAGTATAGCACAAGGGGTTTGAATGAGAATCATAAATGCTTAAGTCTGTGCCGGTAACTCACTGAAAAGACGAAGTGCTTTCGCTGCTGCGGAACAGGGTGATGGACTTTGAGTGAGGGAGATAGCCCTTGACAGGTTTGGGGCAAAAACAGGACAATTGAAGTCATGCAAAAAACCGTATAATGGCCTGTTTACAGGTTGGCGTTGCCGCCAGGTCAGCTTCCTGGCCGATCCGGCATTAGGGGTTGATCGAAGCGGATCAATCCTTTTTTGCCTACAGGGCCGTACCGCAGGAGCAGCCATGTACCAACAAGCGATCAGGGAGCTTAACGAGAGATTTCACTGCCAGATTCCCATGACCGATCATATGGGGCTGGAGGTTACCGCCTGGGACGGCTCTGTTCTGCGGATGGAGGCGCCCTTTGAGATCAATCGTAACGACAAGGGGACCGGCTTTGCCGGCAGCATCTCCAGTTTGGCGACCTTTGCCGGTTGGGCGCTCATTACCCTGGCAGTAGAGGAGCACTGCGGCGCAGCGGAAGTGGCGGTCTATCGTAGTGAGATCAGCTATCGACGTCCTATCGACGGCGACTTTTACGCCCTTTGCCAGTTGCCGGAAGAGTCGGAGCTGGCGGACTTCTGGCAAGCTCTCAAGCAGACCGGCAAAGGTCGGCTGAAACTGTCGGTGACCGTCGGGCAGGACGACGAAGCCCGAGTTCGGTTTCAGGGTGCTTATGCGGTGTGCTTGCGCTAGTTTTCAGCCGGAACCGGTTTCTTTCCAGAACGAAAAATTCCTCGTTTCCCATCTGGAAGCGGAGTAAATCTACCCGATAAAAACTATAGGCTCAGGAGTATATAAAGCATGTTATTGCAATCACAACGGGAAGCCATCGTCCATTACGGGCGCAAAATGATCACCTCGCAGCTGACTACCGGCGCGGGGGGCAACTTGAGTATTTTCGATCGTGCCAGCGGCCGGGTCGCTATCAGCCCCAGCGGCATCGAGTATTTCGATCTGCAACCGGAAGACGTGGTTATCACCGACCTCGACGGGCAGGTGATCGAGGGGCAGTATACCCCCTCCAGCGAACTCGGTTTTCATCTGGCCCTTTATCGTCAGCGCCCCGATGTAAACGCCGTACTTCATACCCACTCGGTGTACGCTACCACCATCGCCTGCCTGGGGTGGGAAATCCCGGCAGTGCATTATCTAGTGGGGTTTTCCGGTCACAAGGTGCCTCTTGCCCCCTACGCGACCTTCGGAACACCAGAGTTGGCTGACAATGTAGCGACGAGCATCGGTGATTATAACGCCCTGCTGTTGGCCAATCATGGACTGATCGCCGTCGGTGCCGATCTGGGTCGGGCCTTTAATACGGCCGAGGAGATCGAACTGGTGGCGCGGATCTACTATCAGACCAAGTCGGTAGGCAACCCGGTGATCCTGCCGGGGGAGGAAATGGAGCGGGTATTGGACAAGTTCGCCACCTACGGCCAGTCCCCCAAGGATGAGAGTAATGTTTGATTTCGACCGGATCGTTGATCGCGGTGGCAGCGGTTCTCTCAAGTGGGATCGTTACGCCGGCCGGGATGTGCTGCCCCTGTGGGTGGCAGATATGGATTTTACCGCGCCCCCGGCGGTCCTCGCCGCCCTGCAACAGCGCGTCGACCACGGTGTATTCGGCTATACCCATGCCCCTGACGAGCTGGTCGAGGTGATCCTGGCGCGGCTATGGGAGCGCCATCGCTGGCGGGTGGAGGCCGAAGCGCTGGTCTGGTTGCCGGGGCTGGTAGTTGGATTGAATGTTGCCTGCCGGGCGGTGGGGGAAGAAGGCAGTGAAGTGCTGTCCATGACCCCCATCTATCCACCCTTTCTGTCCGCACCGAAATTGTCGGGACGCAAACTGGTGACGGTGCCGATGATGCAGGAAGGGGCGCAGTGGTTGATCGATTTCGAGGCCATGGAGGCAGCCATTACTCCGGCAAGTCGCCTGTTGTTACTGTGCAGCCCGCAAAATCCCACCGGACGGGTCTTTAGCAAAGAGGAGCTCGGACAGTTGGCCGAGTTCTGTCAGCGCCACGATCTGATCCTCTGCTCCGACGAAATCCACGCTGATCTGGTTCTAGAAGCGGACTGTGATCACCTGCCCACGGCCTCTCTCGATGCTGAGATAGCCGCACGTACCATTACCCTCATGGCGCCGAGCAAAACCTTCAATCTGCCCGGTCTCAACTGTGCCTTTGCGATCATCACTGATGCTAGCCTGCGTCGCCGTTTTCAGCGGGCTATGGCCGGCATCGTGCCTTACGTTAATCTGTTCGGCTATGTCGGCGCCCTTGCCGCCTATCGCGACAGTGACGACTGGCACGCGGCGTTGCTCGATTATCTGCGTGGCAATCGGACCCTGGTGATGGACGCCCTGGGGACCATGCCCGGTTTGCAAGCCACCTGCGGCGAAGCGACCTACCTGACCTGGATCGACGCTCGCAGCACCGGCCTCGACGATCCGGCCAAATTCTTCGAGGAGGCCGGCGTCGGCCTCTCCGACGGCGCTGAGTTTGATGCCCCCGGTTTTCTGCGTCTCAACTTCGGCTGCCCGCGCTCCTTGCTCGAGCAGGGATTGGAACGCATGGCCCGCGCTGCCAACGATCTGGCTCGCGGCATCAAGGAGCGTCGATGAATCCCTATCGGCAGGTTATCAGTCCGACCACCGTCGAACTGCCGCGTCCGGCTCTGCGGGAGATGGTGCGTCTGATGAGCGCCCTCTATGCCCTCGGTCATCTGCCCGCCTATCGTGAGAGGGTTTTGCCCCAGCTGCCGTCGGTGGCGCGCTTCGACCCCGGTCACGACGCGGTGATGATGGGCTACGATTTTCATCTCACCGAGGATGGCCCGCGTCTTATCGAGGTCAACACCAATGCCGGGGGCGGATTGCTGGCCTACCGGGCCCAATACGGTTCCAAAGCTGGCGGCAATACCGATCTGGACCGTCTGCAGCGTGGGTTCCTTGTCTCCTTCAGCGAAGAGTTGACTCGTCACGGCCGCTCTGGCTTGCAGCGGGTGGCCATCATTGATGAGGCGCCGCAAGAGCAGTTTCTCTATCACGAGATGCTTGCCTATGCTGAGCTGCTGCAACAGCAGGGCATCGACGCCCAAGTCGTCGATCCTGCCGAGTTGCAGGCCAGCGCAGCTGGCGTAACTTTGCAGGACCAGCCCATCGATCTGGTCTATAATCGTCACTGCGACTTCTATCTCGACAGCGAGGTCATGTCTGGCCTGCGCGCCGCCTATCTGGCCCGTACCGTCTGCCTGACCCCCAACCCCTTCGTCTACGGTTTGCTGGCCGATAAGCGGCGTATGGTCCTCTGGTCCGATTCGGCCGCCCTGACCGAATTGGGGTTGAGGGACCGGACCGTCGACTTGTTGCTGCGAACTGTGCCCCAAAGCCGTCTGCTGGCCAATGTTGATGTGAATCAGGTCTGGCAGCAGCGTAAGCAGTTGGCCTTTAAGCCGGTAACTCGTTTCGGCAGTCGCGGCGTATTGCTGGGCCGTAAAATCTCCCACAAGCGTTTCGACGAACTGCCGCCGGACGAAACTCTGGTGCAGCAGTTGGTGCCCCCTTCTGAAGTGACCGCCGAGGACGGCGAGGTGATGAAAGCCGACTTCCGCCTGTTCGCCTACCGCAACCGCCTGCTTGGGGTCGCGGCCCGTCTCTACCAGGGGCAGGTCACCAATATGCGCACCCCCGGCGGCGGCTATGCGCCGGTANNCGCCGGTACGGATCGTTTAGCTGACCTGTTACCTGGCGGGATTCATCGCGCCCCAACATGGTCTTTTGTTAAACTGTACTCAATCTTCTGCCGGAAGGAGGGATCATGAAAGAACCTACTTTACGTAAACTGCATCGTCGCATGGGAGAAACCCTGATCCTGTTTCTCGGCCTGCAGGTCCTTGCCGCCCTGATCTTCAGCCTGGCCCGTTTGCAGATCATCCCCTACGGCGAGTTCGTCTTCTTCGTTCGATCCCTGCATCTCGGCGGCGGCCTTCACGGTGATATCTATCGGCTGATTTTGGCAGTAGCTGTTTTATTTCACGGCCTGACCGGCATAACCATTTCATTGCGAATTCGAGCGCGGAAAACCCGGAACAATCGTTCAAAAGACTGATTGGTGGGGTAGAATCCCTCAAAATAAGTCTTATGTGGGGTAAAGGAAAATGTCCCTGTTTTTTCTCGCATATGTTGTAGCAATAATCATCATCGTACTGATGGTCGGCTTTATCGTCCGGGCAAAAAAGAACAATACTCTGATCGCAATTCCCGTCACGCTGGTAGGCATCCCGGTCATTTTAGTGATTTTGTTGTTTTTGTTTAAGGGGCCGCTTCAGCGGGGGGAAATGCTAGCCGATACAAGCATTGGCCCCCTGCTGAATCTCGTTTCCCCACCGCCGGATCTTTACCTTCCCCTGGCTTCCATAGCTCTGGATCCCGAAATAACCGAGTACACTATGAGTTTTTCCCATCAGTACCCTGGCAATCATGCCTTAATGGTTGCATCCTCCAGGCCCCTTAAAGAAAAGTCTCCAAGTTATGCCGATATATCGGTTTCTATGGCCGTATTTGATGGTCAAAAGGAATTGTTTAGAAAGGCTTCCGAAAAGGCAGGGCAGTTTTGGGGGCGCGAGGATTACGGAGCTTTTCTGGTGTTGTATAAGGTGCCAAGGGATCTGCCCATCTCTAGAGAGCTTACGGCGAAAATAAAAATATCGGGCAATTTAAGGGGGATTCTTGAGCGCCGGGGGAGGACTGTTCTAAAAATCCAAAAGTTTTCAGATGAATAAACATAAGCGTTGTAAGGAGTAAGGTGTCCCCTTAATCCTAGAAGTCCAAACTACTCCAGGATTTGTCCAAGAAAAAATCCGTAAGATCGGCAAGTTTGAAAGCTGCTTTTCCTGTGGGCCTTTTCGTTAGATTGCGTCTTCAGTTAGTTCTCCCCAGCACCATGCTCCAGTAGAAAGTCAATAATCTCCTTATGCCCCGCTTTCCGGGCCAAGGAGAGAGAACTCACACCATTATCCGCCTTTTTTGTGATATCTGCACCGGCCTCGACCATAAGACGAACACTTTCGATTTTTCCTCGATAAGACATAATCATAACTGGTGTGCCACCCCCTTTATCCGGCTTGTCAACCTCTGCACCTGCATCGATCAGCATTTTTACGATATCAGTATTGCCGCGTCCTGCTGTAGCCATCAGAACTGTATTGCCCAAAAAGGATTCTTGGGCATTTACATCCGCTCCTGCTTCAATCAGCGTTTTCACGATAGTCGAATCCCCTTTTCTAACAGCTGTCATCAGGACCGTATCGCCATACTCATCAGCAGCATTAACATTGGCCCCCTTGGCGATAAGAAACTTTACCAGCTCTCTGTTTTTTAAATTTACCGCATGTCCTAGAGCTGTATATCCTGCTTCATCCATTACTTCCAGTGAAGCTCCTTCATTGCAAAGCTGTTTCGCCATTTCCGTGTCATGTTTTTTTACCGCCTCAATCAAGGTTTCCGCGGACAGAAGTGAGGAAGATACCAGTAAAAGGAAAACAACATTTACTGCACATTGTTTTATCATTTTGAAACCTTTCGTTCTTAAAATTAGATAGTGGCCATCCAGAAACTAGATAGTTTCCATCCGGAAACGGCCCTTTTCCCCAATCTCTGCGGCAATCTGCACGTTTGCTTGTGCGGCGTAAACAGCTACGCCTCCGCGCAACCGTTTGATTTTCTTGACCTTGGGCAAAATT
>LGVF01007924.1_pt1 | contig 10351 bp, 8 predicted proteins | sample 469901 | NCBI WGS metagenome assembly LGVF01 (sample SAMN03893561, study PRJNA290197) | marine sediment metagenome | material: sediment; isolation source: combined push core samples #3730, #5133, and #5579 collected at Hydrate Ridge | place: Pacific Ocean: Hydrate Ridge | reverse complement strand
GGATATCGGCGAAAATAATGCGGGTTTTATCAGGGGAGAATGAGATGGTAGGATTGGCTGAATATTTTACGGATTGTTTTGAAACATATAACTCAAAAACAGCCATATCTTTTTTAAGGGGGAGTAAGGTTGAAACCCGGAGCTCTTTTCTCGATCTGGATAAAAATTCAGATAAAATGGCTAACCTGTTTTTAAAACAGGGCGTTAAAAAATCAGATAATGTTGTCCTTCTCCTTGATAAATCCCTGGCTTTTATTGTTGCCTACATTGCCCTTCAAAAGATAGGAGCAGTCTCTGTACCTCTCAACCCCGGCTTCAAAAAATCTGAATTAATCTATCTGTTAAATGATGCTGCACCGTCACTTATTCTCATATCCCCGGATAAAGCGAAGACGATAAATGAAATTGATGCGAGCTTAACCTGCCTTGAGTTTGATACAACAATCCCTTTTCAGGAGATGACCTGTTTAGAATCCTGCTCTGATAATCTGGAGAAAGTCAACCCGGATCCCGATGATCCGGCACTAATCATCTATACATCAGGAACAACCGGCAATCCCAAAGGTGCTGTTTTAACCCAGAGAAACCTGGTGCATGATGCTGATAATGTAATAAATATATGGGAGATTTCAGATTCTGACACACTATGTCATGCCTTGCCCCTTTTTCATGTCCATGGATTATGTTTTGCGCTTCACACTGCATTGCTGACAGGAACACATGTCGTAATGCTCGACAGATTTGTTCCTGAAATCGTCATTGATATTTTAAAAGAAAACAGAGGGGATCTGGTCTGCTCTATATTCATGGGAGTTCCGGCCATATATTCAAAACTCATTGATACCATAGGGCACCAAGCCTATAATTTTGATCATATGAGACTATGGACCGCAGGATCCGCGCCATTACTGGCTAAAGATTTTCAAAAGATTAAGCAAACCTTCGGCAAGGAGGTTGTGGAGCGGGAAGGGATGTCGGAAACGGGCATGAATTTTTCAAATCCCCTGCACGGTGAAAAAAAACCGGGATCCATCGGCATTGCTCTTCCAGCTCTTGAGGTAAGAATTGTAGATCCTGATAGTTCTTTGGATACAGAACCAGGTAAAATCGGGGAATTCTGGCTCAAATCCGACTCCATTTCCCCCGGTTACTGGAAAAAACCTGAAGAAACAGATCAAGCCTTTGAACAGAGCTGGTTTAAGACTGGCGACCTGGGGAAAAAAGACCGGGATGGCTATTATTATCTCACCGACCGGCTAAAAAACATTATCATTACAGGGGGTGAAAATGTTTCTCCAAATGAAATTGAGGCAGTAATCAGCAGGCTTGATGAGGTTGTTGAGTCATCGGTTGTAGGTGTTTTCGATGAAAAATGGGGAGAAAAAATTGTAGCAGCCATAGTGAAGACTCCAGGATCAGGAGATCTATCCGGTGCGGTTAAGGCTATTTGTAAGGAACATCTCCATGACTGGAAATGCCCGAAAGAAATCATATTTATTGAAAAACTGCCCAGAAACACCATGGGCAAAATCTTAAAAGAGGATCTTAAAAGGTTATTTTAAGCAATTACTTCTTCTCGGACAACCTCCTAGCGCAAAGGCGGAGAATATTGCAATCCACCACGATTCCAGAGATTATTGAGTCCCCGGTCAACATTCAGTGCTGATTCAGAGCCAAAATTTCGCTCAAAAACCTCGCCGTAATTTCCCACCTTCTTGATTATTTGATACGCCCAGTCATCTTTCAGGCCTAGCCCTTTGCCCACACTCCCTTCCTGCCCCAGCAGCCTTTTTACAGCAAGGTTGTTGCTGATTATCATCTCACCGACATTGGTCGAATTTATACCGAGTTCCTCTGCGGTAATCATTGCATAGAGGGTCCATTTAACAATATCAAACCAGGTATCATCGCCATGACGAACGACCGGTCCCAATGGTTCTTTGGAGATCACACCGGGCAAGACCACTGCACTTTGGGGATCAGCCAAACCGAGCCGCACGCCATACAGCATTGACTGCTGCATGGTGATCAGATCACATTTGGTCTCAGAAAACCCTTTTACTGCAAGATCTGAAGTTTCAAAAATCACATTTTTAAACTCAATTTTATTCCGTGCAAAATAATCGTCCAGGTTTTCCTCCATAGCAGAGCCACCCTGGCTGCAGACTCTTACTTTTTTCAAATCAGAGATGCTGTTGGCTCCGAGTGTCGCGGCAACGAGCAATCCCTGACCATCATAATAGCTTATTCCTGTAAAATGAACCGCCAGCGCTGCATCCCGGCTGAATGTCCAGGTTTCATTTCTTGAAAGAATATCCACTCCCCCGGAAAGCAAGGCAGAAAAACTCTCCTTTTCTGCAAGCGGCAGATACTTTACTTTCTCAGCATCTTCAAGGATCGCAGCAGCTACAGCCCGGCATATATCCACATCAAGCCCGGACCAGTTTCCCTGCTCATCAACGATAGAAAAACCGGCCGTGCCAGTGGAAACACCACACAGCAGGAACCCCCGCTTTATTACTCCGTCTTTAGTCGTGGCCCCGACAGAACCGGCGAAAAAAACAACTGTTATCAGCAGAAATATCCAGCCTGCATTTTTTATACGCATCTTTGCTTGTTATAAAGGATAAATTTACTGTTAATGACGCAACCATTCAGCATGTAGTGAAGATACCAACCATAGTTCCGCTTGTCCATCTAAAGGGTGCTGGAGTTCAAGAAGAAAAAATAATTTCCAATGGAATAAATTCCTGCTACATTATTTGTACGATACTTTTTCCATTCATTGCTTACTCTTCAACTTATTGTGTTTTATTCGTTTTGCAAAAGAAACCCGCCCATACAGCACGATTCGTAGCCACAGAAACACTCTGCAACCTGTTTCAGTCCAGGTCTTCGGTTAAAATCCTGTTTAATAAAAATACAAAAAAATACAACCTCCCCTCAAAAGAACGTAACCTGGCAATGAACCTGATTTATGGTGTTCTACGCCAACGTCAGTTCTTAGACTATCTTCTGCAGGAAAGGAGCAAAACCCCGATCCGCAAACTCCACCCTTTTGTTCACCAGTCACTTGCAGTCGGTCTCTATCAGATATTCTTTCTTGACGGTATACCTCACTCAGCAGCAGTTAATGAAGCAGTAAACAGCTGCAAAATAAAAGGTGTACCCAAAAGGCTTCATGGCTTTGTCAATGGTGTTTTACGTGAAACTATCCGTCGCAAAGAAAATAAATCCCTGACTGAAATTGCCCCCATGGAACAAGATGACCATCCTGTCTATAATCATCCCCATTGGCTGGTCAGCAGATGGATAAAACATTTTGGTAGAGAGGAAACAGCTCGTATCTGCGTGGAAAACAGCAAAGAACCCCTTCTTACCCTGCGGGTAAACAGTGGTCGGATATCCAAGGCGAATTTATGCCGACAACTCGAACAACACAAGATCAACCACCAACCAGGAAGATATGCTCCAGACAGCATCGTATTGCCGGATTATCATGGCTCCATACAATCGATTCCGGGATACGAGCAGGGTTTTTTTCAGATTCAAGACGAAGCTGCACAGCTGGCGACCTTGCTGCTAGGCCCTTTCAGACATGAGGGGATATATCTCGACGGCTGTGCCGGCCTTGGCGGCAAAACCAACCATCTGCTCCAGCTGGGAGTACGTCGTAATTTGAAGATATACGCGGTTGAACCTGGGAGAAGTCGGTTGCAAAAGCTTCGGGAAAACCAGAATCGCCTTTTCCCAGAAAGTAACCTCTCCATTTATGAAGGAAGTCTCCAGGACTTTGGTGTAAAATGCACGACACAATTTGACGGCATCCTTATCGATGCTCCCTGCTCTGGTACCGGTGTCATTGGGCGTCATCCGGATATTCGCTGGAACAGAAAAGAGCAGGATCTGCAACGATACCAAAAGGAGCAACTGAAATTACTTGATCAGGCACAACCACTTCTCGGACCAAAGGGTGTGCTTGTCTATGCCACCTGTTCTCTCGAACCTGAAGAAAACCAGAATGTCATACACACATTTCTTTCAACCCACCCTGATTTAACCCTTACAAATTGCGCCGAGCAACTACCCAAAGCTGCACACCAGTTTATAAAGGACAAATTCTTCTGCCCTCATCCGTCACCAACAATCGATGGTTTTTTTGCTGCACGGATGGAACAAACTTAGGGTTTTTCGATAAATTTCCAAAATCGCAACCTCGGTTTGAAGCCTCTCCAACTCTGGACTGTCTGGATTATAGTTTAATGTGAGAATCAAACTTCAAGTCAGGGTATATTGAAAATATGTTTACCATCGAATGCCTCCGATCCTGATCATTTGAAATGAAGCCAACCTTTGGTAAAATACTCCTCAGTAACTGTCCAGACGTGTCATAAAAATCTCTTGTAGCCAAATGGCTTCAAGTGATCATCCCGGCTCCCAGGTCAAAGGCCTCAAGATTCAGTTTTACTTTGTCGGCACTGAATTTTGAAGTAATGCTGTGTTGAAAAGTTTCCCTGTCCAGGGGTAGTTCTCCTGTAGCCGCCAGGGCACCTGCCATGATATTTGCAAAAATCGGATCTCAAATCAAGGCTTTTCAAAAAAATAAGCACAGTCATATAATTAATATTACGAGCATTATTTTTATGGAAATAACGAAGAGTTGGGGAAAAATGTATTCTCGGACAGCCTCCTAGGAGCCGCTGGAGCTTTATTTTCTGGAGACGATTGAGTGTGCAGCCATAACTACATCAGTAACTTTTGGCAGACAGAAATCCTCCATGCCAGGTGAAAAAGGCATGGGCACGTCCCTGGCGGCAACACGTTTGATCGGCCCTTTGAGGTGATCAAAGAGTTGTTCCTGTATGCGGGCACAGAGCTCGGCCCCAAAACCGCCGGTCAGGCAGGCTTCGTGAACAGTAACCGCACGGCCCGTCTTTTTGATGGAGACTGTCACGGTATCCATATCCAGGGGTTTAAGGGTTCTCAAATCGACAATTTCGGCTTCGATACCCTGCTCAGCCAGTATATCCGCTGCTTCTTTGCAAAGGTAATAGCCTGAACCGTAGCATATCAGGGTAACATCTTTACCCTGGCGTTTGACGGCGGCCTTACCGAGGGGAATCAGATAATCTTCTTCTGGTACCACTCCCTGCTTGGAAAAGAGGCTTTTATTCTGAAAAAACATCACCGGATTGTCATCACGGATGGCTGATTTGATCAACCCTTTGACATCTGACGGCTCACTGGGAACTACCACCTTGAGCCCAGGTACGTGTACAAACCAGGCTTCAAGGGACTGGGAATGTTGGGCCGCGGCCCTGATACCGGCACCGTCAGGACACCACACCACCAGCGGTAATTTTACCTGGCCGCCGAACATGTAGCGGATTTTGGCGGCTTGATTAACCAGTTCATCCATGCAGCAGGTGACAAAATCAGAAAAATGCAGATCAACGATGGGCCGCATATCGGTTAGCGCAGATCCTACGCCAACTCCTACAATTGCAGCTTCACTGATGGGGGTATCGATAATCCGCCCCGGAAAGTTTTCAGGGAGACCTTCGAACTGACCGAAAATACCGGCATGGGCTGTCAAATCTTCACCCAGAATGAATACAGTTTCATCTCTTTGCATCTCTTCATGGAGTGCCTCGGCAAGGGCGGCGGAGGCACTCAGAATTCTTTCAGTCATGGTTAGTCTTTCCTTATATTCTATTGAGTCACAAAGAGATCTTCCAGGGCCTCTTCCGGTTCGGGAAAGGGGCTTTCTTTTGCAAAGGCGACGGCATCTTCAAGCACTGCGGCCGCACCTTCCCAAATCTTGAGGTTCATTTTTTCGTCCAAAACCCCGCTGGTCACCAGATAATCATGCAGTCGCCTGATCGGATCGTTTTTTTCCTTCCACGGTGCAATTTCCGCCTGAGTTCGATACTTTTGCGGATCGCCTTCGAAGTGACCGCTAATACGATAAGTCTTGTTTTCAATCAATGTGGGCCCCTTGCCGCTGCGTGCACGTTCTATTGCTTCCAAGGTTGCGTTCCTGACCTCGAAAAGATCGTTGCCGTCTACAGCAACACCGGGCATGTTATAGCCAGCCGCCCGGCAACTGATCTCTTCCACCGCGCTTGACTTTTCCTGAGGCGTAGTGGAGGCCCACTGGTTATTCTCCAGGGCGAAGATGATCGGCAGTTTCCACACCGAGGCCAGATTCATGACTTCATGGACGGTGCCGCGGTTGGCGGCACCGTCACCAAAAAAACAGACTGCCACTTGGTCTGTTTTGCGCATTTTTATGGAAAATCCAGCTCCGGCAATAATGGGCAGACCGCCGGCCACAACTCCATTTGCACCCAGGATGCCGATGGAGAAATCGGCAATATGCATGGAGCCTCCTTTACCCTTGCAGTAACCGGTTTTTTTGCCAAACAATTCGGCAGTCATCCTCTTTATATCGGCGCCTTTTGCGATCATATGGCCATGGCCCCGATGGTTGGTGATCACATAGTCATCCGGTCGCAGGCAGGAGCAGACACCTACGCTGCTAGCTTCCTGGCCGATAGACAGGTGGATAAAACCAGGTATTTCACCGGCGGCAAAATACTCTCCGGCCACTGTCTCAAACGTGCGAACAGTGATCATGCGTTCATATAGCTCCAAGAGCATATTGGCATCTTCAGCCATAATCGTCTCCTTGTTTTTTGAATCAGTCTTTCCTTCAAACAATCTTCTAGAATCCGGCGAGGGTTGACACAACACTACTGGTCCCTCGGTCACACCATCAATGCTCCCCCGTTGGAATCAATACAGGCACCGATTATATTTGCCGACGCATCGCTCACCAGAAATCCGATAACATGGGCCTGTTCCATGGGATCAGCCATGCACCCCCTGGGAGTGACTGCGGTCACATGATCAATTTCCTCTTGAGATGTCGTCGTCTGTACCATGGGTGTCAGCGTGGCACCGGGGCAAAAGGCGTTTACGCGAATACCGTGGGGAGCAAACTCGCGCGCCAGATGGCGGGAAAGTCCAACCAGTGCGTGCTTGGCCGTGGTGTAGTGGGCNNCCTCACGGCAGAAGATGTATTGTGCCCGCAGATTGATGTTCATAACCAGGTCCCATTCCTCGGTTTCAATCTCAAGAAAGGAGGTGCGCCTGAGGATACCAGCACAATTTACCAAAAAGTCAATACTGCCCAAATGGGTAAAGGCAGCTTGAACAGCAATTTTGACTTCAGTTTCATCACAGATGTCCGTCACGACGATGTGCGGTGTGGTTCTACCTGCTGCTTCGATTTGAACTGCCACGCTGGTAAGCCCCTCTGCATCCAGATCGATCAGGGTGAGGGTCGCGCCTATTTCGGCAAGATGCAATGCTGTTGCCCGCCCGATACCGCTGGCAGCGCCTGTCACGACGCCGTATCTCTTTGAAAGTAAAAATTGTTGGTCCATAGGTGTTTTCCCCTTTTCTGACCGGGATAACTGTGGTCTCCAGCCGATCTGTCACGATATTTTTTTTACAAGTGTCTCCAGAAATATCGCGGCTGCGTTTTTAGCGGACATGCCCTTGGAAACACCGAGTTTGGCGGCTAGGATGTTAACCGCGGACACTGTGCCCTCTTCGTAAGTACTCACACCGGAGCCGATCATCGCCGACATGGAGGCAACGGCTGCGACAGGTATACCGTGAACGTCACATATGTCAAAGCCCGAAACACCGGCATTGTTTCTGCCCATGCCGGCATCGTTTCCTATCATCGCACCGATTTTACCTGCAACTGCAATCTGGCCGACATTGGCTCCGCAGTGGGACCCACAAACTAAAATATCACCTCTGTTTTCATCAGTGGCGGCTGTAACCGAATCAGCGACGACTATCTTTCGGTTCCCGGATTGCTTGATAATCGTTGTTGTGCCAGCCAACTGACGCTCCTTTTGCCCAGATGAATTGGTAACCGTTCAATATACATTGATTGACCCTCCAAGATAGATGTAGACACCCCGTGAGTCAAGAAAAAATAGAGGGTATCGCAGTGGGAATTTTACGTGCACAAACTTGAAGAGACAACAGCATATTCCCTTGTAACAGCGAAGCTGTGTCACCGCTGTGAATGCATTTCAGGGGAGTTAAAAGACCAATACCAAACTAACCCCAATGAAAAAAGATACACCCAAACATTTTTAATGGAAACACTCATTTTACACAGTAATAGGTGTTTTTGAATTTTACCTGGACAGAAATAAAAAAATATTGTCATCTAAGAGAAAATAAAATGTTCAAATACGTGTTGTTAATTGAGTGGTACCTGGAAAAATTGGTATTGACGAATTGACTCAAGGTAGCCTCAAGGTATAGATATTCTGATACTGGGTGCATTGCTGGCAGGAGATCATGCTGAAACTAAATAGCTTGGCGACTCCTGAAAGCAAATTTTAGGAATCGGGAAAGATTCCTAAATTTTTGGAACTTATCAAAGGAGGAAGTAAAATGTTCAAAAAAAGAATTACGTTTGTCACTATGATTGTAGCTGCCTTCGCATTTACATTCGTCACATTTTCATCCCTCAGTTTTGCCGCTGAAAAAACCATCACCTGGAAAGGTCAGAGCTGCTTCCCCGTCGCTTCACCCCTGGGCAAGCATACCATCACGCTGTGGAAGAATTTTGTGGAACAGATGAGTGGCGGCAGACTGAAGATCACCCTCCACGATGTTGGTGAGATCGTTCCCGGCAGCAAAGTCTATGACGCTGTGCGGGACGGCCTGCTTGACTTCGGACTCAACACTCCTGCCTACCAGAAGGGACGATACCCGGCTGGTGACCTGTTCTATACCCTGCCCGGCGGCGTCTTCCAATTCAACGACCTGATTCTATGGCTCTACGGCGGTGGCGGCTTGCAGCTGGAGCAGGAAATGTACGGCGACGAGGTGGTCGTTTTTCCGCTGGGCTTAACTCCACCTGAGGAACTCTGGTCCAAAAAGCCCATTAATTCTCTGGCTGACATCAAGGGTATCAAGATCCGAGCGGCCGGCTTGAGTATGGATCTATGGGAAAAACTGGGTGCCTCAGTAGTCCTGCTGCCGGCCGGAGAGGTAGTGCCTGCGTTGCAGCGTGGCATGATCGATGCCAGTGAGATCCTCGATGCTTCCTTAGACTATACATTGGGTCTGCACGAGGTCTGCAAATACCGTTTCGGTCCACCGCTCCATATGTCTAACAATATTTTCCAACTGCTGGTCAAGCCCAAATCCTTTAACGCCCTGCCAGACGACCTGAAAGCCATCGTGGAAAAGGCGGCCATGGCAGCCACCTTCCAGGGATATGCAGATTTCTGGCAGAGTTCCATGGAATTTAACACCAAGATCGAAGAATACGGCACAATCACCACCAAACTGCCCAAAGAGGAACAGTTGAAAGCTCGTAAACTCGCCTTTGAGATCCTCGAAGAAAAAGCTCAAAAGGATCCCTACTTCAAAAAGGTCTGGGAATCTCAGAAGGCTTTTATCAAGAAGTATAAGCCCTACGCTGAGTTGACCACGTTTGATTGAGATATTCTATCATTGACTGAATGAAGCTGTTAGCGATTAGCTGTTAGCTGTTAGCTATTAACGGCTAACAGCTTTTTTACATATCATGTTCATAGAGAATGATTTTTAGCCCGTACAAACCTAAGAAAGGGTAGTTTCCGTTCAGGCACTATTTAGTAGGAGAAGCAGTCATGGGCTTTACCAAATTCGTTGACAAAATCAGTATATATACAGGAGCGTTTTCCGCCTGGCTGGTGATACCGCTCATGCTCGTGGTGGTCCATGAAGTGTTCAAACGGTATGTGTTGAATGCACCCACGGTCTGGGGCTATGACGTCTGCTGGATGCTCTTTGCGGCACAGTTCATGATCGGCGGCGCATTCACGCTCCTGCGCAAGGGCCATATCCGCATCGATATAATTTATGAAACCCTCTCCGAGAGAACTAAGCTGATCTACGATATCTTCATTTACGTGATTGTCATCCTGCCACCCATGGTTCTGTTCACCTGGGCAGGCCTGGTCTTCGCAGCCGATGCCTGGATGCACGCGGAAAAACTGTCCACCACAAACTGGTTCTTTCCGGCGGGCCCCAGCAAGAGCCTAATCCCTATCGGGTTTTTCCTTCTGGCCCTGCAATGTCTGGCCGAAATCCTGCGCAATATCAATACTCTTCGAAAAGGAAACGCGTAAATGAGTCCGGATCAAATGGCTGCCATAGGCATGCTGGTACTGCTCCTTGGCATGGTCATCTGCGGAGTTCACCTGGCCTTTGCTCTAATCTTTCTGGCGACTGTCTTCGGCCTGATTTTTGTGGGACCTGCTAT
>LGVF01386779.1_pt1 | contig 10355 bp, 12 predicted proteins | sample 469901 | NCBI WGS metagenome assembly LGVF01 (sample SAMN03893561, study PRJNA290197) | marine sediment metagenome | material: sediment; isolation source: combined push core samples #3730, #5133, and #5579 collected at Hydrate Ridge | place: Pacific Ocean: Hydrate Ridge | reverse complement strand
TGACGACAAGACCGGGTACGCGCCTGAACTCCCGGGTATTGTTAGTCACCAATGATACTTTCAGCGATACCGCATGAGCTGCAATCAACAGATCCATGGAGCCGATGGGGGTTCCTGCCCTCTCCAATGAGGCTCGGATTTCGCCGTATGCCCGTGTCGCCATCTCGTCAAAGGGGAGAATTTCCAGAGGGATAATAAATTCATCAAGGGCCTTGGCGTTCTCTTCCTGATACTGGCTTTTAGCGACGCCAAATCGCAATTCGGCCAGAGTGACGGAGGAGATGCCGATGTCGCCGATCTGGTATTCCCGAAAATGTTCGAGCACAACCGGCGGCTTCTGCTTGATGATGTAGATGCAGATATTCGTGTCGAGCATCAGCATTAGAAACTCTCCCGCTTATCCTGCTCAGGCTGCACACGCTCGGTCATAAAATCCCGAGAAAACTTCTCAAGACTGTCAAAGAGAATATCCCAGGAATCGGTCCGTGGAATGAGACAAACAACACGTCCGCTCTTTTTGATAAAAACCTCTTTACCGTCAAAGCGGAACTCTTTGGGCAGCCGGACCGCCTGACTTCGACCATTCTGGAAAATTTTAGCCGTTTTCATGATAGACCTCCACAAACAAGTATATATCTATAATATATACCAAGTGAGAAGGAAATGGCAAATCGAAATTCCGGTAAAAAGAAACGATCAGAGAACAATCAGGGGGATTAAGGAAAACAGCGCCTCCCGGTATGAATAGAAACGAACGTCGAGAAGACGGTATAAAGACAAATTACTAAAAGAAGATAGAATCCAATCTGAATGCCCTCTACCGGCAATCCCAACAACGGCATCAACACGAAAACCAGAGCATTGTAATCCGGAAACGACAGAAACGATTTAATGTTTCGAGAAAACCACCAGTCTCGATAGCGATTTACCAGATTAAAAAGCGCAATCGATGATCGAGGTTCTGCTTTTTGTGGGAGCGCAAAGCCAGCCAGGTAGCTCATATAACATTCGGCGACATGCATGAAAAACATCCCCAAGACCATTGGCGAAAATAACAGATTCTGCGTCCAGGCAAGCGCGGCAAGAATCAAAATATCACCAACCAAGTCTGCCACATGATCAAGATAACGTCCCAATTCTGAGGATTGCTTTTTAATCCTGGCCACAGTGCCGTCTGCACAATCACAGACATAGGCAAGATAGTAACTGAAAGCGCCTAGAACCAGCCCCCATCGACTCCCCTGCAAAAAACAGACAGCAGTTATCAAGCGAAGTCCCATTGCGGTAAAGGTAATCTGATTCGGAGTGATCCGGGTATGGTTGACAACAAAAACAGTCAATCGACGGGCTAAGGGATAAATAAAAAGCAGTGCCCACCAGGTTTTGAGGGACATGGCTGCGTCAGCCTGTTGACAATCTATCTTAACCGAATCGTTTACAGATTCATCCAACATGTTTTGACCTTTTAAAATAAACGCCCTTTTAAGGCCGAGGTAGAAATTTCCTGTGTTCTCTTCAGATAAACAACTTCACAATATTCTTTCAAAAAATCAAACTCACCCACCCAGTCATCCCCCATAACGAAACAATCAACATGATGTTCTTCTATGTCTGATATTTTCTGCTTCCAGCAGGTCTCAGGAATGACCTTGTCGACATACTTAATTGCTTCAAGAATTTCTTTACGCTGCTCGTATGGCAGAAAAGAGCTTTTATGCTTCAGAAGATTAAACTCGTCCGTAGACAAGCCAACAATTAAATAGCCGCCCAACTCTTTGGCTCTTTTCAAAAGTCTTACATGACCAACATGGAGGAGATCAAAGGTACCGTAGGTTATAACAATTTTCACATCACCAACCTTTACCGTAATCAACACACAAAATAAGTCACAAGAGACAGATCGACTTTTCGAGGGTATCACCAAAACGTTGAATTTCTTTTTGCAACCGGACTGGAAAATAACGACTGCTATAGAGCGCCACTTCAGCCCCCGACAAACTGGATATTGCCCAAATCCCCGTTGAAGCCATCCCTGCGACACGACTCACCTTGTAACGAGAAAGTAAAACCTCAACAGGAACAGCCAATAAGCTTTCCTCGTTTAAAACCTCTACACGATGACGTAATTCAGCAGGACAGGCATCCATCAGTTCAGCAATTTCATCATTACTGCTCCGAGGATGGGGTTTCACTAACAGCTGATAATTATTTAATTTAGCTTCAGACCACAACAATTGCTGATAAAAATTAAACAGCCTGTCTTTATCAGGAACAAACTTAGGAAACAAATTCTGCCAAAGAATCAATGTAAATGGCTTTTTTAAAGATAGCGTATTTGAAAAGTTTGTGATTTCTGGAATATTGTTACAAACCTCGCCGTAACACCATTGCAGAGAATCGCCCTCAATTAAATTTCCAGCAATTTTATTTTTCCGGCTATAGAAAAAGGCTGGAGCATAAAGTTTTTCCGGGGGATTAATGGAATAAAATTTCCCCCCAGTCAGAAATGAAACAAAACGCTTTCGCAGATTATTGTCCATGGTCATGTAAAAACCATCGCTGACCATCAAGACATCTGCTGGTTGTAATGCATGTAACAAAAAGCTATCTGAGACTAAATTTTTTCGATAAGAGATAACAAGGTCACAGCCGGCAACAGAACTGGGCAAGCGTTCAGAAAACAACCATTTCCGCAAACGCTTTACCAAGTCTCTGCAGAATATAGTTCGTGTAATGGATTTCAGGTCAGAAAACCCGATTTCGACAATTTTTTCCTTTAATCCTTCGATGCTGCCAAGATAGTTAAAACCGAAAATTTCACATACTTTCTTTTCAAATTCAATAATCCGCGGATTATCACTGACGTAACTGACAATACCGACGACCTCGTGCAGCTGGCCTAGTTGCCGAATCAAGGCAATTTGTAACAGCAATTGTGACGGTCCAAAAGAAATGATCAGAAGAGCGGGCTTCATTGGCCGAGAATCATATCGACAAAAGCCCTTACGGCACCTTCGCCCCCCTTACGGTCTAACACAACATCAACAGCCCGTTGCACCAGAGAATTCGCATCCGCAGGACATGCCGTCAAACCACAATGCGGTATCGCCGGCAAATCGTTGATGTCGTCACCGATATAGGCAATTTCAGAGAGGGATAAATTGTACTTCCGGGCAAGTGCCTGCAAATCTTGATCTTTTTGAATTGAACCTGAAACAACTTCATCTATTTTCAGTTTTTCAGCTCTACGCAAGACAGACTCGGAGTTTTCTCCGGTCAAAATTACAGTTTTAATACCTGCTTTGCGTAATAACTCTATACCCTTACCGTCACGAGTATTGAACTTTTTTAGTTCTTCGCCGGCACGTGAATAGTACATACCGCCATCAGTCAACACGCCATCACAATCCATGACGAACATACGAATTTGACCAGCAGCCTTGGCCAGCGGTCTTTTTTCAAAACAGCGTAATAGCTCTTCAACAATAATCCAATCAGAAGGCTCATCGATTTCATAGTAACTGCTTTCCCCCATTTCATACAAACCCACGGGTGACGAAATACGACATTTACTTCGTAAAATATCGGCACGTGATGAAAGATATAATGCACCGTTTTCTACTAAATATCCGGGGAAATCTTGCCGCCGAGGACGCTGTTGTGGATCATAATTTGCTGGAATTCCAACTTCGTCTGCCGAATCCCAGATAAAACGTTTTTGTCGGACCACGGACAAAACAGAGCGAAACTCTGACTTTTGATAAAGCTGCCAAGCAAATTCGATGTCGCTGCTTTTTAACAGGGGAGAGGTCGCTTGAATTAAAAAAACAGAGCCACAATCACTCTCGTGACAAAACTCCACCAATGCAGACTCCGTACTCGCTGCATCGGTTGCCGATTCAACTGATCGTCCGACAACCCTTACCTTGGGAAGGGTCAGTGATTTAACCGTTGCAGAGATCTGCTCCGAATCTGTCGCTACAACAACTTCATCGATACATGACGCTGCCGAAGCAGCCTCAAGGACCCACTGAACAAGTGGTTTTCCAGCTATGGGTTTGATATTTTTTAAGGGAATCGACTTACTCCCACCCCGCACAGGGATAAAAGCGACGACTTTCCCGTTCTTCGAACCAATCATTCGTGGTTATACTCCCCCCACTTTAGTTTTTGACGCTGGGGCAATTCGATATCCAGAAGTTCAGATTCTTTGTAAGTCAAAGCCTTTTGGACATTACGCAGATCACGGGCCAAGCGCCGCATACCATCAGGTTCAAGGGAAGCGGCATGATCGGTGCCCTTCCAAGTCCGATCAAGAGTATAGTGCCTTTCAAAATAGGTCGCTCCCAAAGCCAATGCGCCGATGTCTGCAGCGATCCCTAAATGATGACCGGAGAAACCGATCGCTTTGATCCGGCCACCAAACGCATCGCGCAAGCGACTAATTTCCAACAAACAGATATCCTCAAAAGGAACTGGATAGCCAGAGGTGCAAGAATATAAAACAAGATCTTTCGCTCTGCCTTTATCTTCGAAAAAGGAAACCAATTTTTCCTCTTCCTCATGAGTGGTCATTCCCAAGGAAGCATGGATTTCACCGGCATAATTGCCACAGAGGTAATCAAGCATCTCATAATGCTGATTTGATGCGGAAGGTATCTTGATAAAAGACGGGTTAAGGCTCGCTATTTCTTTCGCCGAAGTAATATCCCAGACTGAACAGGAATAGATCAGTCCAAGTTCTTCACACCACTTCTTCAATTGTGCATGCTGGTCCAGGTCAAACTCGAGGAACTCTCTATGCTCGCCATAAGTATTACCATAGGAATTCGCAGGATTTGGATGTGGGGCATTGTATTGTTCGGGCATTAACAGCTCTTTTGAGTTACGTTTTTGAAACTTTACGGCATCCACTTTACTGAACATGGATGCTGTTGTAATCATCTCTTTCGCAATCTCCATGCTGCCCTTGTGATTACAACCCACCTCTGCAATGACTGTTACCGGCTCCATAATATCTCCTATTCGACAATGCCCTTAACCTTGAGGAAGTAATAAATTTTCAACAAGAAATTTTTTAAAGTCGCACGGTAGCCGACCATAACATCCTGTTTCTTAAATTCCTCGTAGAAATGACCCAGTTTATTTAGATGGTTATAGTGAAAAGGGAGCGGCGCCCCCTGCTCACTGACTCGATCAACCAGACTATCTACAGCCTCAAAAACCCGCTGAGAATTTTTCCCATCAGATAGGTATCGATCTTTCCACCAAGACTTATCAGGTTCAATATGAACATCTGCCAACAGGTCTGTAAAAGTTATGGCGCATCCACTTCCCACAAAGTACGTCGTTCCATAGTCCTCCCTAATCCCAAAGTCCATCAAAAAACCAACAGGCACCCCCTTATTGACAGCCTCAAAAGCAGCTGTCGAACTGACGGTCAAACACAGATCAACACGATCAAGTAAAGATAAAATCGATTCGTAGGTCAAAATCAGGTTAGCCGGTATAGCTATTTTCCTCGAAAGCTTTTCTAAAATACGTTGATAATGGAACAGAGTCTTGTGAACCGAATCCTGGTTCGGCTTATGACGCGGTTTGAGATAAACTTTCCGATCTGGATATTTCTGGCAGTAGAGAATCAAAGAATAGACGATACATGTGCGCTCGGCCAATGATTCAGGGACAGTCGGTTGCCCAGCGAACAACAATGACTTAATTTTACGGCTTGAGGCAGGTTTTGACTTCTGACAACTGAGATCAAGCAAAGGGAGTCCGGTTAGCTTTATATTACTGGAATCTGGCACCCTATATTCTGCCAGCATTCCACGAAACATTTTATAATCGTACTTGGAGTTGACGTAAAAAATGTCCAAAGGCTGACGAGCCAACAACCCCAAGGAAAACTTTTCATAGACAATCCCACAATAACCGCCGAAAAATACCGGCCGAGCAATATTCTCTGGATAGATATCCGCAAGTTGCGACATAATCCGGTAGATTACAGGGCCCTTAAGGCTCAACATAACGGCATCAAATTGGGAAAGGTAGCAGCTGTCGAAAAAAAATCTCAAAGAACCCGTCTCGTACTCCCCAATGAATCCAATTTCCTCCAGATGGGCTTTATCAACAACACCTTTATCGGTCAGTAAAAAGTATTGTATGAAATAATTTTTAGCCTCAAATACATCTCGAATTGAATAGCTCGCCTTGATAAAACTATCGAAACTACAACAAATCAAGAGTCGCTTCTGCAAAGTATTCTCCATCCTCAAGACCGTCCGAAAAGTTTTCTGAAACGCATCTTCAGATTTGTTACTCTACCCTGTGTGCCCATCCTTAAATATTTTGCAATCGGGTCACCCGTCCCCTTAAAAGGAACCGGTCTTTTTTCTTCGTCAAAACCCTTACCGCCGACATAATAACTTGCCCAATTTTCTCGCCACCCACCGAAAATATCAACCGGGACTGAATCATTACCATTCTGCCAAAACCCCATCTGATTCTTGCGACGCAGACTAAGATCGTAGCCTTTCTCCAAACACTTGAGATCAGAAAATAGGAACTCCAGACACTCAGGGGAATAACGCCAATAATCGATTGGGCAGGGGTGGTTACGCCAGGCCCATAAGGTGAAAATAAATGCGATTCCACCAGGCTTCAAAATTCGACTGATTTCATTTGCTGCCAACCAGGGCCTCTGCAAATGCTCGAAGACATCAGAGGAGAACACAATATCAAATGAATTATCGGGAATCTCTTCACGACAATCTGCAATATCTGCAATGATTGTATTTGGGATATCTGATTCTTTAATATTGAGATCGTGGTATTTGAACCTGGGCGCAGGAAAGACACTGATGGCGCATTTCGATAATCTGTGGCCACCAATTTCTAAAGCATCACCACTTAGGTTCAATTCATCCAGATAATATTTGATTAAATTTAGGGTCGTTTTTCTCAAAGCAGACCTCAATCCACAAAGTTAGGGATATTGTAAAAATAGCGATAAAAAAATCGTCTTAACCGTGGATAAGAATTGAGTTGACTGAATAAATTATCGAGTACTTTCGAAAAAAAGCTTTGTTCAAACCACAATGACTTCAAACGTGAATCATTATTGAATGGATCAACACCATGCACCAAGTTGAATCCACGCTTGAATATCTCCTCCCCACCGTCACAACCCTGCCATCGACCGCTACAGATATCTATTGTAATGATATCTCCTGCATAGACAGCTTTTTCAACTCTACGATCGACGCCGGCCAAAGCTTTAAATGCCTTATAAAAAATATCAGAGTCTTCCCCCCGCCCCCAATCTCTGGTGTATTCACCAAAACCGCCTACCTTCTCCAGCAATTTCGAACTAATACCAAAATTGGTACCTTGCACAAAATGATCTGCAAATCTTCTTGCCCTCAAGTTACTGCTAAGCAAACGTCCGACAACAAAGTCATATTTCGAAAAATACTTTTCATAGCCAACCAATGCCCTGTTGGATATGAACGGGTGGTCATCATCCAAAACGATATAATAGTCAGAGGGAAAATGTTTGACCGCGAGGTTCAGAAGTTTAGCTTTATTGTAATGATTCTCTGATTTATGAAGAATATAAGAATTGCAATTTACACCATCAAGTATATTCTCCGTTATAATTTCTTCCTCAGAAAGAATTCTCACCTGCTCATCCTTTTCGTCAAACAGAAGAGACTGAGACCAGAATGAGCCATCATCAACCACACAGACAATAACATCTGAAGAAACAGAATGTTGTTTTTTGATTGATTGAAGCGTCTTGAGTAATACGTTTCGATGCTCAAAGGAAGTTGCAAAATGAGTTATGATAATACAAATGCGCATAATGACCTCAAAATAATCTTCCCCCCACCTACCCCACTATTTTTAAGTACGTAGACAGTATCTTTTTCTGAATTTTCATTTTCAGATAGAATAGCCAACCAGGGTTTAATTTTGCAACAATCTTTCGCCTGACTAATGCATCAGAAACAATAGCCTCAACTGTACTTATTTGCTTTTCTCTATTGTTCATCGAAATACTTTTAGAGTGTATTCGATAATAGACAAGGACGTTGGGAAGATTGGCAAGCCGACCACATTCGGCTAACCGGAGAAAAAGGTCCAAATCTTCAGCAGACTCGTAACGTTTGCGATAACCGCCAATCTTCTCCAATGCCGATGTTCTGCACATAGCTGTTGGATGAGGAATTTGTCCACCACGTCCTTTGAGTGATAATGTCTCAATATCCTTATGCCAAAGCGGGACCAATCTCCAACCAATAAAATTACCGTTTTTATCGATCTCCCGCATTTGCGACCCAACCGCGACGCATTCTGGATGTTTCTCCAAATATTTTATTTGTGCTTCAAACCGACTTGGAAGTGAAATATCATCAGCATCCTGCCTGGCAACGTACTTCCCTTTCGCCTCAGCGATACCCCTGTTTAACGAGTCTACGATCCCAAGATTTTTTTCATTCTTAAAATATCTGATTCTTGGATCATCAAATTCCTCAATTATTTTTCGCGTATTATCTGTCGATCCATCATCAATAATAATAATCTCAAAATCAGATAGAGTCTGCCCCGAAACGCTATCAATTGACTCCTCAAGGTATTTCTCGCCGTTATAAACAGGCATAAGCACGGTAATTTTGATTTCTTTGTTATTATCATTAATCATTTAACAAACCCATTGGCAAAAGATGGATCCGATGATCATAAACTTGTTTTTGTAATTCCAGGCAATACTTCGATCCCTTAATGTAAAAGACCATTTCATCATCATTGATAGGTTGTCCAGAATAGGGAAAAGTCTGAATCCCCATCTTTCGCAGGGTTCTTACGGTAAAAACATCACCAAAACCACTGGCAAGATATATTCTCTTGCGCGTTTTGACAAACTCTGACCTGAGAAAATCGTAGACCCCCGAAGACCGCAAATAATTCCCACAGTTATTTGCACAAAAAAAACATTCCTTTCCAATTTTCTTCAAAACTTCAGCAGCGTTATCCAGTGAAAATTCTTCTGATGTCAGTCCAGAGCCGATGAGAGCTTGTTGGGTTATTGAGCATTTGTAAACATCGCCTGAAGGTTCCAAGAAATATCCCCCACTTTGGAAAACACAAGGGGTAAACCGCCTATATCCCAAGGACATCAAATAGACATCTAAGGCGAATAGATCTCCTTTTTCGCGATACAACCAAATAGCGATATTTCTCAACCCGGCCAGATAGCCTTCATCACGAAATTGCCCCTTGATATCTGCTTGTTCTGAGTTGATATAGAGTTCAGACTCGACAGCGAAGGTATATTGACGACTTAGCCTGTTGCCAAATCGTTCTTCCATATAACATTCGTAATCTTTTATATTCGAGATATTTTCCCTGGATATCGTCAGGTTTGTGCTCAAACCAAATCTGTAGAGTCCACGCAATTCGAGCAAGCGATCAACTGTTTGCATAACTGCCGAAAAAGAATTTGGATTCCCCCTGATGGCATTGTGAACGGACTCAGGTCCATCAACAGATAGCTGAATAGACCAAGACAGGCCAGGGTATGTTTTCAGAAGTGCCTCAAAGTTGGATACGGTCTTTTCAACCAAAAACCCATTGGACGAAATCCCAATCTGGCGTACTCCATAGTCAGCCAGAAGACCTACCACGGATACAAGGTCTTCCCGCAAAAAAGGCTCCCCGCCGGTTAGGTTGACAATCTCAAGGGGAGACTTTTTTCGCAAGCTCAATTTCGACAGACACCTGTCGATCTGAGTCAAATCCAGCTCACCAACTTCAGCCGCCTGCTCCGGGCAGGAGCATGAACTACATTTCAAATTACAGCGATAGGTTACAGGAAAGACGAGAAACTGGGGCCGCAAGTCACTGACCGGCAGAGACGGTTGCTGCCCGCATGCCATCTTCACCAGGCGGAACACTCTTTTCATTTTACCGGTCATCATCCTAATCAGGATCCTTGATAGTTCTATTACCCCAGAAAAGTCAGGAGGAATATAAGTGAGCGAATCGTTGCTGGATGTCCCCCCAGAAATAGGGCACAAATTCCGGGTCAGGCAGTTCAATAAAATCCCTGTCACACAGGAACAGCCTTTTGGGAAGAGGCAGTCGGCTGACTTGGTCCAAGTAGATTTTGCTCAAATAGGACTTTGCCAGAGTGTCATCACCCAGCAGTTTGGCTGCTTTTACGAACCACCTACGGGACCAGGGACGGTTCAGAAAACGCCTTACGGTGTTCAGGCCAGCGGGCTCAAGATATTCACAGAGTTCCAGAGACTTCCCCTTGTCCCCGAGAAGAAAATACAACAGGGATAGATGAA
>LGVF01134575.1_pt2 | contig 10360 bp, 9 predicted proteins | sample 469901 | NCBI WGS metagenome assembly LGVF01 (sample SAMN03893561, study PRJNA290197) | marine sediment metagenome | material: sediment; isolation source: combined push core samples #3730, #5133, and #5579 collected at Hydrate Ridge | place: Pacific Ocean: Hydrate Ridge | reverse complement strand
AGCGAAGAGAAAGAAGAACTCCTTGCCGGCGGCGCCGGCTGGGTCTATCCGATCTGGCATTTTTTGATTCGCTATCTGGCACCTCTGGCCGTAGCGGTTATTCTTTATTACAAGATAGAAGAGACCGGCGCTTTAGCCTGGCTGGGATCTTGGTTCAAAGGATAATTGCAAACACAGGAGGGAGCTATGAAGACCGACACGTTTCTGTTTGACCTCGATGGCACACTAATCGATTCCCTACCCGATCTGGCAACCGCTGTCAATTTGTTACGCAGCGAACTGTCCCTGCCCCCATTACCGCAAGAGACAATTGCCCAACAGGTCGGGGACGGTGCCACCATGCTGGTCCGCAGGGCATTGCCGGAAAAGGCATTTTCCGCGCAAAAGGTGCAGCGTTTTTTGGTTCTTTATCGAACCCACCTACTGGATGAAACCCGGATCATGCCCGGCGTCGAAAGCTTTCTCATGCAGCATCAGGGCGAAAAAATGGCGGTGGTAACCAACAAATCCTACGACCTCACCCTGGCCATCCTCTGCGAACTCGGTCTTGATGCCTTTTTCTGTGCCATCATCGCCAGCAACGGAAAACTGCCCAAAAAGCCCGACCCGCAACCGGTGTTACAGGCCCTGTGTGAGCTGGAGAGTACCCCGGAAGCCGCGGTGATGATCGGTGACCACCATACCGATCTGCGAGCCGGACAGGCTGCCGGCGTCAAAACCTGTTTCTGCGCCTTCGGCTACGGTAACGACGATGGTTTAACATACGACTATCTAGCCGAGACAACCGCCGATTTGCTGCGCCTGTTCCCCGCGGAGAACCCTTGGTAAGTTCCGACCATCGCCTCTCCCAGCGGGAGATCGCCTTCTTTTTCTTTCCGCTGCTACTCAACGTACAGTTGATGAGTCTCTCCCATTCCCTCATCAATGCCGCCCTGGCCCGTCTCGCTCAGCCGGTCCTGACCCTCGCCGGTTTTTCCATCGCGATCGTGCTGCACCTGTGCCTCGCCTCACCGGCGTACCAGAACCACACCATTGCCATTGCCCTGATACACGGGCGGCGTTCCCTGTTCGGGGTCGGACTCTACGTTGTGGCCGTCGCCCTTTATGTTTCGGTGTTGTTGGCCCTGGTCGCCTATACCCCCCTCGGCAAGCTGGTCTTTGAACAGTTGATCGGCGTCAGCCCGGCAATTTCCGATGAAGCCCGCTCGGTGCTGGCCATCTTGACCTTTCTGCCTTTTTTTACCGGTCTACGGGGCCTCTGCCAAGGTATCGTAATTCGCGCCCGACGCACCGGCTTAGTTTCTCTGGCCACCTTGATCCGGATTCTGTCGCTGGTCGGCTTCCTGCTGCTTGGCCGCCATTGGTTCAGCGGGGCCGCCATCGGCGCCTTTGGCCTGTTGGCCTGTATCGTCGTGGAAACGATCTTCATGGTCTGGTTTGCCTGGAAAACCTATACACCCTGTGCGACGGAGGTTGAAAAAAGCCTGGGGGCTATCTTTCGTTATGCCTTACCCCTGTCCTTTTCTTCGGCCATGCAACAGACCGTACCCCTCATGATCAGTGCAATCATCAGCCGCCTTCCCGACAGCGCTCCAGCTCTGGCGGCCTTTGGCGTTATTCGCGGCTTTATCTTTTTACTATCCGGCCCGATGCGTAATCTGCAGCAGGCTTATCTGACCTTGATCAAGGGGCGCGATGATTACCGAACCTTGGTGATATTCTTTCAGCGAGTCGCCATTGGCATGGGACTGATCACACTGGCTATCGCCTACCCACTCAATCAAATGGTGTTGGGCAAGGCAATGGGCCTGAGCGTTGAGCTACGCCAGTACATCGCCCTGCCTCTGGCTATATGTGCCCTCTACCCTGCTGTTTCGGGAATCATCTATATCTATCGCGGCGCTTATTTAGCCAAGCACCGCACTGCCTTTCTCAGCTGGGCCACTCTCTGCAAGGTCGCCTATCTCTGCATCTGCTGGCTGCTTCTGATGTTCCAATCATTGACCGTTCCCGGCATAGCCCTGGCGATCTTTCTACTCCTGTCCTGTGAGCTGTGCGAGGCCTGGTATCTGCGTAGCCACCTGAAATTACTTGCATAACAATCTTTGCCTGCCTACAATGATTGAAAGGAGAAGGCAATGCCAAAAAAACATCCTTGTCCCGACTGTCGGCATTGCCTGTGGTGCACTGACACCCGCTGTTCCGTCTGCCTGCGTAAGTCGAAACCCTGTCAACGCAAGCTTTCCCAGGGCGAGCAGATCGCCCTTTACGAAAGCATCAACCGCACCCATCATCAGCGAAACACGGAGGTCCGCATGAAACAGCGCGCCCTGTTTCTCTGCACCGACGGTTCCTGTCTCAGCCCCATGGCCGCAGCCTTGGTAAACCTCGATTTCGGCGACCGGCTCCAGACCTTCTGTGCAGCAGTTACTCTGAGCAGTCTTGATCCCCACGCCGCTGCGGTTACAGCCGAGCTCGGTATCGACATTGCCCGTCTGGCACCCGCTCCCCTCAACCATTATGAACGAGAACCCTTCGACTACGTTATCACCCTGTCCGACCAGGCGACCGATCGTTGCCCCCTCTATTTCGGCGGCGTTAAACGGCAACCGATGAGCTTTTCCGACCCAAGCCTTACCAAGGGAAGCGAGGAACAGATTCTGGCGGCCTTCCGCGCGACCCGCGACATTCTTCGTCAACAACTGGGTGATTTCTTCCGCCAGCAACTGGCCCAACAATAACCCGACCGCCTTCGAGATTGCGGCTCACCGCAACGCGCCCTTTGCGCGCAACGACTGACCATGCCGGCGGCCTCAAGCGAGACAACCACCTTTACCATGAATGCTCCCAAAGAATTACCCGCGTCCGTCATCAACGCCATTTTTGTTCTCGGCCTCTTTTCCTCCATCTGTTTCCGCGTGCTGCTCATCGCCGACGCCCTCTATCCGCCTCTTTTTCGCCCCATCTGGTACGCAGGGGTGCTGGGCTATTGCGGATTTTTTCTGCACCGCTATCGCATCACCCGCAAGCGCAAGAATGCCATCCGCGGCATGGACCTGATCGCTAAGGTCAACCAGAACAGCCTCGGAGCTGAAGATCAGAAGGCCGTCAGCTATATCCTCTCCTCCATCGATCACAGCAAGGAGGGGCTCAACTATCTGATTATCTTTGCCCTCTCGGCCCTGGCCATCGCAGCCGATCTCTACCTGAGCCACTAAACACTTTTGAGCAAAAAAAACGCCGCCCCGTTACGGGCGGCGTTCATTGTTTCTATGGGGCCGATTTCACTTACGGCCCAACTCCTGGGAGCGTTGCGCCGCCCGGCAGACAGCCTCCATCAAAGCAGCCCGCAAACCTTTTTTCTCTAATGCTTTGACCCCCTCGATGGTCGTGCCGCCCGGAGAACAGACCTTATCCCTCAGCACGGCCGGATGCTCGCCGCTCTCCATTACCAACTTGGCGGCGCCAAACACGGTCTGGGCTGCAAGATCCAGAGCCACATCCATGGTCAACCCCTGCTGCACGCCGCCCGCCGCCATAGCTTCGATCACGGTATAGATGTAGGCTGGCCCCGAACCGGACAGGCCGGTCACCGCGTCCATCTGCCCTTCGCTGACCACCCGCACAATTCCCACCGCCTCAAACAGATGGCGCGCCGTCAATAGATCGTCCTCACTGGCATGACTCCCGCGGCAGATCGCCGTAGCACCGGCGCCAACCAGAGCTGGTGTGTTGGGCATCACCCGAATAACCCGCGGTTCGCCACTTAAATAACCTTCCAAAGCCTGGCTGGTCACGCCGGCAGCAATGGAGACCAGCAGTTTGCTCTGATCCAGAACTGCAGCAATTCCCGGCATCACCAGCGGTACAATCTGCGGCTTGATGGCCAGTACCAAGACTTCGCTGGCGGCAACCACCTCAGCGGCATCGGCCCTGGCGTCGATTCCGTAGCGCTCGGCCAACTGCAGTCGGCGGCCTTCAACAGGCTCCGCAACCAGAATATCGGAGGCCGAAAAAGCCCCCTTGATGAGGCCCTTGATCAGGGCTTCCCCCATGTTGCCACCACCTATGAAGCCGATTTTTTTGATGGATATCATTATGTGCGAATCCTTTCCTGAAAGGCTGCTGAAAATCAGTTTCTTCAAATTTATTCTGCATGCAAGTAAATATAATTATTCGGCCAGTGTCAAGAAGAGCCCTCTTTTAAAACTGGAAAGGAATATCTTTTCGCTCTGTTCGGCCGGTTCTCAGGGAGTTCTTTCGCCAATGCTTTTTTTATTGACAGCCTTGCCCTTTGAAGAGTATATAGCAAGCCCAGACGCAAAAGCTACTAAACAGACTGTTTAGCATTGGTAAACTCGGATCGCGGCCTTAGACTTCGAACAGGGTGGAGATCATCGTGAAGATCGGACAAAAACTGAGAAAGCTGCGCAGAGCCGATTCCCTGACCCAGGAGGAACTTGCCAGTCGAGCCGATCTGACCAAAGGCTACATCTCGCAACTGGAGAATGACGCCACTTCGCCGGCGATCAGTACCCTTAGGGACATCCTCGACGTTTTTAGCATATCGATATCCGAATTCTTCGCCGAGCCCCACGAAAACCAGGTGGTCTTTGGCAAAGAATCGACGGTCGTCGCCACCGATGAGGACGGTATTCGGGTCGAACTGCTGGTCCCCGGAGCGCAGAATCGCACCATGGACCCGGCCCTGGTCACCCTGCAGCCGGGAGAGGCCATGGAAGAGCAGTCCCTTCACGAAGGCGAAGAGTTCGGCTTTTTGCTCAGTGGCCGCATTGAACTGACCCTGGACGACAAGGTCTATGTGGTAAAAAAGCATGAGTGCTTTTTTTTCCCCTCGGACCAGCGCCATGCCGTCAGAAACATCAGCAACGGTCCAGCGAAAATTCTGTGGGTGGTCACTCCGCCCACTTTTGATTACAAAGGCAAATAACGTGTTGTTGGCTCCTTCGGCAACCATTGCCGTTGCAGGGAAAACACCGCAGGGATAACCTTTCAGCCCACATTTCGAAGAGGAACAGAACCATGAGCAAAGTGCTGATTATCGGTGCAGGTGGCGTAGGCCGGGTGGTGGTCCACAAATGCGCCCAGGCCAAAGAGGTCTTTACCGGCATTACCCTGGCGTCCCGCACCAAGTCCAAATGCGACGCTATCGCCGCGGAGATTCCCCACGTTCCCATCAAGACCGCCCAGGTCGATGCGGACAATGTTCCCGAACTGGTGGCCCTGATCAAGCAGGAGCAGCCCCAACTGGTGCTCAACGTGGCCCTGCCCTACCAAGACCTGACTATCATGGATGCCTGTCTGGAGACGGGGGTCGACTACCTCGACACCGCCAACTACGAGCCTCTCGATACCGCTAAGTTCGAATACAGCTGGCAGTGGGCCTATCACGAGCGCTTCAAGGAACAGGGCCTGATGGCCCTGCTCGGCAGCGGTTTCGACCCCGGCGTGACCAACGTCTATACCGCCCTCGCGGCTAAGAAATACCTCGATGAGATCCATGAGATCGATATCATCGACGCCAACGCCGGCGATCACGGCCAGGCCTTTGCCACCAATTTCAACCCGGAGATCAATATCCGCGAGGTGACCGCCCCCTGCCGCCACTGGCAAGAGGGTCAGTGGGTAGAGACGCCGCCGCTCAGCACTAAGCACAGCTTCGATTTCCCCGAGGGCATCGGGCCGATGAACATCTACCGCATGTATCACGAGGAGATGGAGTCGCTGGTCAAGCATATCCCGACCATCAAGAAGGCTCAGTTCTGGATGACCTTCTCCGACAACTATCTCAACCACTTGGAGGTAATGCAGAACATCGGTATGACCCGTATCGACGAAGTCGAGTTCCAAGGGCAAAAGATCGTCCCGTTGCAGTTTCTTAAAGCGTTACTGCCCGACCCAGGCAGCCTCGGCCCGTTGACCAAGGGCCGCACCTGCATCGGCGTCATCGCCCGGGGCCTCAAGGACGGAAAACGCAAGCAGGTCTACATCTACAACATCTGCGACCATGAAGCCTGCTACCAGGAGGTCAACTCCCAGGCCATCAGCTACACCACCGGCGTGCCCGCTGCGGTCGGCGCGATGATGATGCTGACCGGCAAATGGCGCGGCGAAGGGGTCTTCAACATGGAGCAGTTCGACCCCGAGCTGTTCCTCGACACCCTCGCCCCCATGGGCCTGCAGACCCAGGTCATTGACGGCGGCGACTGGCCGGAGTTGTAATAGGTTAATGTTCCTTTCCCCTGTGACGCCGCCGGAGCGGAGTGGACGTTTTGAGAAAAGGGCGGACAACTATTCGAGCGTCAGCGAGTTTTTGCCCGCCCTCAAAACGTCTGCGTAGCGCAGGAAACCCGAAGGGCAAGGAGCGGGGCGCGTTTTTCTGCTTACTCTTTTGCCGCGCAGCAAAAGAGTAAGGCGTCGAGCGGGGACTCAACCCCGCGGTATTGGGCTTTAAAACTTATGGCTAAGGAAGCCTGATAAGTAAATCAACGAGGCAAAATTGACCGGCATCGACATTCCCAAAATCCTTCAGCTCGCCCCCTCCCCGGCCTACGTCATCGACCTTGGCCGACTGCGCCACAACCTGGCCATCCTCGACCAGGTACAGCAACGCAGCGGGGCGAAGATCCTGCTGGCCCTGAAAGCCTTTGCATTATGGCCGCTCTTTCCCCTGATCCGCGAAACACTGCACGGGGTCTGCGCCAGCTCTCCCTGGGAGGCCCGTCTCGGCCGCGAAGAGTTCGACCGTGAGGTACACAGTTTTGCCGCCGCCTTCAAAGAGACGGATATCGTCGAACTGCTGACAATCTCCAACCACCTGGTATTCAACTCCTTTAACCAGCTGGAGCGATTTCGGCCCCTATGGCAGAAAGAACAGGGCCGGGTATCCATCGGGCTGCGCATCAACCCCGAGCATTCAGAAGGCCATACCGCTCTATACGACCCCTGCGCACCGGGATCCCGGCTCGGTATTCGCCGAGCAGAATTCGACGACCGATCACTGGCAGGAGTCGAGGGGCTGCATTTCCATACCCTGTGCGAACACCTGTTTGAACCGCTGGCCCGCACCGCTGCGGCTGTCGAAGAGCAATTCGGCGAGTTTTTGCCGCGAATGAAGTGGCTCAATTTCGGCGGCGGCCATCATATCACCCGCGAAGGCTACGATATCGACGGCATGGTGGAGCTGATCCGTTATTTTCAGGACAAATACGGCGTGCAGGTCTACCTCGAACCGGGTGAGGCCATCGCCATCGGTACCGGCCTGCTGGTCAGCACAGTGCTGGATGTGGTACATAATCAGGTTGATACCGCCATTTTGGATGTCTCGGCCACCTGTCACATGCCCGACGTGCTGGAGATGCCCTACCGGCCCGACATTCACAAAGGCTTCGATGCCGACGAAAAACCCTGCCGTTATCGCCTCGGCGGGCCATCGTGCCTGGCTGGCGATGTGATCGGGGATTGGTCTTTCGAGCAGCCCCTGATCCCTGGCGACCGGTTGGCGTTTCTTGACATGGCCCATTACACCATGGTCAAGACAACCACCTTCAACGGCATTCAGCACCCGCATATCTGCACCTTTGAACCGAATACCGGCGAACTGAAGACCCTGCGCAGTTTCGACTACCAGGATTTCAAAAGCCGACTGGCCTGATGGCCGTGGCAGGAATTGACTATTTAATTTACGGAAGGCCTTAAAAGCCCGCCGAATTACCTATCAACAACACAACTGGTGATGCCTATGAAACGCTGGTCGATCAGGGACTCTGCAAAAATCTACAATCTGCCCAACTGGGGGGACGACTTCTTCTCCATCAACAAGAAGGGCAATATCTGCGTTCACCCCTCGCCGAGTTCCAAGTATTCCATCGACCTGCGTTCCTTGGTCGACGATCTCATCAAGCGCAACATTCAGCCACCGATCCTGCTGCGCTTTATGGATGTGCTGCAGGGGCGCATCGCTGCCATCAACCGGGCCTTTAAAAGCGCCATCACCGAGTACGACTATCCGGCAAACTACCAGACCTTCTTCCCCATCAAGGTTAATCAGCAACGCCAGGTAGTCGAAGCCATCGCCCACTTCGGCAAGAAACACAACATGGGCCTGGAGGTCGGCTCCAAACCGGAACTGGTCGCGGCCATTTTCTTTGCTGCCGGGGAAAAACTGCCGATCATCTGCAACGGCTACAAGGACAACGATTTTATCGAGATGGTCCTGTATGCCACGCGCATCGGCTACGACATCACCATCGTCGTAGAAAAGCTCTTTGAGCTGGAAAAAATCCTGGCGCTGTCGAAAAAGGCCGGGATCATTCCAAAACTCGGCATTCGGGTCAAGCTTTCCTCCCGGGGCACCGGCAAATGGGCGACCTCCGGCGGTGACGACGCCAAATTCGGCCTGAAGATCTCCGAACTGCTGGCAGCAGTAGAGATTCTGCGGGAGCACGAACTCCTCGACACGGTAAAGCTACTGCATTTCCATATCGGCAGCCAGATCACCAAGATCGACAAGATCAAGAATGCCCTCATCGAAGGCACCCGTATCTATGTCGAGATGCGCAAGATGGGGGTTGGCCTGGAGTATCTCGATATCGGCGGCGGCATGGGGGTCGACTACGACGGTTCCAAATCGAGCGACTTTTCCAGCGCCAATTACACCATCGAGGAATACGCCAACGACGTCGTCTACCAGGTCAAGAACATCTGCGACGAGGCCGGCGTGGCCTGCCCGAACATCATCTCCGAGTCGGGAAGGGCCACCGTGGCTCACTATTCGGTGCTGGTCACCAACATCCTCAACACCAATACTCAGAACGCCCTGCCCGAGTTCGAAGAAATCCTGGAGGGGGCCGAGGAGCTATCACCAACGGTTAAGAAACTAGTCGACATCTACCAGAGCCTCGACCGTCACTCCCTGCGAGTCGATTATCACGACACCATTCAGCTGATTCAGGAGGCCGTCAGCCTGTTCAACCTGGGTTACCTGAATCTGCACGACCGGGCCCTGGCTGAATGGCTGTGCAGCAAGATCTTCATCAAGATCAGCAGCATCGTTGAGCGAATGAAGACCGTGCCCGATGAGCTACAGGAATTTCAGCAGAGCCTTCGCCAGACCTATTTCGCCAACTTCTCCCTGTTTCAGTCGCTGCCCGACTCCTGGGCCATCGACCAGCTGTTTCCCATCGTACCCATTCAACGCCTCAACCAGAAACCGGATGTAATGGCCTCCATTGCTGATATCACCTGCGATTCAGACGGTGAAATCACCAGTTTCGTCGGCGAACATGGGCGCACCGAGCATCTGCCCATTCACAAGATCGAAAATGGTGAGGACTACTACATCGGCTTCTTTCTCATCGGTGCTTACCAGGAGATCCTTGGCGACATGCACAATCTGTTCGGCGATACCAACGCCGTCCATATCAGCTTCAATCGCAAAACCAACTACAAGATCGATACAGTGATCAACGGTGATGCCACTTGGGAGAGCCTCAAATACGTGCAGTACAAGGGACCTGAGATCCTCAAACACGTACGCGATACTCTTGAAAAGGGCGTGGCCTCGGGCAAGATCAGCTTTAAAGAGACCAGTCAGTTTCTGGCCCTGCTGGACAAGGTGCTGGTTTCCTACACCTATCTCGGAGAGTAGACTCCCGAAAAAAAGAAACACCATCCACGCAAAAGAGGCGGAACCCTGCAGGGTTTCGCCTCTTTTCATTGCTGCTTCAGCAATTGAAACATAAACTTCCAGGCTGCAATGCGCTGGCTATGGAGTAGCTCTACTGCATTCTCATAGCCGCCCGGTTTCATTCTTGCAGCAATCTACGCGTGCGACCGCACTATTGACACCGAGATCGCCCGGTGCAAAGATACAGAGGCCAAGTTTGATATTGGCTACATACAAAACATATGAGCGTCCTAGGAGTGGTTCCATGTCCCATGCTATCAGCAGCGCAGCAACCATGCCCGCCCCCTTGCACAGCTAGGACCGGCTGGATCCAACCATGGACGGCAGCCCCACAGCCACAGGACCTGAGCCTTCTGAAGACCCAAATACTGTCACAAGGGGCAGTTCAAACACTCAACAGCAAGACCGAGTGACTCTTAGCGCTGACGCACAGGTGGTGCGCGAACTGGCGGCCAGGGATAGTGAGGTGCGAACCCACGAAGCAGCCCATGCCGCGGCCGGAGGCGGCTATGCCGGCTCACCTAGTTTCAGTTACCAAAAGGGGCCAGATGGCCAGTCCTATGCCGTAGGTGGAGAAGTCAGTATCGACACTTCAAAAGTTTCCGGAGATCCTCAAGCCACCCTGCAAAAAGCCGAGACCGTTCGAGCAGC
>LGVF01003462.1_pt1 | contig 10381 bp, 10 predicted proteins | sample 469901 | NCBI WGS metagenome assembly LGVF01 (sample SAMN03893561, study PRJNA290197) | marine sediment metagenome | material: sediment; isolation source: combined push core samples #3730, #5133, and #5579 collected at Hydrate Ridge | place: Pacific Ocean: Hydrate Ridge | reverse complement strand
TAATTTATAATCATTTGACATTAATGAATATTAGTGCTATTATATTTGAGTAATTGAATATGATGAAAGAAGAGGTCCGTAACTTCTCACCTTATAACGATGTAGTTCATAGGGTTAAGATAAATTAAATTATTTATGAGCGGACTTTGTCTGCTCATTTTTTATTGTATATTCCAGAAAAATAATAGGAGGTGTACGTTATTAAAAAAGCTGAAATTAATGAAGACATTCGTGACAGAGAAGTCCGATTAATCGACGTTGATGGGGAACAATTGGGTGTTGTTTCAACGAAAGATGCTATGAACATCGCAATCGAAAAGAAACTTGATTTAGTTAAGATCGCTCCGAATGCAAAGCCACCGGTTTGTAAAGTTATGGACTATGGTAAGTTTAAGTACGAGCAAGCTAAAAAAGAAAAAGAAGCGAAGAAAAAGCAGAAAACAACACAGGTTAAAGAAATTAGGTTAAGCTTGAATATTGAATCTAATGATATGCAAACTAAAGCAAATAATGCTATTAAGTTTTTAGAAAATGGAGACAGGGTAAAAGTGTCTTTACGTTTCAAGGGAAGACAATTAGGACATACTGAATTTGGTTATGAAGTCATAAATAAATTTGCTGAGTATATTGGCGAAAATGGACAAATGGAAAAAAGACCAAGTTTTGAAGCAAGAAGTCTTGTTGTAATATTTGCACCTAAGAAATTAGAGCATAGAGAGGAGGATTTATTATGCCTAAAATGAAAACACATAGAGGGGCTAGAAAAAGAGTTAAGTTAACTGGAAAAGGTAAACTAAAGAGATCTAAGGCTTATACAAGTCATATATTAACTAAAAAATCTCCAAAGAGAAAAAGAAATCTTAGAAAATCTGGTTTAGTATCAGCAGGAGATATGAAGCGTGTAAGAAAGTTATTACCATATATTTAAATAGATTAGGATAGGAGGTTAAAGCAATGGCTAGAGTAAAAAAAGGCGTTAACGCTAAGAAAAAACATAGAAAAGTTTTGAAATTAGCTAAAGGATATTATGGACAAAAAAGCAAGGTTTTTAAAGCTGCTAATCCAGCAGTAATGAGAGCTTTGAGATCAGCATATGTTGGTAGAAAATTAAGAAAAAGAGACTTCAGAAAATTATGGATTGCTAGAATCAATGCTGGAACAAGAGCAAATGGGTTATCTTACAGCAAATTCATTAATGGATTAAAGAAAGCTGATATTAACATTAACAGAAAAATGTTATCTGAAATGGCTATTCATGATCCAGAAGGTTTTACTAAATTAGTAGAAGCGGCAAAAGCTGCTTTATAATAACAAAAGAGTCGATTTATGACTCTTTTTTATTTTGTATAAAAATGTTATAATTACTTGATATTACATACAGGGGGGAACCTATGGAATTCAACAGGTTTCGTAAAAAAGAACTCAATCCTGCTCAGATTTTAGCCATCGGTTTTGCTGGGATCATATTGCTGGGTGCGATTCTGTTAAATCTACCTATAGCTACTATTTCAGGTAAAAGCACTGGCTTGATAAATTCGTTTTTTACTGCAACTTCATCTGTTTGTGTTACAGGCTTGGTTGTAGTTGATACAGGTACATATTGGTCGACATTTGGTAAAACTGTAATTTTGCTGTTGATACAAATTGGCGGTTTAGGATTTATGTCGATGACCACACTTGGAGCACTGATTCTCGGCAGCAAGATAACTCTGCGTAATCGATTGATTATGCAAGAAGCATTCAATTATTTTACAATTTCCGGTATAGTTCGATTAGTCAAATATATTCTGATATTCACTTTGTTAATTGAAGGAATTGGAGCATTTTTATTATCGTTATTCTTTATTCCAATTTATGGAGAGGCGAAAGGAATAGCCTATGGAATATTTCACAGTATATCGTCATTTTGCAACGCGGGGTTTGATCTAATTGGAAATGGACAGAGTTTTACACCGTTTGTAAACAGTGGATATTTGAATTTGATAGTAATTGGTCTAATTGTTATTGGAGGATTGGGATTTTCAGTATTGTTGGATATTGTCAAGGCTAAATCTTTCAAAAAATTGACGCTTCATTCAAAATTGGTTGTTACAATGACTGCTATCTTGCTTTCAACAGGTTTTTTATTGTTTTTTGTATTGGAGTTTAACAATCCTTCAACTATAGGAAATTTGAATTTTGGAGATAAAGTTGTTGCATCACTTTTTCAATCGGTAACTACGCGAACAGCTGGATTCAATACTATAGACACTGCAGGATTGACTGATTCATCAAAATTTTTGACAATGCTTTTGATGTTTATCGGAGGGTCTCCTGGTTCAACAGCCGGTGGAATCAAAACGACTACAATGGCCATATTGATATTGTCTATTGTTGCAGTAATCAGAGGCCGTGAAGATACGGAATTATTCAATAGAAGATTAAGTAGGGATCTTATCAATAGAGCACTTACGGTGTTTGGAATTGCGATATCGTTAGTGATATTCGTTACATTTTTATTGACAATCATTGAAAGCAACAAAGAATTTCTTGATATTTTCTTTGAAACGATATCAGCTTTTGGAACTGTCGGACTGTCAACTGGAATTACGGGGGATTTGTCGACACTTGGTAAAATAATTATTTCATTGACGATGTTTTCTGGAAGAGTTGGGCCGTTGACGGTTATTGTTGCTTTAGCACAACGTCGCAAAAGAAAAGTTTTAATTCGTTATCCAGAAGGTAAAATAAGTGTAGGGTAGGTGTCATATATGAAAAAGCAATATGTAATAATAGGTTGTGGTAGGTTTGGTACTAGCGTAGCAAATAAATTAACGGAATTCGGTAGTGAAGTGATGGTTATAGATAAAAATGAAGACATTATCCAACAACTATCTGATACAGTCACATATGCAGTTCAAGCGGATCCTACAGATGAAAATACATTAAAATCATTGGGAATAAGAAATTTCGATGTTGCAATTGTTGCGATTGGTGAAGATATTCAGGCATCGATTTTAGTGACTTTGATGATAAAAGAACTAGGCGTCAAACAAATAATTGCAAAAGCTCAAAATGATCTTCATGCCAAGGTATTATACAGGATTGGGGCAGATCGTGTGGTGTTTCCAGAAAGAGAGATGGGCATACGAGTTGCTAAAAATTTGATTTCAGAAAATGTTTTAGATTTCATTGAACTTGCTCCCGAATATAGTATAGTTGAAGTTATCGCTTTAGAAGAATGGATAGGTAAGAGTTTGAAAGAACTGAATATTAGAGCACGACATGGAATCAATGTTATGGCTATTAAAAACGGATTGAATATCAACATCAATGTAGATGCTGATGAAGTAATAAAAAAAGGCGATATTTTAGTTGTCATAGGTCATAACGATGATATAAACAAGTTAAATAATGAATAGGTGTATATAATATGAAATTTATTCAATCGAAGGAAAATAAAATTTTCAAGCAATACAAAAATCTTAATAAAAGAAAATTCAGGGATACATATAATCAATTTCTTATCGAGGGGGAGAAGTTTATCGACGATGCAATCGATAAGAATCAATCGGTAGAATGTATTATTGTCAATAATTTCTATGAGAAGTATTTTGAAAAGTACAAAGAATATGAAATTGTTTCATTAGAAGATACTTTGTTCAACGAGCTTTCAGATACAGTTCATTCTCAAGGCGTCATTGCGGTGATCAATAAAAATCAATCAATGGATATTTCTTTGGAAGATCCTATTGTCATACTGGATAAATTGCAAGATCCGGGGAACATGGGAACCATACTAAGAACTTCTATCGCTGCCGGCATTAAAAATATCGTAACCATAAAGGGCAGTGTAGACATCTATAATCCTAAAGTCGTCAGAAGCACGGCTGGAGCGATATTTAATATCAGGAGTATTGAAATTGACGATGTCAAGCATTTTGCCGATGATATAAAAGCACAGGGATACAAGCTTATCACGACAAAAATGGAGGCTGAAACAGCATTCAATGAATATAAATATTCGAAAAAAACAGCGATAGTCATAGGTAACGAAGGGAAGGGAATTTCTAAGGAAATGTTTGAGTTGTCAGACATGAGCGTTAAGATTCCACTCTTTGGTGAAATTGAATCACTGAATGCTTCAGTAGCTGCAGCTATAATTATCTATGAAATGGGAAGTCAATTAAACAAATAATTGTTATACATAGAATAATGTGTTATAATTTTAGCGAAATACGATGATAGAGAAAAGTAGCATTATAAGTATTTTAGAGAGAAAAACCTCGGCTGAAAGTTTTTCATAGGAATGATGTGAAGTTCACTCTGGAGTAGTCTTCTTGAAACAATAGTAGAGAAGGACGGTTGTGCCGTTATAACTTTCAAGTGGTTTTTTAACAATTTGGGTGGTACCGCGGAGAATGTCTTCGTCCCTTTCATAGGGATGAAGGCTATTTTTATATACAGAAAGGGGATCAAAATGAGAGATAAATTACAAGCTATTTTGAAAAGCGCTGAAGAAGAGATAAAAATTGTTACTTCAAGTGAACAACTCGATGAATTTCGTGTCAAGTACTTAGGAAAAAAAGGTGTTTTAAAAGAGATTTTAAAAGGAATGGGTAAATTATCCAATGAAGAAAGACCTTTAATAGGGAAATTTGCTAATGAGACTAGAGAAAACATAGAAAAACATATTGAATCAATGAAAGAAAGAATTAAAAGCATTGAACTAGAAAATCAATTACTAAAAGAAGATATAGATGTTACATTACCTAGCAGTGAAATTAATATAGGTCATAAGCATCCTTTAAATGTAATACTAGATGAGATAAAGGATATCTTTATAGGAATGGGATATAAAGTTGCTGAAGGACCAGAAGTCGATACTGTCTATAATAATTTCGATGCATTGAATTCTCCTAAGGATCATCCTTCGAGAAGTTTATCGGATACTTTTTATATCAATGAGGAATTGTTGTTAAGAACACAAACTTCACCAGTTCAGGTGAGAACGATGAAGGCCAATGATCCTCCGATTAAAATTATTTCTCCAGGAAGATGTTTTAGATATGACGAATTGGATGCAACTCATTCACCAATGTTTCACCAGATAGAAGGATTGGTTGTCGATGAAGATGTCACAATGGCTGATTTAAAAGGAACGCTGGATTTATTCGCTAAAAGACTTTTTGGCGAGAATACAAAGACTAAATTCAGACCTCACTATTTCCCGTTTACAGAGCCGAGTGCAGAGGTTGATGTAAGTTGCTTCAAATGCGGTGGAGAGGGTTGTAAATTCTGTTCTAACACTGGTTGGATAGAAATACTGGGCTGTGGCATGGTTCATCCAAATGTGCTTGAAGAGTGTGATATCGATTCAAAGAAATATTCGGGTTTTGCCTTTGGAATGGGTCTTGATCGTATTACTATGCTTAAGTATGAAATTGATGATATCAGGTTATTGTTTGAAAATGATATTAGATTCATAAAACAATTTTAATAAGGGAGGAAAATCATGAGAGTACCGGTAAAATGGCTAAATGAGCATGTAGAAATAGATGATATAAATATTAAACACCTAGAAGAAAAATTAATTCTTTCAGGTTCAAATACAGAAGGTGTAAAAGACTTTTCAAAGAATAATACAAAGATTGTTATTGGAAAGGTTTTAGAGCAAACAAAACATCCAGATGCAGATAAACTATTTGTTTTACAAGTGGATATCGGTGAAGAAGTAACGCAAATAGTTACTGGAGCCACAAATATAAATGTTGGAGATTTCTTACCAGTTGCAAAAGTGGGTGCGCATCTTGCCAACGGGATTAAAATTAAAAGAGGTAAATTAAGAGGAGAAGTTTCAAACGGAATGCTTTGTTCACTTGATGAAATCGGATTTGATAAAAGCGTTACACCAAAGATGTTCGATGATGGTATTTATATTTTAGAAGGTGAATATAAAGTTGGAACGCCGTTATTTAAAGCTGTAGATTTAGGAGATTTTGTCATAGAATTTGAAATCACTCCTAATAGACCAGATTGCCTTTCTATAGAGGGTATGGCTAGAGAAACAGGAGCGACATTCAATAGAAAAAGAAAGCAATTAAATGATAAAAATGATTTTAAAGAAAATGATATTAAAAAGTATATAGATATTGAAGTTGAAGATTTAGATTTATGTCCTAGATATGCAGGTTTTGTAATTAATAATGTCAATATCGAGCCATCGCCGCAATGGATGCAAATTAGATTGATGCAAGCGGGAGTTAGACCTATCAACAATATTGTCGATGTTACAAATTATGTCATGTTGGAAGTCGGTCAGCCGATACATCCTTTCGATTTAGATTTAGTGGATGGCAAAAAAATAATTGTCAGAAGAGCTTTAGATGACGAGAAGATGACGACATTGGATTCTGTTGAGAGAACATTGAAAAATGATGATTTAGTAATTGCGAGCGCAAAAAAATCAATAGGTATTGCCGGTGTCATGGGTGGAGAAAATACTGAGATTACTGAAAACACAAAAAATATTTTTGTTGAAGTTGCAAACTTTAATAAAACTGCAATTAGAATGACTTCAAAGCATCTTGGATTGAGAACTGAAGCTTCAGCAAGATTTGAAAAGGGAATAGATTCTGATAGAGTTGGAAAAGCAGTTAATAGACTAATAGAACTTTACTCAGAAATGAATATTGGAGAACTTGTCGATGGAGTTATAGATATTTATCCAAATTTACCAGATAAAAAAAATATCAACCTAAGAACTTCTGAAATAAAGAGAATATTAGGTATCGAGCTTTCAACTGATAATATGAAAGAAATGCTTGAAAGACTTGAATTTAAAGTTGTCGAATTGAATGAAGACGATTTGACAGTCGAAGTACAATCTTTTAGATTGGATATTTGCGAAGAAATCGATCTTGTGGAAGAAATTGCAAGAATGTATGGATATGATAATATTCCAACGACATTGCCTGGTGGAGTACAATACGGAGAGTTTAATTATAGACAAAAGATTGAAAACAAGGTTAAAAAATTATTGGTGGCAAAAGGTCTATATGAAATTTCTACTTATTCTTTTGTTTCACCTACTGCAGTAGAAAAGATAAATAGAAGTGAAGATGAAATTTTAAATAAATTTGTTCGCTTGATTAATCCGCTTGGTGAAGAATATTCAGTGATGCGAACAACATTGTTGCCTAATATGCTTGAAGTTTTGACTAGAAACAACAATAACGGCAATGATAAGATGTTGTCATTCGAACTTGGAAATACTTTTATTGCAAAATCAATTCCGGTGACAGATTTGCCGATAGAAAAAAAATCAATATGTATCGGAGCTTATGGCGAAGGTGTCGATTTCTTTTCAGTTAAAGGAATTGTTGAATTACTACTGAAACACTTAGGAATTGTGAATATTAAATTTGAAAAAATAAATGATATATTAACTTATCATCCTGGACGTTTAACAAAGGTGTATACTGATGATATACTATTAGGAGTTGTTGGAGAAATCCATCCAAATGTTTTAGAAAATTACGGTATGGGAAGCAGGGTTGTTGCTGCTGAATTGGATTTTGAAAAGATTGTGGAAGATGCAAATTTGACAAAATTATATAATCCAGTTCCAAAATATCCTTCTATTGAGAGAGATATAGCAATTTTAGTAAAAGAAGAAGTTACTAATGCTGAAATAATTGATATAATTAATGCGAATGGTGGTAAGAATCTAGTAGATGTAAAATTGTTCGATATTTATAGAGGCGCTCAGATAAAATCAAACCATAAGAGCGTAGCCTATAATATGATTTTCAGAGCAGATGATCGCACTCTGACATATGAAGAAGTTCAAAAACCATATGATAAAATTCTGAGAAATTTAGGAGAAAAACTGGATGCGATTAGACGCTAAAAAAATTAAAGGAGTGTCAGTCGATGGAGAAAAGAAGAATTAGCGTAATAATTGATGGAAATGCTTATAATGTTATTTCTGATGATGATGAAATGCATGTACTAACAGTTGCAGAAATGGTTGACCGACAGATTCGTAGTATTAAGAAGAAGACAAATAGCTTGAATCCTTCAATGGTTTCTGTGTTGTCAGCTATGAACATTGCAGATGAATTTATTAAATTCAAAGATATCATCAATGATAGCAAGAGGGTTCAAACACGAAATAATGCCTTGGAACTAATGGAAAAANNCAAGGAACTTTGGAAAAATCAAATGAAAAGGTATTTTTTCTACAAAGAAAGCTAACAGATAAGGAAGAAGAAATTCAAAATTTGAAAAATGAGCAACAGAATTTCTTAGAAAGCAACAACAGTGAATTAGAAAACAGTTTGAAAGTATTAGAGGATGAACGCAATAAGAATAGCGTGATTATCGATGAGGCTAATGAAAAAATCAGTTATCTAAAAGGAAAACTTTCAGATAAAGAAGAAGAACTTCAGAGTCTGCTGAATGAACAACAAAATCTATTTAGAAATAATAATAGCGAATTAGAAAACCGTCTAAAAGCATTAGAAGAGGAAACTAATATGAAACAAGCAACAATAGATGAAGCAAATGAGAAAATTCTTTATCTTCAAAGAAAATTAGATGATAAAGAAGAAAACATTCAAAGTTTGCAAAATGAGCAACAGAATTTTTTCGATGCTACCAATAATGAATTAGAGAATAATTTTAAAGTATTGGAAAATGAGAATAATAAAAACCAAGTTTTAGTTGGTGAAGCAAATGAAAAGGTTTTTTACCTTCAGAGAAAACTCACAGATAAAGAAGAAGAACTTCAGAATGTAAAAAAAGAATTTGAACAATTTTTAGAAGAGTTTGAAAAATAATAAAATAAATGTTTATAATAAGTAGTGATATACATTGCTACTTATTTTTTTAGGAGCTTGAATATGAAAAAGATTGAATTGCTTTCTCCGGCAGGAGATATGGAAAAATTTTATGCGGCATTGAAGGGTGGAGCAGATGCTTTTTATTTATCTGGTAAAGATTTCGGTGCCAGGAAATTTGCTGGGAACTTTTCAAATGACGAGTTGATTGATGTAGTAGAGAAATCTCATCTATATGATAAAAAAGTGTATGTAACTGTCAATACGATTGTTTTCAACGACGAGATAAATGAAGTATTTGAGTATATCAAATACCTCAACAATATTAACGTTGATGGAGTGATTGTTCAAGATTTAGGACTTATCGAATTCTGCAACGTGAATTTCAAGGATTTAGAAATACATGCGAGTACTCAAATGAGCATACATAGTTCATTTGGTTCAAAACTTGTCAATGAATTGGGCGTAAAAAGAGTTGTTTTAGCGAGAGAAAACACACTAGAGGAAATCAAGAATGTTGTCGATGAAGGAATAGATGTAGAAGTGTTTGTTCATGGAGCGCATTGTATTTCATATTCAGGGCAGTGTTTGATGAGCTCATTGATAGGTGGACGTTCTGGAAACAGAGGAGCTTGTGCACAGCCATGCAGACAAAAGTATGAACTTTATAATAATAACCATGAGTTGGTGAATATAAATGTTGGAGAATATTTACTTAGCCCAAAAGATATGAAGACCTTGGATGATATTCATAAACTCAGTGAAATAGGTGTAGAAAGCTTGAAGATCGAGGGCAGAATGAAAAATAAATATTATGCATTTGCAACTGCTCACGAGTATCATAATTCATTGATGAATGAATCTATCAAATTCAGCTCCGAATCGATATTCAATAGAGAATACACTAAAGGAAGAATTTTCAAAACCGCCGACAGTGAATTTATGAATTATAATTCTCCTGAAAATCATGGAGTTGTCATAGGTACAGTTGCTGAGTTCATAAACAATTTTTTAACTATTAATACGGAAAGAACACTTGATGTAGGCGATGAAATAAAAATTTTTAGAAGCGATAAAAGCATCGGTGGCAGGATTGAAAAAATAATCAGTAAAAATAAATATAAGGTCACTACAAAGTCGATTTTCAAAAAAGGGGAAATTCTTCATCTTACTTATGATACTAAATTAATCAAGGAAATCGATGAAGAACTCAATAAGAATTTGCAGAGTATTCCTTTAAATATTTCATTTTATTCTAATGAAGATGGACTGACTAAAATGGAATTAATGTCGATAGGACAAAAGATTTCTGTTGTTAAAGAAGACATATCGCAAATTTCCAATAATATCATATTGACTAAAGACGATGTTTTTAAACAATTATCAAAATTGGGGGACACTGTATATTATCTCAATAATTTCGAATGCTATATTGAAGGTAATATTTTTATTAGAAAATCCGATTTAAATAAACTGCGAAGAGAAGGAATCGAAAAATTTGACGAAATAAGGAATTCTAGATTTGAAAACACACAAGTTGATGATTTAGTAATTCCAAG
>LGVF01307896.1_pt2 | contig 10396 bp, 11 predicted proteins | sample 469901 | NCBI WGS metagenome assembly LGVF01 (sample SAMN03893561, study PRJNA290197) | marine sediment metagenome | material: sediment; isolation source: combined push core samples #3730, #5133, and #5579 collected at Hydrate Ridge | place: Pacific Ocean: Hydrate Ridge | reverse complement strand
CGGCATAATCCGAAGCTGCTGGAAAAACCGCAGATTGTAGTGTTGAGCAAGTCCGATGTGACCGAGGTGCGCGAGCAGGCAGACGCCATCGCGGCGATCTTTGCCGAGCGGGGTTTCAAAACCTTGATGGTTTCGGCGGTCAGCAGGGACGGTCTCGAGGAACTGGTGGCTTGTGTCGCAAAGGAACTGTCCCGGCTGCGTTCTGGCGAAGACTTTGACGAGTTTGGTCCGGCTTGACAGGCTGTCGGCGATGCACGTAAAATTCAGTGCAAATTCATAAGCAATTATGCCGGTTTGCGAAGAGGGATCGGGCATGCGCAAAGAACTTCTGGCAAAAGTTAAACGGGTCGTCATCAAGATCGGCAGTGGTGTGTTGGTCGGTACCGATGGTGTTGATCCGGCCATTATCCATACGCTGGTCGCCGATCTCTGCGAGCTGGTCGAGCAGGGCTACGAGGTGCTGCTGGTTTCTTCCGGTGCGGTAGCTGCCGGTAAGGGCGATCTTGGCATTGTCGGCCGGCCGCCTACCATTCCCCTCAAGCAGGCAGCAGCGGCTATCGGCCAGGGCCGGCTGATGCGCTTTTACAAAGACGCTTTTCGTGTCGGTGATCGGCGAGTCGCGCAGATTCTGCTGACCCGGGACGATCTGGCCAACCGGAGGCGTTTTCTCAACGCCCGCAATACCCTCATGACGCTGCTCGACTTCAGCATCATTCCTATCATCAACGAGAACGACACGGTGGTGGTGGACGAAATCCGTTTCGGTGACAACGACAATCTTTCGGCTCTGGTGACTAACCTGGCCGAGGCCGATCTGCTGGTGATTCTGTCCGATGTCGATGGTCTCTACGACAGTAACCCGCGAACAAATCCCCAGGCCAGGCTCATCTCCAGGGTCGAGCATATTACCCCAGAGATCGAGGCGATGGCAGGCGGCGCCGGCAGCGAGGTTGGCACCGGCGGTATGGCGACCAAGATCGAAGCGGCCAAGTTGGCTTCCCTCTATGGCGTCAGCACGGTCATCGTCAACGGCCGTCAGCCACGGGTGCTGCCCCGGCTGTTTGCCGGTGAGGAGCTAGGCAGCTGGTTTCTGCCTGCGGTCGACCGTCTCACGGCCCGTAAGCACTGGATCGCTTTTACCAAGAAGCCCCGCGGCCGTCTGTTGGTCGATGAAGGGGCTCGCCATGCGCTGGTGGCTAAGGGTAAGAGTCTGTTGCCCTCGGGAATCTCCGTAATTGAGGGGAGTTTCGAACGAGGCGATGCGGTGCGACTCTGCGATCCCGAGGGGCGCGAGTTCGCCCGGGGCATCATCAACTATTCTCAGGTTGAACTGGTGCGTATTCAAGGGCATAATTCTCAGGATATCGAAGGGCTGCTCGGCTACCAGTATGGTGCCGAGGTGGTTCATCGAGACAATTTGGTATTGAAAAAGCAGGCTGGACAACGGGCCGCTATTTGTAAGGAGTGAGCAATGACGATTCAGGAACAGATGCTGGCGCTGGCGCAAGAAGCGCAACAGGCAACACGAATCATGGCCAACCTGTCGGCCACGGCCAAGAACGATATGTTGCGGCGTATGGCCGATGCTTTAGAGCAGGCCGCTCCGGCCCTTGTTGAAGCTAACGAGAAGGATCTGGAACGTGCTCGGCAAAAGGGTCTGTCCGCTGCCATGATCGATCGCTTAATGCTTAACGACGAGCGCATTACCGGTATGGCCGATGGCCTGCGCGAGGTCGCTGAATTACCCGATCCAGTCGGTGAAATTAGCGACATGCGGCGGCGGCCCAACGGTATTCAGGTTGGCCGCATGCGTATCCCTTTGGGGGTGATCGGCATCGTCTACGAATCTCGTCCCAACGTGACCGCCGATGCCGCAGGCCTGTGCTTGAAGAGCGGCAACGTGGTAGTGCTGCGTGGCGGTTCAGAAGCCATTAATTCCAACGTCGCCATCGGTGCTGTGTTGAAGAAGGAACTGCTGGCTATGGGCCTGCCTGCCGGTGCCCTGCAGGTGGTGACCACCACCGATCGTACCGCGATCACCGAACTGCTGAAGCTGGAAGAATATATCGACCTGATCATCCCTCGTGGCGGTGAAGGTCTGATTCGCTTTGTCAGCGAGAATTCCCGGATTCCGGTCATCAAGCATTATAAAGGGGTCTGTCATACGTTTATTGATGCCAGCGCCGATTACGAGATGGCCGAGCGTATTTGTGTTAACGCCAAGGTCCAGCGACCCGGGGTTTGCAATGCAATGGAAACCCTGCTGATTCACAAGGACATCGCCGAGACTTTCGTGCCGCGCATCGTTGCTACCCTCAAGGGCAAGGGCGTCGAGTTGCGCGGTTGCTCTGTGACCCGCGAATTTGCCTCCGAGGTGGTCGCAGCTACGGAAGAGGACTGGAGCGCCGAATATCTTGATCTGATTCTGGCGGTCAAGGTGGTCGAAGATATCGACGAGGCTATCGAGCATATTCGTCGGTACTGTTCCCTGCATACAGAGGTTATCGTTACCAACGACTACCGTAATTCCCAGCGCTTCGTGCGCGAGGTCAATAGCAGTGTGGTCATGGTCAACGCCTCTTCCCGTTTCTCCGACGGCAACCAGTTCGGTCTTGGCGCCGAGATCGGTATTTCCACCACTAAGCTCCACTCCTTCGGTCCCATGGGTCTGGAAGATCTGACCACTCGAAAATTTGTGGTGCTTGGTGATGGCCAGGTTCGTCCCTAGCTCGGTGAGCAGGGAAAGGGATTTGCAACAATGAAGACCGGTATTCTCGGCGGGACCTTCAATCCTATTCATCTGGCTCATTTGCGGATCGCTGAAGAAGTGCGCCTGACCTGCGGGCTCGACCGGGTATTATTCATGCCGGCGGCGACCCCCCCTCATAAGCCGTTGGCAGACGATATCCCCTTTGCCCACCGCTATGCCATGGTTGAGGCGGCAGTGGCTGACAACCCGTACTTCTCTGCCTGCGATCTCGAAGCGCAGCGACCGGGAAAGAGTTATTCAGTCGCAACTCTGGAAATTTTGCATACTCAGTTTCCGGAGGACGAATTCTATTTTATTATTGGCATGGACTCCTACCGGGCCATCGATACCTGGAAAGATTATTCCCGCCTGTTCGAACTGACAAACCTGGTGGTGGCCGCCCGCCCAGGCCACGCCGGAGACGATCCGCTGGCGCTGCTGCCCGTTGTCATACGGGGGCAGTTCTGTTACGATAAACAGTCGAATATTTTGCTACACTGTAGTGGTAACCGGGTGGTTTTGCTGCAGGAGACATTCCTCGATATCTCCTCGACCCAGATTCGCCAGCAGATCGCTGCACAAGGTTCCATCCGTTATTTAGTCCCCTCTGTTGTTGAAGATTACATCTGCCAGCACGATTTATATCGTTGCCGGGAAAGGTTATAAAGATTTTGCAAACCCAAGAACGCGCGCAGCTCTGTGCTGCTTATGCCCTGGACAAGAAGGCCCTCAATGTCCGTCTGCTCGATGTGCGAAAGATCTCTTCGCTGACCGACTACCTGCTGATCGTTTCGGGCCGCTCTGATCGTCAAGTGCAAGCGGTGGCCGACTCTATCCATCTTGGCCTGAAAAAGGAACACGCCACCATGCCCCTGGCCATTGAAGGCATGAAAGAAGGGCGTTGGGTGCTGATCGATTATGGTGATGTCATGGTGCACATTTTTCAGGACTCGGTGCGGGAATTTTACGATCTGGATGGCCTTTGGAGCGAAGCGGCGGAACTGACCGTTGGCGAAGAGACCCAGCCCGAGGGGCCAGCAGACCCTTCATGAAAATCGGACTGATCAGCGTTGGCAAGCTTTCACAGCCTTTTTTACGGGAAGGCGTGGCTGAATATTCCAGCCGCATCCAACGCTACATCGCCTTTAACAGCCATGAGCTTAAAGAGGCCAAGGGCGGTTCCAAGGCCGACCCCAAGACGATTCGCAAACAAGAGGGCGAGCGTATCCTGGCCCGGGTACCGGCTGGTGCCTATCTTGTCGCCCTCGACGAACAGGGACGAAATTTGGGTTCGGAAGAGCTGTCCGAGTTTCTTGGCCGGCATATGCTAGAGGGTACCGGTGAATTGCTGTTTGCCATCGGTGGCGCCTATGGCTTGAGCCGTACCGTTAAGGAGAGGGCCAATCTACTGCTGTCCCTCTCGGCAATGACCCTGACCCATCAAATGGCGCAACTGCTATTGCTTGAACAACTTTATCGGGGTTTTACCATCTTGCGTAATGAGCCCTACCATAATCGTTGAAGCACTGTTTGTCGCCTCGGCGACCAAGGAGGAGGACTATGACCATCATGGCTCTACTGCTGCTGATTATCCTGTTCATGTTGTTTTTTATCTATTTTCTGCAGCTTAATCCCGCAGAAATGGCCATTGTCTTCTATCCGGACTATGTACTACATGCCTCTCCGGCGATCGTGGTGGTGGCCTGCATTGTGTTGGGTTTGACCATCGGTTATCTACTGCATCTTTACGGGGCGGCCAGCTATATGCTTAAGGGCTGGCGGCGCACCCGCTCGGAAAAACGAGAGCGGGAAGTGGTCGAGCTGCACCGTGAAGGTCTGGCACGGTTGCGTTCCGGGGACAGCACCAAGGCCCGCAGATTGTTGCAAAAGGCCCTTAGCATGGATGGCGGTCGCATCGAGGTGTTAAGTGCCTTGGCCGAGGTCCAGCTGGCCGAAGGTGAAGTAGACGAAAGCATTAGTCTGCTGCAGCGTGCCCGCAAGCTCGCTCCCAAGGATCTCACCATACTCTTTGCTCTGGCCGAGACCTATGGGAAGACTCAGCGGTTAAGCGAGGCGGCGGATTGTTATCGTGAACTGCTCGATCTGGATGGGGATAATTATCAGGGCCAGGTTGGATTGCGCGATCTCTATCAGGCTCAGCAGCAGTGGAGTGATGCTCTTGCAGTGCAGAAACGGCTGGTAAAAAAGAGCACCGGCGAGGCTCAAGTTGCCGAAAAGGACCTGCTCAACGGCCTGCGCTATCAGACGGCCCAGCAAGCGGAAGCCGAAGAGCACTTTGACGAGGCATTGGTTGGTTATCAGAAACTGGCCAAGGACGCCCCCGACTTTTTGCCGGCCCAGGTCTCTTTGGGAGAAATGCTCCGTCAGCAGGGGCGTTCTGAGCAGGCGGCGGCAACTTGGCAGGCCGGCTATCGGCGTTTTGGTAACAGCGTGTTTCTTAAGCGCCTGGAGCAACAGGCTATGGCCGAGGAAAATCCGACTACCCTTTTGGATTACTATCGGCAGCAGGTGGCAGAACATCCTGACGATCTGTTGCTGCGCTTCTTTTTCGGCAAGTTCTGTTTGCGGGTGGAAATGGTCGACGAGGCCTTGGAGCAGCTCCACGGTCTGGAAAAGAGTGGTGCAGATTTTCCGCAACTGCATCTGGTGTTGGCCGAAAGTCACATGCGTCGTCAGCGCTTGAGCGATGCGGTGGCAGAATACCAGAAGGCGTTGGGAGGGGAAGATCGGTTCCGCTTTGCCTATGTTTGCCAAAAGTGCGGCGCGGGGGCAGATTCCTGGCAAGGGCGCTGCGATCAGTGTGATTGTTGGGGCTGCCTGGATCTAAGTGATGTGCCCTCAATCGCAATCCTGCCTGCTCTGGAAGTTCGTGCAATTCACCACGGAGAACGGGACTAGTCATGCCTGCAGTACGTCGCCCGTTGGTCCTGATGATTCTCGACGGCTGGGGCATTAACCCGAGTTGCGAGGACAATGCTGCTTGCCAGGCCCGTACTCCACGTCTGGACGGATTACGTCGCGACTATCCCACCACCGAAATCGATGCCTCTGGGCTTGCCGTAGGCTTGCCCGAGGGACAGATGGGCAATTCGGAGGTCGGCCATCTCAATATTGGTGCCGGCCGCATCGTTTATCAGGAGTTGACCCGCATTAGTCGGGCTGTCGAGCAGGGTGATTTCTTCAGCAATCCTGTGTTGGTTGAAGCCATGGCTGAGGTTAAGCGCAGTGGCGGCAAATTGCACCTTATGGGCCTGCTCTCCGACGGCGGTGTCCACTCTCATAATAACCACCTCTACGCCCTGGTCGAAATGGCCAGACAACAGGGCGTCTCCGAAGTCTGCATACATGCTTTTCTCGATGGTCGCGATACCCCGCCCCAGAGTGGTCAAAGCTACCTGGCCCAGTTGGAAGAGCGCCTGGCTGCCATCGGCCTCGGCCGGGTGGCGACAGTCATCGGGCGTTATTACGCCATGGATCGTGACAACCGTTGGGATCGGGTTGAAAAAGCTTATCGGGCCATGACCGAGGGCCAGGGGCAAATCTTAGCCAGCAGTGCTGAAGCGATTGCCAAAGCCTATGGTAACGGCCAGACGGACGAGTTCGTTGAACCCTGCATTATCAATCATGATGGTTCTTCAAATACCGTCGATGACGGCGATGGTCTGATCTTTTTCAACTTTCGCGCTGACCGGGCGCGGGAGATCAGTCGTACCTTCACCGAATGTGAATTCAACGGTTTCCAGCGCTCCAAGAGTCCTCGGTTGGCTGGTTTTGTCTGCCTTACCGAGTATGATGAAACTTTTGCCCTGCCGGTGGCTTTTTCTCCGGCCAGCTATCCCGCCATCCTTGGCGAGGCGATAGCCAAGGCCGGTCTTCAGCAGTTACGTATTGCTGAAACGGAGAAATACGCCCACGTTACGTTCTTTTTCAATGGTGGTAACGAGAGCCCTTTTGCCGGTGAAGAGCGAGTGCTGGTCCCCTCGCCGCAGGAGGTGGCCACCTACGATCAGAAGCCGGCCATGAGTGCGCCGCAGGTTACCGCAGAGATGTTGGAGCGAGTGGCTGGAGGTTGCTACGATCTGATCGTGCTTAACTTTGCCAATCCGGACATGGTCGGTCATACCGGCATCATGGTGGCGGCGGTCGAGGCCATGGAAACTGTCGATGGCTGTGTCGGCCAGGTGGTCGATGCTGTTCTGGCTGCCGGAGGCAGTCTGCTGATCACTTCTGATCACGGTAACTGCGAGCAGATGAGCGCGGAGGACGGCTCGCCCCATACGGCCCATACCGCCAACCCGGTTCCCTTGATTCTGGTCGATCCTGATCGCCAACACAGTTCGCTTCGCCGTGGCAAATTGGCCGACATCGCGCCGACCCTGCTGCAGTTGCTTGATGTGGTTCAGCCGCCGGAGATGACCGGTTGTAGCCTGTTGCAGGATTAATCCCTCGATCCGCCGGTGGCGTGGCGAGGAGCTATCTTGATGAGCTTCAGCAGCCCCAAGATCCTCTGGCAGTATCTGCGCCAGGAATTGATCGGCCTGGCCGATCTCTGTTTTCCTCCGGTATGCCCCCTCTGTCGCCAGGCCTTACAAGCATCGGCGTTCTTTTGTTCGTCCTGCCTTGATGCCATTATTCCCGTAGTATCTCCCCGTTGTTCACATTGCGATCTGCCCTTTCCCGCAATGGATGGTGGCGATCATCTATGCCAATCCTGCCTGCAGGACCCTCCCTCATTTTTGTGGGCCAAAAGTGTTGGCCTCTACGACGAAACCTTGCGTCGGGCCGTACAAAAATTCAAATATGAGAGAGACTTCAACCTCGACCGGCCTCTGGCGGCGTTGATGAAGGAGGCACTGCAGGGACCGCTGGATGATTTTAGTCCCGACCTGCTGTTACCTGTTCCCTTGTACGTCTCCCGACTGCGTCAGCGCAGCTACAATCAGGCGCTGTTGTTGGCCAAGTCCCTGGGGCGTAGTTGGCAGGTACCCGTGGCGTCTAAGTTGCTGCTGCGCATCCGTCCTACACCGCCTCAGATTGGACTCAAGGCGGTCCAGCGTCGACGTAACCTTCGTGGCGCCTTTGCCTTGAGTAGGTCTTTAAATGGTGAGCGGGTGTTGTTGGTCGACGATGTAATGACTACTGGTGCCACAGCCCGCGAGTGCAGTCGCACTCTGCTCGATGGTGGTGCTAGTGAGGTGGCCGTGGCCGTTCTAGCCCGGGCTCGGCTGCATGGTTGATCTACAGAGAGGAAAAGTGGGAACGATGGCGAAGCCGCTGACTGGGTGTTTGGACGATATCTTTAATCGTTTGCTGACACATTTCGGGGCCTTGCATTGGTGGCCCGCAGAAAGTCCTTTTGAAGTGGTGGTCGGGGCGATTCTGACCCAGAATACCGCTTGGCGTAATGTCGAGGGAGTCATCGCTGCCCTTAAAGATGAGGCACCCCTTACAGTCGCTAGCCTGTTGTGGATGGATCGCCAACGGCTGGAGGAACTGATCCGACCCAGCGGGTTTTTTCGTCAGAAAGCCGAACGTTTACAGCTTTTTGCCACTTACCTCATGGACCACTATGCCGGCGACTTGGGCGCTATGCTGAGTGGTCCTCTGCAGCAAGTAAGAGATGAATTGTTGTGCTGCAAGGGGGTGGGGCCGGAGACGGCTGATTCCATCCTGCTCTATGCCGGCGATCGGCCTTCCTTCGTGGTCGATGCTTATACGCGGCGGTTCTTCAGTCGTTTAGGTCTGCTACAGGGGAAGGAGTCCTATGACCAGATCCGTCAGATGTTCATGACTCACCTGCCGCACAATAGCGATCTCTTCAACGAATATCACGCCCTTATTGTTGAGCAGTGCAAACAGTATTGCCGTACAAAACCGCTCTGCTGTGACTGCCCGCTACAGGGTGATTGTGCTGCTTATCTGCGCGGCGATTACCCCTGAAACCTGTTGCTCCTGCCTGTTCTGAATCCTGACTTCCTAATACTTGTTTTGTTTGATGCCAAGGACCTTTCCCTCATGAGCTCTGTCGGGCTGCCTTTGTGGCCTGGTAGATCAGCCAGCCAATCACGCTGCTACCGAACAGCAGGACAATTAAAAAGATCAATAGGGGAGAGTATTGGGGGGAGACCTGTAACTGGTCGAGGGTGAAGTGGGGTTGCAAAAAGGCGCTACGCAGCCATGCTCGCAGGGAGACCATGCAGCAGACCAGGGGAACCAGCAGAGCCAGGCTGGTCAGCACACGCTGCTGAAAAGCGTTGACCAGCAAAGCTGTCACCAGGACTAGGGCGGCGGTGATAAGCAGGGTCGCCAGAGGCGAACCGCCAAGGATTTGCCAGCGCAACGGTTGGGGCAGGCTGAATAGAAACAAAGGGCCGATGAGCAATTGCAGCAAGGTCAGGCGGCTGAACAGGGTCATGCCCAGGTTTCGGGCATAGGCGGCCAGTTCCGGCGCCCTCGATCGATAACAGCGGCCCAAGGTGGCTGTAAACAGGCCGCCGACGGCAAGGGCGGCAACAATAAAATGAGCGTAGCGGGGCCAGAGGGTGATATCTGTTAGGTTCAGCAGAGTTCCGTTATCCTGGCCGAAGTAGGCCGACCAGCGTTGCGGATGGAGCATCAGGGTCATGTTGTTGCTGAATAGAAATGGAACCAGCAGTAACACAAACAACACGCCGGAAAGTAGCAGCCAACGCTGCCGACCGAGGCGCCGATAGCGGAAGTCGACCCAATAGAGGGCATAGTAGGCTACGATCAGCAGGGGGATAATGGCTAGCCAGTAACTGCCCATGAGGATCGAACTGGTATAAAAGAACTGGCCGTACAATACCTGTAGAAAAAGTAGTGACGCAACCCCTGAATTGACGACGAAGGCCATAACCAAAGGCAACGCACGACTCAATTCTATCGCAAGCTGGTTGGCTACAGCATCGGAGCGGCGCTGCAGATAGAGTGTTACTGCCGTGGTGCCGAGCAGGCAGTTCATGAACAGTAGGTGCAGGGGAAACACCAGCAAAAGAAGAGCGAGAAGGTACCCGGAAGAGACGGGGATAGGGTCCGGCAGAGGGATCAGTGGATTCATGGAGCGACTCCCTTGGCCGGCTGTTGAGCGGCCGAACGATTCAGATGAAAAATATACTCGGCGAGACGATCTTTTTCACTCGGCGTTCCCTTATAGTCGGGCATGGTTGAATGAAGCCGATTCAGATGGTCGAGAGCATTGCGAATGCGGGACTTCGACCAGTCGCCGGTGCGGTCTTTGACGAGTTCAGTGGTATGACACAGGGTGCAGTTTTGTTCAAAGAGCAATTGGTTTGGAGAAATTTCTTTTGGCGGCTCGGCGGGCTTCTCAAAGCTGGGAAACAGGCCGTCGGTGAGAAAGGCCGCTAGGACTTGGCGCTCATCTTTATTGCCGGCAAAGGGAGGCATGAAATATCGAACCCGGTGCAGGCTGCCGATGTAACCGGCGAGGGCGGTCTGGTCAAGAGAACGGGTTCGCTGTAGAAGGTCGTTGTTGGGGCCGTTGAGAGTGTGGCATGAGTAACACTGAAATTTGAAAAGTTCACGACCCGCAGCGGCGGGGTCAGCGGCGACCTGATGTACCTGGCTCCAGCGCGCCTTTGCCAGGAA
>LGVF01242213.1_pt1 | contig 10402 bp, 7 predicted proteins | sample 469901 | NCBI WGS metagenome assembly LGVF01 (sample SAMN03893561, study PRJNA290197) | marine sediment metagenome | material: sediment; isolation source: combined push core samples #3730, #5133, and #5579 collected at Hydrate Ridge | place: Pacific Ocean: Hydrate Ridge | reverse complement strand
GCGTGGGATTTGGTTCGCTATCAGAAGTTAATAATGCAGTTATGGCAATGGTACTCGCAGCGGTCGGCATACAACTGATATTCACAGCGATATTTTTAAGTGTGTTATTGCTTGAGACGGGAGAGACGGAAAGCCAGGATGTTATCACGTAAATCCTCCCTTATAGTGGCGGTTAATATTCTTTCCGGCTTTGTTGGTCAGAGGGTAAAGATCTTGGCGAGTGCATTGGAACGTATGCTACAATCAAGATATTGCTTACCGTGATTATGGCNNAATCAAGATATTGCTTATTGGGATTACGGCTGCTCTGGTTATTGGCGGGATAGCGATATGGAAATATGACTTGCATAACGAATTTTTTGATCAATCTACCACTTGAGGAATACAGGTTATAATGCCAAAACTACCAAGTAAGAGATATTATCTACTTGATTATATGAATTAATATCCCTAATCATTATCAAATTATTTATCCCTATTCAAAAGGGGGAGCACCAAAAAGCAAGCTTATATTCATAGGGAATAACAAATGCCCGAATACAAACTGTTCGCACAGCGCGTTGGACTCACAGGAATTGTAAACATCATCGTAAGCCTGAGAGGATTAATACTGCTACCAATACTCACAAAAACGCTGGGGACTGATTTATACGGTGTCTGGACACTGATTCTTGTTACTATCTCCCTTTTGATGCCGCTTGGCTTATTAGGTCTAAGCACTGCGATGATTCGATTCTTTGCCGCTGAAAGGGATAAAAACAAAATTAGGCAGGACTTTTATGCTGTATTTACACTAGTCACGCTATTTAGCGTTTTACTGGCATTACTTATCCTTGTCTTTTCCGGGCCACTTGCAATTGCATTTTTCGGTGGTAGCAACTCAATCACATTCGTGAGATTGCTTTCGCTAATTATAATTCTAAGCGTGTTGGATGCAATATGCATCGAATTTTTCAGAGCTTTCAGACAGATGAAGAAGTATTCCGGCCTTTTAATATTACAGCAAATTCTTGAAATAATATTCATTTCGTACGCTGTTCTATCGGGCTACAGCCTATTTGGTGCATTGTTATCGCTAATTGTGGTTAGAGCATTTTTGCTTTTTTTAGGTTTCTTATTTATACGTTCGCAAATAGGGATTGGAAGACCAAGTCTAAATCTATCGGTATTAAAACCCTATTTGAGTTTCGGGTTGCCGTTGCTTCCTGCCGAACTCTCATATTGGGTCATAAATCTCAGTGATCGGTATGTAATCGGATTTTTTCTTGGGATGGCTTCTGTTGGTATCTACTCTGCGGCATACAGCATTGGAAGTGTTCTCAGCATATTTATGTCTCCTATTGGTACAAATCTACTTCCAGCCATCTCTAACCTGTATGAAAATAACAAAATGCAAGAGCTAAAGACGCACCTGAAGTATTCGCTTAAGTTTTACCTCATGCTTGCTATCCCTTCGTTTTTTGGGCTTGTTGTTCTATCAAAATCGTTGCTGGCTACATTAACCACTTCTGAGTTCCTTTCTGCTTATTTGGTTGTTCCAATCGTTGCTTTGGGTACTATAATGTTTAATTGCAGGATTGTTTTTTCGTATGTCTTAACGCTACTAAAAAAGACGAAAATAATTGGATTCACATATAGTATTGTCGCCGCCTTCAACTTAATATTAAATATCATCTTAGTCCCAAAAATAGGTATAATAGGTGCTGCGATCTCTACGTTTTTGACGTTCTTTGCATGCCTGATAATTCTTGGGATTTTGACTTATAAAGAAATAGCTTTTGAAATTGACATTAAATTTGTTTTGAAGAGCATTATTGCATCAGTTCCTATGGCTATTGTTGTTTGGAAAATGGACCCTTATGGGGCGGTTGATATTTTGGTCTCAATTGGGATTGCCGCTCTGGTCTATTTTGGTGTTTTGGTATTGCTGCGGGGGTTTACGAAGGAAGAATATGGATTTTTGAGAAATATGCTTAGAATTTAAATCTTAACTTCTATTTCATCATCAAATCCTAGTATTCCATCAATTGCTATATCCAAAGCATCAAGTACTGGATAGTTACATTTTAGTTTTTCATCATCAATTAGTAACCCCCACACCACCGAGAATTCTGTGCATCCCAAAATTACACAATCGGGATTGTTAAAACTATTAATCTCGCTTACAAGTGCTATTTTTGTCTTTTCTAAATTTTTATTCTGCTTAACATCCTCAATAATCTCCCTTATATTTTTAAATTCACTTTCTGGAGGATATAGTATACTCATATCCTTATCTTTTATGTACTTACCATAAATGCCTGTAACAATGCTACCTTCAGAAGCTAATACTCCAATCTTTTGGTAACCTGCACTCCAGCATTTTTCACCTACTGCGGCAAGCATATTTAAAATGTTTACATGTGGTAGTTTATATTTAACATCGTCAATAAAATAATGTGCTGTATTACATGGAACAAATATTATATCTGCACCATATTCCGTCAATTTTTTTATGCTATCACACATACCATCTATAATCTCTTTTTTATGCTCGTTATATAAAATTGCTCTAACTCTGCTTGGGAGTTTTGGATTATTGTCTATTATTATTCTTGGATAATCCCATTCTTTTTTGGCGTCGATTCTATCCAATATTTTTTTAAAAGTATATACAGTTGCATACGAACCCATACCACCCAAAATGCCTATTATTTTTTCAGCCATTTTATGTTCCTTCTTTTAATTTGTAAACGAAAAAATCATGAGAGAATTTATCTCCCGACAGTGCTTTTCCCCATTCAATTTTCCTAACTTTTTTATAAATAAATCGTAAAAGGAAATCCGAGGGTCTTATCAGTCTTTCTAATATAATTAATGTCCGTAAACTCGAATTCGGAAAAAATCTATTTAAAAAGCACTCACTCGCAACAGAACATATAGAACGATTGAAACTTTTTTTGTTATACGTCAGATATAACTTATTTCTCTTAAACAATTTAATATACTCATCCTTTGTTCTATATATTACGGGATAATCATCGGTCCATTCAATTCTCTGTTTCAAACTTACGGTATCTCGTGATAAACATATACCACCGTTATTTAACCATTTAGGCACTTTATTCAAAAGAGCTTTTACATCATCGTCTGATATATACTGTAGAACACTACTAAAATATACAATATCAAATTTTTCATCGCTATCAAATTCAGAAGCGGAACAGTAGTAAAATTCAATATTATTAATGTTCTCATTCTTCTGCTTAGTCTTTGCAATCTCAATCATATTTGCACTTAAGTCAATTGCTACAACTTTTTTTACTTTTGGTGCCATATAAAATGCCCATCTTCCCGTTCCACAGCCAATTTCCAATACGTTCATATACCTCCTTAAATCTATTATTCTATCAAAATGTTTCTCCTCGCTATATTTTCTACATTGTGCATTTAATTTGCTTGTACTTAGCATACCCGTTTGAATATCGTCACTATAGGTACGATTTTTAGCTGCATCATCCCAAAATTTTTCCACTTTTTGATAATCTATCTTATTCATTCATTTCTCAACAAATACTAGATTATTTTATCTATAAAAAATGTTTTTATCTTTTTACTGTCCAAGATAAAAAGGATTTAAAATCGCGGTTATTTAGATGCGAAAAAGGGACGGGATAAAGGAGAAAGATGAAAAATCCGCGAAAACGAAAAAGAAAGAAAATACTTGAAGGGAAAGTGGAAATATAATACAATGAATACGAAAACACGTATATTATATTGCTAAACTTAGTAATAGTCTAAAATTAGGGAAAGGTGACACGAATGAATGACATAAAAAAAGCAATAATTCTCGCAGCAGGGCTTGGCAGCAGGCTAAAGCCGCTTACTGATGAAGTCCCAAAGTGTCTGACAGAAGTTAATGGAAAAGCTATTCTTGAGCATTCCCTTAGTATATTAGAAAAGAATGGGATAGATGAAACAGTTGTTGTTGTTGGTTATTTAGGCGATATCGTAATAGATGGAATTGGGCATAAATATGGAAATATGAAAATAACTCATCTATGGAACGAAATCTATGACGATACAAATTCAATGTATTCTGCCTGGCTTGCAAGAGAATACTTAGAACAGGGCACCTTACTTATAGAGGGTGATACGGTATTTGAAGAAGCGTTGATAAAGGAAGTACTTCAGACCCCACAAGATAAAACCTTTTGGGTTGGTGACAGGTTCCGGCGGGAATACCTGGGCAGCATGTCTATTACTGATAGCAAAAATAGAATTATAGATTTGAAAATAGTAAGGGAAGAACTAAAGGAATACAAGTCTAATTATTATAAATCAACAGGCATACTCAAGATAACTCCTGAGTATGGAAAAATGTTTTCTAAATGGCTTGATGATGATGTCAAAAAGGGCAATGTTCAGATATATTACGACATTGTAATTAGGGAACACTTAAAAGATGTACCCATATATGTGTGTGATATTACGGGTGGAATATGGAATGAAATAGATAGCTTGGAGGATTTGAAAAAAACAGAGAAGATATTTATTCCTACAAAATATGTTATTATTATATTAGATGGCGCGGCGGATTTACCAATCTCTGAGCTGCATAATAAAACACCTCTTGAAGCAGCTCGGATTCCCAATATAGATAATCTGGCAAAGAATGGCAAGACCGGTCTTATGAGGACTATGTATCCAGGTCTACCAGTAGGAAGCATTGTCGCTAACATGGGTATATTAGGTTATAATCCTGCAAGGTACTATCCAAATGGTAGAGCATCCTTTGAAGCTCTTGCACAGGACATATTTTTAGATGAAAGTGATATTGCATTCAGGTGCAATTTAGTGTCTTTACAAGATGGTAAGCTAAAGGATTTTACTGCAAGTAATATATCAGATGAAGAAGCAAGAAAAATAATTGGAAATTTAGAACTAAGTGATGACTCTTTAAGTATTTATCCAGGACAGAGCTATCGAAACATTATGATAGTCAAGGGTGTTAATTGTAATGTAAGTGAAATCACTGCTTCAGAGCCACACATGAATATTGAAAGACCAGTAGAGGGAATATTGCTGAAAGGTAGCTCAACAGGAAGTATTAAAATAGCAAAAAAACTCAATAGGATTATGCTTGATTCTATTGAAAAGATAAAAAAGCTAAACGAGAAGTTTAAAACACCCGCGGATATGCTCTTTCTCTGGAGTCCTTCTTCTGAACCTAGAATACCGTCATTTCATAGAAAATTCGGTATTGATGGTGCAATTATTTCTGGCTTAGATTTCATGCGCGGGATTGGGGTTGCAGCACGTATGGAAGCAAGAAAGATTCCGGGAGCAACAGGCTATAGCGATACGAATTTAAAGGAGAAATTAAGATATGTTCAAGATAGTCTCAGGTATAATGACTTGGTTTATCTACATATCAATGCTCCTGATGAAGAATCGCATCAAAAAAAGATTTGGGGTAAAGTAAAAATCATCGAAAAAATAGATAAGGAAATAGTTGAGCCAATAAAGGAATATCTCGAACATAATTATCCAAATAAATATCGATTGGCTATACTACCTGATCATTATACACTATTGAAAAATGGAGAACATAGTGACGCGCTTGTCCCATATTTAATATATGGAAAAGGAATTAAAAGGGATTATGTAAGAAAATTCGCGGAAAAGGATGTTGGAGAAAAAAGCAGAACAATAATTAAGAGTTATGAGTTTATGGATTTTCTAATGCGAGGTAGCTAATCAATTGGCGGGAAGAGTTTTTCTCTCCAGAACCGCTGCGATATACGCCAACCCTAAAGGAGTGAAGTATCGTTTCAATGTGCTGCTTGATTGTGTAAAAAGGGGGCATAATCAATAACACTTTCATATTTTTCCGCATCCTTTATCAAAAATAATGCTTTAAATCAATTTTATAATCTCATCTGCGCATCTTTGTGACGCCTTTCCATCTACATATTTGTACATCTTTTTAATAAGTTTTTGTCTACTCTCTTTAAATTCTTCCCTAAATTGTTCGGGGGAATCAAAAGATTTTTGTAATACACCAAAAAAATCGTTCTTGCTCTTTACAATATACCCCACCCTATCGCTTAGGTTAAAAACAAGTTTTTCCTCTGGTATGCTGACATCTAAGTATATTATTGGTCTATCTAAAAGAATAAAATCATCTGCAATACTGGAATAATCTGTTACCAGTATATCACTGATATATAGTATAGGCTCGGTAACCGGATATTTTTTAAACGGCAGATAAAAAACGTTTTGAGTCTTTTTAACCACCTCAATAATCTTCTCAGCATATTCGTTCTCTTCATTCTCCCACATTGGGTGCATTCTTATTATAAAATTACAGTTATTTTTTATGCAAAATTTATCTATATCGTCAAGTATTTTTGTGTTGCTCTCAAAAGGAAATATTTTTTTTTCTTTGTCTTCCCCCGCAGCGGGATTACCCCACGAAGGCGCATAAAGGATATTTCTCTTGTTTTGTGGAACATCCAATTCTTTTATGATTTCTTGTTTATTAAAACTATCCTCTAGTAGCGGATCAGTTCTAGGGAAACCAGTTACTTTTAATTTATCTAAAATCCCGTCTTCTTTCGAAGAATAATAGTGCCTCAAAAATTCAGACGAGACAAAACCAATATCATAATATTTTAACATCTTTGCTCTCCCTTCGACTGCTTCTTCCAATGTTGCCATACCATGCCAGGTATCAATCCAGGCCGAATTACCCTTTATTTTCTTAATAGACATTATTTTCCAAGCGTATAACCAATGTAGAGGATTATTGGCGGCTCCATGATCTGTTATCCATACACCAGTTTTAAAAAATCGCGGAATTCGTAAAATATCCCGATCCAAAAAGGCTTTTATCCCTCTCGTTTTAAGATCTTTTAATTCATCTGCATTATGAGCAATCCAATAAATATCGCAATCGTTAAAGCGTTGGTCTTTTATAATGAAATCGTATATTGCCTTTACATTGCCATTTAGGTAAGTAGGAGCGCAAGCGATTATCTTCCGGTTACGTTTTTCTCGGGCAAAGATCGAATAAACCGCTGCAATAGAAAAGAATAAAGCCGCTCTTACAATCCTGCTAATATTTTTTAAGTTCATGGTATCTGCTCTTGTTTTATGTTCTTTGATTTTTTTAAAAGTGTATCTATTAGATGTATTAAATACTCTAGGAAATAAAATATACTATGATATGATGCATCATCAAGTAAGTTCACGCATTCTTTAGGACTCCCATAATCAGCATTTTGTCATAAATCTTTATCAATTCTTCTGTAGTTTTTTTGAATGGTCCATTTATCTTTTGCCAAATTCTTTTCATTCTCACTTACTGTTAGCCTCAACGTATCATTCTCTAATAAGTGCCAATATTGCTTTTGCCCGTTCTCTGGGACTCTGGGATTTAATAAGATATGCAGTTTCTTCATGTTTCAAATGAGTTTCGGTAGTCCCTGCTTTTGTTATTATACAAGGAACGCCCGCAGCAAAAGCTTCTTGTATCGTAGTAGACCAAATAGTCTCCAGAGGGCGTAAAGCACAAAAAATATCGGACACCTGTCTATAATGTGAACATCTGTTCTTAGAAGACGACTTGCTGATGTTATCTGGTTGCGGTATGAAAAAACCGGTTGTGCAATTCACTTATCTATACCAGACCATTATTTTAATAACTTATCTGAAATACGATTTTATGGAATGGAATTTAAAGTGCCCGCTGAGACAGAGGAATACTTGGTATATAGATATGGTAAAAATTGGAAAATCCCCAATAGGGATTATGTGCATTATAAGGACGATGGGGCAATAGTTAAAAGGTCATTATAGGTGTTGTTCTGATACAAGTTCCTGATATACGACTTTTTAATTATTCAAGAGGCTGTCCAACAATCCAAAAACAGCGGAAAAAGAGCGGTAAATAGGGCTTTAAATCCAAAAAGAAGTAAAATATATAGAGGCAAAATCAATTGTGAGACGGCCTCTCAAGTCGGTATAATCCTATATACAATTTATCTACTCCATTTTATGCTATATCTCTTTTTCTATAGCGCTTTTAAGCTCTCTTTACTGCCTCTGCTATTGCCTTTTCATTACTACAGTGGACAAAAATCCAGACTAACAAAACGCAATCACTTATAGAGGTTCTAACTTATAAATTATTACTTCGGTGTAGACCGTTTGGTTAGTAGGAATTACGACATACTTAGGAAGAATAGGGGGTATTCGGATGTAAGTTCCAATCATATTCGCTATCTTCAATCCACAAATCCTTGCGAGATTACGCATATTTGTCTTGCGAAAACAATGGATATGCCATGCATCTTCCCCTATCCCCTTAAAGAAATCGCCATATAGGATGCGGTTGTTGGAGGGAGTGGATATAACTATCCTACCTTTATCTGTAAGGGTATCTTTACACTGCACTAATAAACTCTTAAAATTCTCGACATGCTCAAGAATTTCAGTCATGAAGATAATATCAAATTTTCTTCCTATAATTTCATCTGGCAATCCCATCTCCAAATTATGTGCAATGCTACCCCCTTTTTCATCTATGCTAAGGTATTTGCAACCCAATGGTAAGAGATTCTTGATAAACATATCTCCACATCCCAAATCGAGTACTTTTTCATTAGCCTGTATATTCGCTAGCGCAACACACTTTTTAAGTCTTATTAACCGCCCTTTATCTATTTTGTTCATAATAATCCTTTGATTACCTTTGTTAACTCAACTTCTCTTTTTTTTATCGAAAACTTTTCTTTAATCCTCTCCCTCGCTTTTTTTCCTAATATATCCGCAGCATATAAAGCTTTTTTAACTGCTTCTGCCGTTGCTTTTTCGTCACCATAAGGAACATAAAAGCCAGTATCTTCAACGAACTCAGGTAAACCAACCCTTTCTTTTGTTACAACCGGAATACAACAACAGGCCATGCCCTCAGCAGGTGAAAGACCAAATGCATCATAATATGAAATTTGGCATATGACTTTTGCCTTCTGATACCATTTAGTCAAATTAGCATCAGAAACCAAACCTGTAAACTCCACATTTGATGGTGCAATAGATTTTAAATAACCAATAGAATCATCTATAAACTTCCCTATAACAACAAAACGAGCCTTTTTTTGGAATTGGGCAGATTTCACGAACGTTTCAATCCCTTTTCTTTTCAAATTTGACCATTGTATGCCTCCTACCGTAATAACAAGATGATCATCCTTCTCTTCCTCTGGTTTAAATTTTTCAACATTAACACCATTATAAATGACTTTCATCCGTTTTGGCTTAGCCCATTTTAAAACTTCATTTTTAGTAAATTCAGAAACAGCTAAAATCAAATCAGCGTTTTTTAATACATATTTCGCAGGTATTCTCTCTTTTAAATTTGTAAATGCCCCATAGTTTATTTCTGGAACATATGCTGCATCATAGCCACCAGCAATAACAATAGATTTATTTCCGAAAATCCTTGAAAAGAAAACGGCAAATGCCGAATGCCAGCCTGCAAACCAGCAGAAGGTTAAATTGGTTTGTTTAATTTTTTTCGCTAAGCTGAAAACATACTTAAACCATCCTGTTTTTTTCTTTGGGGGTTCAATAGCATCAACATCAAAATGTTTCTTCAATATTTCATAATCATTTTTAATGAAAGCCGAAGAGAGAGTGCCAACGAAACAAATATTCATTCTTGCCATTGGTTTCTTTTTCCATATTTAAAAATGATATAACGTGGATGATATTTTGACGTTCTCAAATTAATAATTATGATTTGTGTTTCACATCATTCACAAATTCATCCATCCAAATTTTTAAGGTGACTAATCTGCCAATAGCAGACGTATTGTAGTCCCCGGCGAGATGTTCTTGCAATAAGTTATTAGCCATATCTGGGCGCACTAAATCAATATCAAGCGTATTTATTTTACTTTCAATAAAATCTCTTAACGTGTATCTCAGATGATCTGCTACATTGGTCGGTCCGAAAAATCTCTTTTTGCCTCTCGTATGCATCACTCTTAAACCCTGATGAATAATATAGGGGAAAGCGAGAGGTATCATATAACCACTATAAGAATAGGGGAGATATAACAGTTCCGGTTTGACCCCTTTGATTATCTTTTTCGCTAAATAGCAATTTCTTCTTTTGCTAATCGGCAATGAATACACATTAGATAGTACCTCCTTATCAAGAACAACAGGACAAATATTTATTCCACGTGCAATGTAGAATCCTAACGATCTTAAAAACAGATTTTTAATTGTTGTATCACATAAAATTTCTTCTAAACTCTTTCCATCGTACATATCCTTCAGTTTATCACCAATATAACTCTGGTATTCTGCTTTTACAATCGGTAAATAACCCCATCTTTTTTTCATTGCT
>LGVF01058621.1_pt3 | contig 10402 bp, 8 predicted proteins | sample 469901 | NCBI WGS metagenome assembly LGVF01 (sample SAMN03893561, study PRJNA290197) | marine sediment metagenome | material: sediment; isolation source: combined push core samples #3730, #5133, and #5579 collected at Hydrate Ridge | place: Pacific Ocean: Hydrate Ridge | reverse complement strand
AAATCTGCAGGACTGTGCTTTCCATCGGGTCCATAAAACTTTCTGACCTCAAGGCCAAGCCGTGTATTTTTCTCTATAGTTGCCCAGGGAAGAAGACCATGATCCTGTAGAACCAGACCAGTGGACGGCCTGGCCCTGGTTATATGCTGTCCACCTACTATAACCTTACCTGCATTTGGTCTGTTCAGGCCGGCGATAAGAAGCAGGAGTGTACTCTTGCCGCAGCCCGAGGGGCCGATAACAGTCCACGCTTCGCCACGATTTACATGAAATGAAAAATCGCGAAACAGCTCTATGCCATCCCCGTAATGAAACAGAAGGTCTTTAACATCGATCATTTAACGAACACTATTTTGCCAGGAAGTCAGAGGTGATAGAATCTTCATAGGCCAGGGGGCTGGAGAGAAGTTTTTTATCCACCATCCAGGCCATAACATCATCCCACTGCTGTCGACTGGGAACAACCTTTCTCGGATAGGGTGGAATCGAGAAACTACCATGGACATTTTTGGGAACTCTGATTTTCTTCAGCATCAGCTCTTTATATTTTGCCGGGTCTGCATTGAGATCTGAAACGGCCCTGTCCCAGCCAACCATAAACTGCTTTACCGCCTCAGTTTTACCGGTAAGAGCTGCAGTGGAAAAACTGACGACACTGGCACTCACACCGGCCAGAGCCGTATCATTTACAATTTCCACTGCTCCTGCCTGTATGGCACTGGCCCCAAGAGGATCGGGCAAAGTTGCCGCCTTTATCTGTCCCGACAACAACAGTTGTAACCGCTCAGGCAGAACCGGCACCGATTTATACTTTATTGCCTCAGCTTCAACCCCTCCGGCTGCCATAAGACGATTTGTGATATATTCGATCACTGTATTTTTTGATATGCCGATCGGCACACCGGCAAGATCCTTAACAGTAGTCAACCCGCTTCCCGGAGCTGCTAGAATCCTGAAAATAGGTCTTGTGCCGATGGGTGACCGGGCTATAGCAACAATTTTCACCTGGCTCTTTTCCCTGTTGAAGATTGCCGCTCCGGAAATCTCATTTATCATGCCGTCGATCCGACCGGCCTGCATCAACTGATCCCGCTCAACAGCACTGCCCACCGGCAGGGTTTCAATGGTGATACCGAGTTCTTGAAAATAACCATTCTCCTCGGCCACAAATATCGGCAGTACGCTGGGTATCGGAAAAAGCGCCAATCGAAGATGACGATCCTCTTCACCGGCACCCGCAGCTACCGAAGCCACTGAAAAAAAGAGCAGAATACAACTGAAAAATATGAGGGATTTATTTATCATAACAACCACCTTTAATGAAATTTTACTGCCTTATTAATAGTGAAAAACCTGTAAAAAGCTACCTGCTCCGTCATTCCCGCGCAGGCGGGAATCCAGAACGTACTGAAATGACTAGATCGAAGTCTACGCTATCTCCCGCCTGCGCGGGAATGACTGAATGGCGAAATATTTGGTTTTTTACGACACCATCACTATTTATTATTAAGAAAATTCTTTACCATCATCTCACCAAGCTCACTGGAACGATTAGTCGCCGCCTCCACCGCATCCATGATTGTTGTACGGAGCCCACCCTGCTCAAGGGTGTGAATGCCGGCAATTGATGTGCCTCCTGGTGAGGTAACACGATCTTTTAGCTGCCCCGGATGTTCATTTGACTCAAGAAGCAGTTTTGCTGAGCCCATGACGGTCTGGGCGGAAAGGAGCAGGGAATCTCTCCTGGAAAGCCCCATTTTCACCCCGGCATCAGCCATGGCATCGATTATCAGAAAAACATAGGCCGGGCCACTGCCGCTGAGGCCGGTAAAGGCATCCATAAGTATGTTTTCCTGGATAAAAACACTTATCCCCACCGAATCAAATATTGCTTTTGCAAGTTCGATATCACCATCAATCACAAATTCCCCGGCGGCAATTGCCGTGGCACTCTCTTTGACAAAGGCACAGATATTCGGCATTACCCTGATCAACCGCAAATCCTTCTTCAGACCTGATGCTATGGCGGCTAAAGGCACGCCTGCAGCAATAGAAATCACCAGCTTCGATTTATCAAGAACATCAGCAGTTTCATTAAGGACTGTGGCTAGAATCTGCGGTTTGGTTGCATAAATAATGATCTCAGATTTTTCCACCACCTCAATATTACTGGTTGTGGTAGCAATTCCATATTTCTCCTGGATAACCTGAAGAGGCTCCTCACGAATATCAGAACAGATGATATTTTCCGGACTTGTTGCCCCCGACAGAACAAGACCGCTGATAAGTGCCTCACCCATATTACCACTGCCTATAAAACCGATTTTTTTATCTTTCAACATGACTGGATTTTCCCTCACTCGAAATATTTTTCCAAAAGGATCGTGATTAATCAGACAACGTAACTACTATAATATGAAGTGAATCTGATTGAAACTCCCATCTAAGGTAAAACCATCTTTGACCTTTTTTATATGAAAGTCATGTGCTATCCGGAAGAAAAGGGGTTGGGAGGAGGTGTTAGAAAAAAATGGATATCTGGATTACCTCAGCAGTACTGCTTCTCACCCTCTATTTCCTGATTACTGAAAAGATATCCGTCGACCTCACAGCCATCGGTATCATGGTTATTCTGGTTGTAACCGGTATCCTCACCCCGCGGGAGACAATAGCCGGTTTTGCCAACCCTGCAGTTATCACGGTGGGAGCTATGTTTGTGGTTTCCAAAGGGATGATGCGGACAGGAGGAGTTGAATTTCTCGGCAGACGGATAATACAAATGGCCGGAGGAAACTATAAGCTCGCCCTGATAATCATCCTTCTCACCGTAGCCGTAGCCTCCGGATTTATCAATAACACCCCGGTGGTCATTCTTTTTATACCGGTCATTATGACGATGTGCTGCGAATTTGGCCTCAGTCCCTCCAAGTTCCTTATTCCGGTATCCTATGCCTCTATCCTTGCAGGAACCTGCACACTTATCGGCACCTCAACCAATATCATTATAAGCGATCTCAGTGTGAGCCAGGGATATGACGGGTTGTCCATGTTTGAGCTTTCCATCATCGGTGTGCCTCTTGCCCTTGTCGGAATTCTTTTTATATTTTTTGCTGCCCCGAAAGTCCTTCCCTCACTGGCCAACCCGATCTGCAAGCTCCAGGACAGTGGTCATCGCCAGTACCTGGCAGAACTGAGGATTCCGGAAAAAAGCAGCCTGATAGGCAGAAACCCCGGAAATATTTTCAAGAAAAGATATCCAAGCTTGAGTGTTATTGAGCTGGTAAATAAATCTCATATCTATCATCCGGCCAGAGACAAGATGACAATTGTTGCTGGAGATATCATTCTCGTGAAAGGATCACTCAATGATCTCGTTGATATCCTGCACCAGGAACAGGTAGAACTCCCCTCGTCAGGGAAAGGGCTGGTTCTGGGAGCACAAAAAGATGCCCCCATCGTCGTTGAATTGATCATCTCGCCCCATTCAACCGTACGGGGTCAACAGTTACTCAAAACTGATCTGGCCAGAGACCCGGATATCAATATCATCGCGGTGAAACGAAGCAACCTTCATATGTCAGAGCGACAGATACACGATGTACGCCTGCAGACAGGCGACATCCTGCTGATCTGGTGCCATGACAGCAAAATAGAATCGCTTCGTTCGGAAACTGATTATATTGTGGTTGAAGATGTCTATGAAGAGATAGTGCACAAACGAAAAGCCTGGTGGTCGATAATTAATTTTATCGGCATGGTGGGTACCGCCACGCTCGGTATTGCCGATATCATGACCTGCTCACTGACCGCAGCCTTTCTCATGATCATTACCGGCTGTCTGCAGATGCGGGATGCCTATAAAGCGCTGCAGGGGGATGTGCTGCTCCTTATTGCGGGGACAATCGCCCTGGGGGCAGCCATGCAGAAGAGCGGCACCAGTCAACTCTATGCCGAAACATTTCTCAGTTTCTTTGCAGGCTTTTCGCCTGTAGTCGTACTGGGAGCAATGATCCTGCTGACCAGTATCTCCACTCAAATCTTAAGCAACAATGCAACTGCTGTACTCCTTCTTCCCATCGCCATTTCAACTGCACTAGCCATAGGTGTTGACCCCAAACCATTTATTGTCGGAATCTGCTTTGGCGCCAGCGCCTGTTTTGCAACCCCTGTGGGATATCAGACAAACCTTATGGTCTATGGTCCGGGAGGCTACAGGTTTATGGACTACCTGAAACTGGGCATTCCGTTAAACCTCTTTGTGGTTATCGCCTCCACCCTGCTGATTCCCATGGTCTGGCCATTTGACATTTAGAATTATTACAAGTTCATCATTGAAAGAGTTTCTGCAGCAATTTACCGGCCTGCTCGGTTATCTCTTTTTTACCGGCCTGAATGATCAGATCCTTGATTGCATCCTGGACAAAATCGTGGCTTAAAGACGGATGAGAGACCGTGCCGCTAATTGGAACAGTGATAAAGGTTCCTTCCAGATATTTATACACATCACCACCGACCATCTTCCGTGTAACAGGCACCTGGACTTTATAGTCCAGACTCTGATCAAAACCAACCGATCCAGTCAGCATAAGGGAGTAGTCTTTAGTTTGTATTTCCAGGGGTGAACAGAGAACCCTGTCATTTTTACCCACACATTCCATGGGCTGATCACTCAGTGTAATTTCCCGTTCATTTGCCTTCATAATTGCCAACAGCTCATTTATCAGGCCGCCAGCCTGGAGTTTGACATCGTGGAAAATCAGGGAACTGGTAAACGTCGCGTCCTTCCGCGCCGCCTTATCCAAAGGCCAGCTGAAATGCTGCATATCAAGATCCACGGTTCCCTGGGAGATAACAGAACCGTGAAAAAGAGGATGAACCTTTGCCAGATGATCGCCGGACATGCTGTCGGTCAACTCTACCCCGGTCAGAACCATGGTGTTTTCAGGTATCGAAATCACCGGCGGATCGACTTTAAAATCGATAGTCGGTTTCAACGCCATTTTGCCTCTGTTTAACTTCCCCTGGATATCAATCTCGACTAAAGAATCGGCAAGTCCGATACCAACTTCCAGCAGCTCGATATGTGCACCGGAGGCCCGGATGGTATCCGCATAAAATGAGGCAGAGAGTTCTGTGTGTTTTGGCATCTCGACCCACTGCCCATTTGTAGACTTCGCCTTAATGGCAAATGGTCGTTTGACCGCCCCGGACATCTCAAGATCCAGGTCGGCAAAGGACTTTAAATAGCTGCTTAAGGCTTTTAAATCCAAAGCCATATAACCTTCGACAGTTAACATACGCTCCTCCCTGTCCGGTGCAACTTTGCCGCTGGCGCCAATAGAGAGAGGTAAAGTGGATAATTCCACGTTGCTGAAGGTAAAATTCTGATCGAACAGATCACCTTTCAGGTTCATTGCCAGTCGAATGGAATCCTCAGAAAAGGGGGGCTTGTTTTTAGAACTGACTTCAACCGGGCCGATAGCACCATCCAGTTGAACGAACTGTTGTTGGCCATCGGTCAGATCGATATTCAGTTTGATTGCTGCCGGACCGGCGACCGTGGTGGCGGGGGGCAGTTTGATAACATCACCCAGCAGTGCTGTAAGCGGACCAAGGTCCAGGTCTATACTGCCATTGGTCTTAACACCATTTTTCAGCTGGTCCCAGTTGGTGACTGCCAGTTCGGGGAAAGCCATATGACCCATAGTGGTTTTCAGCTCAAACGGTTTGAGTGTGGCTGTTTTTCCTTTCAGGTCAACGGAACCGCTGGTCGTCAGAACTATTTCTTTCTCACTGAATTTCTGTTTACTATTCTGAAATAAAAAGTCCCTGATGGCCATTGAGGTACCACCCAGTTCAACCATATTATCTTTCATGGATAACCGGGTATTGAGATCTGTCTTCCCGGCGAGGCGGGAATCAGTGGGCAATACATCCAGGGTTTGCAGCAGGGCTGTCAGGTGATCCAGATCAAAGGTGCCCTTAAAATCCAGATCCTTAACCTGAGCGCCAATCTGGTCAGATGGCGGATTAAAATTTTTCATTGTCACGGCCCCGCTGCCTGCCCAGGACTGAAAATCAAGGGTGGTGTCCAGCATTTCTTTTGGACGCATTTCCCGACCCAGCCGCAGATCGGTGAGCAAATTTGTCTTGAGCGAATCCCGTGGGGCAATAACTCGATCTTTATGCTGGAGCACAAAATCAATGATGCTGACTTCTCCCACGACTGCCCGCAGTGATTCCGTTTTTGTATCCACCTGAAGATTCAGCTCCATTTTCCCGTCGGATTTCCACCCTTCAAGCTGGATAAATTTGCCGACTTCCTCTAAAGCCAGCCCTATATCCGCCACCAGCTCAACCTTCATATGATTGATATCGCCCTGGCCTTTGCCGTTTAAAAAGGCCGACTGGACTATAAAATTCTCCAGCTTGAGCCCGGCTGGACTTTGCTCACCCCTGGCCTCCAGTTTGACGGGCTTATCCCAGACCAGTTTCTTTTTACCTGCCACCCCCTGTAATTTATCCAGGCCGGCACTGGTGTCAAAAAGAGTGGTTTTATCGGTGGCGGTTACCTTTGCATTGAGATCGATTTTGCCTTCCGATATCCTGATTCCCTTTTTAAGGTTCAAGGTGCTGGGAAACTGGGCAGACAGTTGTGCCAGATCAATAACAGCCTGACTGACAATTTCCTTTTTGTGACCACGGTCATCAAACGTACCCGATGCTGTTCCCGCAGCCATGGGAGAGGTCAGGACCAGCTTCTTTATGGTGACGATTGAGCCGGTTTTCTCACCATCCACTTCCACTACCACACTGTCAAGAAACGGAGTGTCCGATTTAAGTGGTCCGCCCTGCAGCTTCACTTGCTGAGCATTCAGATTTCCTGTTATCTGCAGGGCCGTAGCCGTACTCCCAGATATACTCATATGCCCATTGAGTAGTCCGCTGCCGGTGGGCACATTGGCAGCAGTCGCCAAAATTGAGAGCAGATCGGTTATTTCCCAGTTCTCAATATCAAGTACAGCCTGAGACTGAATCTCATCGAGTTTCGCAATATCTCCTGCAGGCAGTGTTACAGCGCCCTTCCCTTTCACCTGGCCCGTACCATCTCCGGATTGAAAATCGACCAGATAATCCATCGGATTTTCAACTCCTCCAAAATTGAGCTGAAACTTCAGATCCTTTACCACCGGTTTCTCTTTCAAATCCGGGTAGACAGCAGTTACGGTACCCCCGGTGATAGTAAGCTTCCCTTCAATTGGCGGCAATATTATTCCGTTGTTATTTTCCGCTGGCTGTGGAGGTGCTGTTCCTGTAATTTTGGGTTCCTGTTTCTCTGAATATGGTTCAGTCCCGGCCTGGCCGTGCCCGGACTTCTCATCCAGATAAAAAGAGACCAGTGGCTCACTTATATTCATCTCGCCGATCTCTTTGTGATTGATGGCAAGAGCCAGAAGCCCTTTGGAGATCGTTACATCCGCCACCTTTACCAGGATTCCTTCCGCGCGATTATCATAGGTAATCCCCTGGCATTGGATGATGTTAAACCAGCTCAACGACAGGTTATCGAAATCAACCTGCCCCGGCAGACGACCATTGACGATTTGTTTTATTTTATTTTCACCCCAGTCTGTCGATACCAGGCTGGGAAGAAGAAATATCCCAAGGAAGAAAACCAGTAGTAAGCCGGCCAATATGAATAATGCGATCGATCTCTTTTTTCGAAAAGTGGTTTGGTCTACCATGGTATCTGATCTCCATTCACGCTTAAACATTGGTTGTTTATTCTCGAACCTACATGATCGTCATGATTTCGTTAAGGTAAAGATGATGTTTTTTGTGAAAAACTGACTATTATCTCTTTTTATCAGTACACAACAACCGGGAGTCTTGTATTTACAGCCTATTATGGCATGCAGATGAATTGCAATCAGCAAGGGGGAGACAATATGAGAGTTTACCGAGGGCAGACTCATCATAGCCCTGGATGATGACGCGGAACTTACTCTTGGCTTGCGTTTTGAAACCTGCAAAGATGCATCGGATCCTGTACATATTTGTCAATTTCTGACATAATAATAGGTAGCTTCAGCAGAACAGACGTAGTTTTTCCGCAGACAAACCCGCTTTCTCTTTTGGCAACATCATCATGATTAACAAAAGAAAAAATGGCCGATTTGAGCTGGCTGAAGATGTGATGTTTGCCGATCAGCTAACACACCCCTACTGCTATTTTGGCGGCTCAACCATCAACTACAGTATGAGTGGCATATGTCTTGTCAGTCGCTATGAGGTTATATCCGGTGATCAGCTGTGTATACGAATAATTGGAGACCACCTTCACTCCTGTACCTCGGTTGATGACCTGACCTGTATGGCTGAAGTCAGATGGTGCCGGCCTATCTGCGAATCCCGGGAGCCTGCATACCATATTGGACTCCATTATCTAGGGCAGGTTCCTGCTCTATTCAAACCATGATGGCGTCGTAAAAAGGTCACTCGATGTCTACGCTTATCGGAAGTTACAGATGACTTTCAACTTCTGCTGAATGCAATCCAGGTCATATCATCATACTGCTCAGTACCGGCAGTGTGGTGGACAAGTGCGGTTGTCAAGGAATCAAGGCGCTGCTCCATGGAACCATTTTCATCAAGAATCTTCAGGAGCTGTGTCTTGCCAAAAGAACGCCCATCTGTGGAAAGCGCATCAGGCACACCATCAGTGCAGGCGAAAAGCAAATCGCCTGTCTGCAGCTTAATGCATTTGCTGGCCACAGGCAGGTCAGGAAACATTCCTATGGCTGGGTTGGTCGGCATCAAGAGCTCACTGCTCCCGTCAGCCCTTAGGGCGAGAGGTGCGTCATGTCCGCAATTGATATACCATACCTCATCCTGGTCCCTTGACAGAACTGCTATAAAGACAGTGGCAAACATACTCGCCTTCGCGTGATTTTCAGCAATATAATCATTGGTTTTACGAACAGCCTCAACAATCATTACTCCATTGGTTGCATCCGAATCGCTCCCCTCATCAAAGCATTGCTGGATATTGGCCCGCAGAAGACTGCGAAAAAGTACCATGAACAGAGCTGCTCCCAGCCCCTTATCACAGACATCGGCAAGAACCAGAGCAAGCTTTTTATTCTGATCAAGGGAGAAGGCATCATAAAAATCGCCCGCCACCTGTCGGGCAGATTGAAAATATGAAAAAAGCTCCCACCCTGCAATCTGTGGCAAAGATTCGGGGAAGAAACCAATCTGAATCTGCCTGCCGATCTCGAGCTCATGCTCTGCCACATCCCTTGCCTTTTCCACTGTACGATAGAGACGGGCATTATCAATTACACCGGCAACCTGACCTGCAATAGTCTGGGCCAGACGAACCTCTTCTCTGGAGAAAACAGCCTGGGATTCAGACGGAATACCGATAGTACCGATAACTTCCCCACGGGCAAGCAGGGGGACAACCAGCAGGCATGAAGTGCCGCGCCGCACCATCACTTCATGAAGTGAAAGGGTAATGGGGTTGAACTGGGCATCCGGTACTACTATAGGTTGACCGGTTTTTATAACAAAAAGGCTGGCATCATTTCCTTCAAGAGAAAATTCAAGGCCGGTAGCGTCACTTTCTTCGGGATCTTCAGAATGAAAAGCAACGACCTGTAATCCGGTTTGTGAGTCATTAAGCAGAGCAATACCGGTATTACGAGCGTTAAATACGCTCACCATCTCCTGACAAATAGAGTTAAGTATCTCATCAAGATCGAGGCTGGAACCGGTTGCTACCGAAAGATGGTTGAGGATAGCCAGCTCGTCTGCCTGCTTTTTTAAAAGCTGTTCGGTTTCAACAATTCCACCGTTTATATAGCTCTGTTTATCAACAAAGTACATCCATCCGCGCAGACATTGATTGCCGTCAGAATCAAGTTTTTGCAGAGAGCTGAGGGAAAGACAAACTGTCAGCGGCTCACCGCCTGAAGGCTGCAGCTCAAGAAGAACCTCCTGCTGCTGTCCCTCTGATATCACCCGGGAAAACATTTCAAGAATTTCATCCTTTTTCCCACCAATGAAAAGATCGTAAATTCTTTTTTCTGAAGTGTCACCGACAAGCTGCTGCAAGGCCCTGTTTGTAAGGATGATCAGGCCTGAGACTGAAGCCTCAAAATAAGGCTCATCAAATGAGTCAATTAATTCAAGATAGGTTCGATCACAGTTCATGGGATTCAGTTCATAAAATTATATTTTTTCAACCTGTATTTATACATTGTAACTACTTGTAACAATAACTAATTAATCACTAAATAGGTATATCTACCTAATAGCATATAGGTATTTGCACCTATTGTGTCAGTACACACTGTATGTTAAATTTCACCTTTGGTGAATTTTGTTGCCCGGATGT
>LGVF01142341.1_pt1 | contig 10412 bp, 13 predicted proteins | sample 469901 | NCBI WGS metagenome assembly LGVF01 (sample SAMN03893561, study PRJNA290197) | marine sediment metagenome | material: sediment; isolation source: combined push core samples #3730, #5133, and #5579 collected at Hydrate Ridge | place: Pacific Ocean: Hydrate Ridge | reverse complement strand
TATCAGGGTAAGCCGGCAGTGATTGGAACGGTGAAGGACGTAACCGAGCGCAAGCAGATGGAAGAGGCGCTTTTAGAGTCGGAAGAAAAATACAGGGTGCTGTTTGAGACTGCTAAAGACGCTATATTCCTGGCTGACGAGACCGGGAAGTTCGTGGATGTCAATCAGGCAGCTTGTGAATCGCTCGGCTACAGCAAAGAAGAATTACTAAAACTGACCGTCGGGGAGATTGACGCAGAATCAACAGGATACGAAGCCTTCCAGAAAGTTCGGAATAGTATAGAGAAAGAATCGATCTTTGGAGTGAACCAGCAGAGGAAAGATGGGGCAATCCTGCCCGTGGAGATCACCGGGGGATTTCTCAAGATTGGAGCTAAAAAAATCTTTCTGACAATTGCTCGTGACATCACAGAGCGCAAGCGGCTCGATGAGTGGATGCACCGAGTAAACGAGGAACTGGAGGAACGGGTGGCGGAGAGGACCGCTGAACTGAAACACGCAAACGAACAGTTGAATGCGACGATTGCGCAGGTGTATCATGCGCAGAAGATGGAATCACTGGGGATTCTTGCCGGAGGGATTGCGCACGACTTCAACAACCTCTTGACCATAACTCTTGGCAACATCTCTATTGCAAAGACGATTGCAGACCCAGAGGAGAAGCTGTTCAGGATGCTTTCCGATGCAGAGAAGGCGTCGCTTCGTGCAAGGGATCTGACCTTGCAGTTACTCGCATTCTCCAGAAGTGGAGAGCCCATCAAGAGAACAATCCGGATTGCAAATCTGATCGAGGACTCCGCAATCTTCGCACAACGGGGCTCTAATGTGCAGTGCGAGTTCGAGATACCGGACGATCTCATGAGCGTGGATGCTGACGAGGCACAGATCGGTCAGGTCGTAAGCAACATCATAATCAATGCCTGCCAGGCAATGCCTGATGGCGGCACGATCCGGGTCAAGTGCGAGAACGTGGCGATTGGGGCAGCAGCCGGCGAGGCGGGAGATCCCATACCACTTGCCGGGGGGGACTACGTGAGGATATCGATCAAAGACGAGGGAGCCGGCATCCCCGAAGAGCAGATCAACCGGATATTTGATCCGTTCTTCACGACCAAAGAGGAGGGGACTGGTCTCGGGCTTGCAACAGCGCACTCCATCATCGAAAAACACGGTGGATACCTGACCGTCGAATCCACGGTCGGTTTGGGATCGACGTTTTATGTATATCTCCCGGCTGCGAAAGAGGGTGTACTGGCAGAATCGGCTCCGGAGACCGCGGTGGGGGACGATCACGGTGCCGGTGATGCCGGCGCCATTGCCAGTGGACGGATTCTAGTACTGGATGACGAAGAAGATATAAGAGAGCTTCTCGGCATGATCCTCGTGCGTTTCGGATACGTCGTCGAGTTCTCAGGAGACGGTGCTGAGACAATTGATAGGTACAGAGGCGCCATGGGTTCCGATCAGGCGTTCGATGTCGTGATCGTCGACCTCACAATCCCGGGCGGGATTGGTGGGGGGGATGTCATCAGAGAACTGATCCGAATCGATCCTGGCGCCAGAGCGATCGTCTCGAGCGGTTACGCGAATGACCCGATGATGTTGGACTACCGAAAGTACGGTTTCTCAGGAGCTATCTCCAAGCCGTATGAGGTCAAGGATCTGATCAGAACGGTTCGGGAAGTGATAGGTGCGGAAGAAGGGAGTTATGAACCTGATTGAGACGATAACAGGGCATGCAAGGGCACAGAGAGCCCGCGTCGGAATTGGGATTGGGGTCGGCGATGTCAGCGAGTCAGTGCAGAGAGACATTGAGAGTGCCTGTGAGTTTGCTGATGTTGTTCTGATCCGGGACTCTGAAGGATCACGTGCGACCGAAATTGAGACCGATCTCGAGATCATCTATTCGGAAAGTCCGGAAGAAGAGTTGGTGCGGATGCTCATGGACAGAGAGATCGATGCCTGCGTCCGCGGCACGCTCAGCGCAACAAAGACACTCGCATACCTCAGAAGCGCGCTCGGAGTTGCGAGATTGCGGAGACTGTCCCTTCTCACGACCGCTAACAGAACGCCTTTCTTCCTTGCGCCGGTCGGAATTGACGAGGGGAACACTGCCCGGGACAAAATCGATCTGGCATGCGAGGGTGCATCCTACATCGCGCGGTTTGGCGTGAGAGCAAAAGTAGCAGTGATCTCGGGCGGAAGATTCGAGGACCGTGGCAGAAGCGAGATTGTGGATCAGAGTTTAGCTGACGGCGAAATTGTTGCAGAAAGACTTCGTGCGCTCGGAATTGATGCTGAGCACTACGGGATTCTGATCGAGGATGCGGTCGGGGATGCAAACTTCATCCTTGCGCCTGATGGGATCACTGGCAACCTGATCTTTCGCACCCTCACGTTTCTTGGCGGTGGCGGCGGGTTTGGCGCACCTGTGCTCACAGACGAGGTGGTCTTTGTGGATACCTCGAGGGTGAAGACGAAGTATTCGGACGCGATCATGCTTGCGAGCGCTCTCGTGGGGAATGTGGACCGATGAATCGCTCTTGCTGCGTGAGAGCTTTGGAGCTTTATTCACCAAACCAGAAAAAAAGTAAAGATCCATGGGCACAATCGAACTTTTCGGTGAAATACACTTGGATCTTGTGGCAACCAAATTCGTGCAATTCGATCATGCTCAATACCATGTAGTAGGAACCACGTACGTGTTTAGCTGACCACAAGATCAGACAGATTTTCACAAGATTTCTGTGTCAATCTCGTGNNAATCTCGTGGTTTTATCTGTTGATATCCACACAATATCGAATATGTACAAATTTCATGGTTTTTCCGCCTCAGCTAAACACATACGGAACCACAAGATTACACAGATTTTCACAAGATTTCTGTGTTAATCTTGTGTAATCTCGTGGTTTTATATGTAGATATTCACACAATACGGAGTAAGTACTGCAATTCGTATGTATTCGTGATTTTATCACGAATTACACGAATGAACTAATCGCACGAATCTCAAAATCGGTGAAATCACGGGGATTATCAGACAGTGCCAGATCCCTACTCAAACGACGATCGACGCTGCCGATGCTATCTTCGGAAACCGCTCTGCCACCTCTCTTGCGACCGGTCCTTTGATCTCTGTTCCTTTTGGTATGCCGTCGTTGTCGGTGATCACTACTGCATTGTCCTCAAAGGAGACGCGCATCCCGTCCGGGCGTTTGTACTCCTTCTTCTGCCGAATCACAACAGCACGCATGATCTGCTTGCGCATATCCGGAGTCCCTTTCTTCACGGATACGACGAGCATGTCCCCGATTCCGGCTTTCGGATAGCGGTTCTTCACGCCACGGTACCCTACAACCGAGATGACTCCGACAACCCGTGCGCCGGTGTTGTCCACGCAGTTCAGTTTCGCGCCGGTGTTGAGCGGGCGGGTCATTGATGCACGGATGCCTTTCATGCCCGCGCCACCACCACAAAGGACTTGGTCTTGCTTATCGGGCGACATTCAGCGATCCTGACGACGTCGCCTTCTTTTGCATTGATGCATGGCGGGTTGTGAGCGTGGATCCTCGATCTGCGCTTTTCGTACCGCTCATACTTGAACACTTTCTTCTCGTAACTGCGCTCGACCACTACGGTCTTGCCCATCCTGGAACTGATGACAACACCATCCAGCGTCTGCCCGCGAACCGGAAGTGTGCCATGGAATGGACAATTCGGGTCATCGCATTCCGTTGCGGGCACAGGCACACTCAATCCAATATTTCTGGTCATCGATTACTCCTTAATTTCTTTGCAATTCTGTCTTCCGGACGTGCGACCAGCAATCCTCCGTCGATTTTGGTCCTGCTGCCGTCCGGCAGACCGAAGATGAATGTAGTATGTGATTTCGGGACGATCTTGTCAGAGAACCGTGTGCCCAATTCACAATCGCCCGAATAGGACGAGGATTGTGAATTGACAATGAGCGTGTTTCTTGTCTCATCAACCACCGTACCCGCAATTCCAATCATGTCAGCGTTTGAACTATCCACAACCGCGGTCTCGAGACCGATTAAGGTATGGAATACCACGTTCTCGGGAGTGATTGCGTGTGTCATACTCCTCTCTCTTTCTGAATCGTCTTGATCCGCGCAATGGTGCGCCTCAGGTCCCCGATCAACCCAGGGTTCTCGGGCGCGCCGCCGGTTGCGGCAAGCGCGCGTTCCCGGATCAGGTCCAGGTGCAGTGACTCAAGCTCATCGAGCATCTCGTGCGGGCTCATGTTCCTGATCTCTTCTGATCTCAACATCGCCATCTGCTCAAGCCTCCTCTGTCTCCTTGTGTACAACCGTCATCACATGCCAGTCGACGCCATCGTGCCTGTGCTCCCAGGTACCATCGACATTGCGGGTCTCTGGTTTGTCAGCAAGCAACCCCTCTGTTTCACCTGGAGATTGTTTTGGTGGTGTTGCGTCTATGTCGGCGTCACCGGGGATGCCCTCTGTTTCACCTGGAGACTCGATGCTTGGTGTTGTCACCTCGTCGGCGACAGTTTCCTCAATTGTGGATAGCTCCGGTTCCCCGGTAACGTCCACAGTGTCAAGAGCCTCTTCGGCAACGGTTTCTGCGGTGCTGAGTGTCTCCTCAACAACGATTTCCTCTGCGACGGGCGCCTCTACTGCCCCAGTAACAGGTGCCTCCTCTGTAGTTTCTGTAGGTAGTTCCTCAATTGCATCCTCAATGCCAGGTGCCTCGTCAGAAACGATCTCCTCGACAGTAGGGGTGTCTTCCGCAACCACCGACTCGGCAGATAGTTCACTCACATCTGCAGCTACATCCTCAGGTGGTTCGACCTCTACGAGGGCAAAGACATCCGGCAGCACGGTACCCGGCAGCACGATCTGGATGCTGCATCCGATTGTGCCGAGCTTCATGACCGCTGTTGCAAAACCGTGCTGAACGATCTGCTCCGCCGGCTTCCCGGCATGCACGATATAGCCATCGACGATCTTCTCAACCCGCGATCTCGGACCTGTAAGCTTTCCGGAGAGCACAATCCTGCACCCAAGTGCCCTTGATTCCATAATTCGGCGAAGCGTTGAGTGTGCCGCCTTTCTGAAGTACCAGCCGCGCTCGAGCGCGCTTGCGATCCGTGATGCCATCAACTGCGCATTCAGCTCCGGGACGTTCACATTCTGCACATCAATCTGTGGATTATCAAGAGCATAAAACTGATTCAAATCCCTTGTCAGCTGGCGAACTAATTTTCCGCCCTTTCCAATAACCATTCCAGGTTTCTCTGCAAAAATTGTGATCTGAGTTCCCATCGGCGTCCTGTTCATCGTCATTCCGGCGTAACCCGCACGATTGAGTTGTTTGGCAAAGTATTCACCCATTCTCGCCTTGGTGAGACCTTGTTGCACAAACTTTCGTTCGACTGCCATGTTACAACTCCTCCAGGATCAGTTCAACTGTCACCGTTTCGGTGTTCTTCGCAGTTGCACGCCCCATGGCGCGTGGCATGATTCCACGGATCGTTCTGCCTCTCTTTGATGCAGCGTGTGATATTCTCATGCGATCGGGCTCGAGACCTTTGTCCTCGGCGCTGTTCTCAGCGTTGGTGAGAACCTTGAGTATCTCAGATGCCGCACGCACCGGATACCTGCCAGCAGCCATCTTGCCACGACGGTGTCCGACGCCGTGGTTATACCGTCTGAACGGAACCGCCTGCTTGAGCACTATTACGTCTTCAAGGTACCTCTTTGCAGCCGGTGTGCGCATATTCTTGATCGTTGTGCATATCTCCCTTGAGTGTTTTGGTGAGATATGTAGTTCATACCCCATCGCTTTTGATGATCTCGTCGGATCTGACTTACGTGAATACTTGACCCTTGACATTGTATCTCCTTATCGTGATTTTTCGCTGTATTTTTCTGCTGATCTGCCGCTTAATCGCTATTTAATCAATGTTTCGCAGCGTATTATGTTTCACATCACATCACTTAAGCGGCACGAACTTGCTTGATCTTGTCGCACCGACACCCGCGCTACCGTGCCTCACAATATGCCGGGTAAGCGAATACTCGCCGACGTAATGACCAATCATTTCAGGTTGCACCGATACTCTATTAAACTGTTTGCCGTCGTGGATTTCGAGTTCAATTCCAATCATATCCGGAAGAATGATCATGTCTCTGAGATGTGTCCGTATCATGGTGTCTCCGTCCTTGACACGCTGCATCAACTGCTTATGCCTGTCGTTGAAACCTCTTCGAATCTTTCTGCGCTGAGATGCAGGTAACAGATCCGCAAACTCATCCATGGACAACTTCTTCAGGCTTTCGACAGTATGCCCCCGGTACGTGAATTCGCCCTTCCTTCTCGGTATCTTCTTCTTTGTCTTCTTAACCATGTTTTGCCACCCCGTACTCTAACGCTTCCCGGTACGCCTCGATGCGATGCTTCCGACCTTCCGACCTGGCGGTGTCCTTCTGCTCACGCTCTTTGGACGTCCGGGATGCTTCCGATTGCCGCCACCGAATGGGTGATCGATCACATTCATGGCAACTCCACTCGTGCGTGGATACTTCGCTGCGCGGGTCTTAAGTTTGTGATACTTCTTGCCTGCCTTAACAAATGGCTTGTCAGTACGACCGCCACCAGCAACCACGCCGATCATTGCTCTGCAGCGCGGGTGCAGCCATTTCATCAATCCGGATGGCATCTGCACCATCGTCTTACCAAGATCGTGGGTGACCAGAAGCCCATAAGTGCCGGAAGCTCTTGCAAAATGCCCACCATCTCCAGGGTGGGATTCAATGTTGCATACAGGCGTGCCCTCTGGAATTTCAGCCAGCGGCAGCGTATTCCCAAGCTTGATTTCAGCCCCTATGCCGCATTCGATCTCCTGCCCGACAGACGTCCCCTCACATACGAGAATCAGACGTTCTTCGCCGTTTTCAAAAGAAATCCGTGCTATAGGCGCGGATCTTGCTGGGTCGTGTAGAATCTCAACAACCTCCGCAACGATTGTAGTGTCGCTCATGCGCGGGTGAGTGAGCTTTGCCTTGTACTTGTGAGAGGGTGCCGTATATGTCGGCGTTCCGCGCCCCCTGTTCTGCGATATAAGTCGTTTTCCCATTGCTACTCACCTAAAATAACCCTATTCTGGTGGCAAGATCATTTGCCGCATCATCTTTCACGAACGTTACGATCGCTTTCTTCTTGCCCTTTGGCGTGATCATTGTCCTGATTGAAGCTACATCGAACCCGTAGATCCCTTCAATATCTCTTTTGATCTGGTTCTTGGTTGCGTTCACGTCTACGATGAACTGGAGTTTATTGTCCTCCTCCAGTTGTATAGTTGCTTTTTCTGTAATGAACGGGTATTCGATTGTCATGGCATCACTCTTGTATTTCCATACATAATGATTGCCGTGTACTTTAATATTTGTGATGGGTCAGCATAGACTTTTGCGGTCTCTCACCCCATCTCAACATTATTACAAAGTCTCCGGTGTGGATAGACAAAACTTATGTGTGTAGAGATTCCACAGTAATACAGCGGAGGCAAACCGGAGGCGTTATCACCATGTCTAGTACAGAAGAGTTACAGGTACAATCATTACAAGAGGAACTTGAGGACTGTAAGGCACATAATAAGGCGTTGACGATACTTGCTGGCGAAGTTTCGATGATACTCAACGAGATGGCAAAGACGGACGAGGCAAAGAGTATCTGCAGGATCATGGGAGAAGATGCCGGAAGGCGTCTTGGCAAGGGCACGAAAGAGCATTTTGGCGCGATTGCCAAGGTGGAGGAGGCTCTGGACCTTCTTTTGTACCATACCGAATTGTTGCGCGGGTATAGTATTGAGATTGACCATGTCGAAGATGGCACGATCTATATCAACGTACTCTCGTGTTTTGTGCGAGACATTCTTAAGGATCGCAAACTTCTGACAGAATCCCCACTCTGTAGCATCACACGCGGGTATCTAGAGGGCGCGTTGAAGGAGCTCACTGGAAAGAACGTGAACGTAGAGATTGCGTATGGAGATGTAGACGGTGTGTGTCGGGAAAAGATCATCATCAAGTGAACCGGAGATTTTTCCACTATAGTAGCATATCACAATTACGCCGCATGGCGTTCCATCGGCAGAGACGAGGTTCGGTTGGGACTGTAACGTATTATGGACTCGCACAGTTCCAGTTAGTAGGAGTTTTAGAAACTTCGCAGGATGCTCTTGCCATGGATTAAGCGAATAACCTACCCGAAGTTGTCCGTATTATCCCATATATCGTGTTAATCCGTATAATTTATGCGATCTGTTCAGATATGTCATTCCGTGGACGCAAAGCAATGCCCGGAGGCATTGATCTAACATTATGCGACTAACGCTGGCAACCTCCCCCCTCTAAATAACATTTATATGAAAGTAGTCATACCAGTAGGTTGGAGATGTTACCATGCCCGACACCAAACAGATGCAGATAGATTCACTGGAAGATGAATTAAAGGATTATAAATCCCTTACCAAGGCATTAACGATACTCGCTGGCGAAGTTTCATGTATAATGGGTGACATGGCAGAACCAGGAGAAGCTGAAGACTTCTTCGTGCGTATGGGCGAAGCTTCGGGAAAGCGGCTAGGGGAAGGGGCAAAAAAGCGTTTTGGAATAATTGAAAACGTGGAAGAGGCTCTTGACACGTTTATTCATCACACAGACATGTGGTATGGATATGAGATGGAACTCGACCACATAGAGGATAACACGATACACATCAATATATTCAAGTGTTTCATACGTGATATTCTCAGGGATCGTAAACTCACGACCGAGTCCCCGCTCTGCAGCATCACGCGCGGCTACCTCAGAGGTGCATTGGGGGAGCTTACCGGAAAGAATGTGGACGTGGAAATTGTGTATGGGGACGTAAACGGCGTCTGTCGAGAGAAGATCATAGTTAAGTGAGATGGATGCGGCGATCAAGGCAATTCTCATAGCAGAGGGTTCGGCAGAGATTGATCTGGAACTTCTTGGCAGCCCATCGGCGCTGGCATCGAAGTCGACTGCGGGACCTGGCGCGGGGGTTGCCTCCTTCTTTTTTGAGTCATGCGGGCACCGTGTTCGGCTGGATGCTGTGAAGGATCCGGAGGCACTACTCAAGGTTCGTCGGCTGAGCCTTCACCAGCCGAGCCAGGGGGCGGCAGATGTTGGTGTGCATGCGGTTGATGCGCCACAATCTCAGCAAGAAGAGGGGTGGAAAGGGGATGTAAAAGCATATAATTCCCTGTCGCTGTCAAAACCGCCCGCAACCTCCGCTACTACCATCAGTGCAATACAATCCCCCATAGAACCAGTGAGCAAGGGTTCCCGCAGCGAAACCGACGAGGTTGCAATCTTTTACGGTGGTAGAGAGCTTGTGCGCGGCAGAATCGAGCCCGCGCTGATACATTGCCCGGGGCAGGCATACATCACCATGAGCGAATCCTGTGTCTTTGACTGTGCGTTCTGCCCAGTTCCGAGACTTGCTGGCAGGACCAAATCCACAGAAGAGATTGTGGAAATGGTTGATTGTGCGTATCGGACAGGAGAGCTGCGCGCGGTTGCAATCACGTCAGGAATTGAGCGTTCACCCGAAGAAGAAGTCACGCGCGCTTGCGCGGTTGTGAAATCGCTTACAAAGTACAACGTCCCGATAGGGGTATCTGTGTACCCGACCAGCGACTCGTCCCTGCGCCTGAGAGCGGCTGGCGCTGTTGAGGTCAAGTACAACGTGGAGACTATGGATCGGGGGATATTCGAGCGCGCGTGCGCTGACATGGATCTCGATTTTGTGCTTGCATCGCTTGAGGAGGCTGTTGCAATCTTCGGCAGAAACCGGGTCTTCTCGAACTTCATAATTGGTCTTGGGGAGTCAGACGAGACCGTGAAGAGTGGTGTTCGGGAGCTTGCCGGACTGGGTGTGATCCCGATTCTTCGTGCGCTCAATTTCCACCCGCTCCGCCCTGATCTGAAGAATACCTGCCCGGATGCGCGACGTCCGGATGCAAATCGACTGCTCAGGCTTGCACAATTCGAGCGTGAGGTTCTGGATGCGCATGGCTTGCGCGCTGATGTTTCGGAGACCATGTGCCTGCCGTGCGGGGGATGCGATCTTGTGCCGCACCGGGATGTGTGAGAGCAAAGGGTTGCGGTTTTAGCGGGATGATAAGAGGACGTATACTATAGGCAGCGGAGTTGTGGGCAAGATTTAAATCCATAAGAGGCTGATTGTTAATTTGGGTGAGGAGTGTGGAAGTATGGGAGTCTCTGGTGGAAGAGAGTGCACCTGAAGTGTGCACTTGGTGCGTCGCTGGAACGGAGGTGGGCATGCCAAATTTAGACGTAATCTCCTGCAGCACACTTTTTCGGGAATTGATTTT
>LGVF01181889.1_pt2 | contig 10413 bp, 8 predicted proteins | sample 469901 | NCBI WGS metagenome assembly LGVF01 (sample SAMN03893561, study PRJNA290197) | marine sediment metagenome | material: sediment; isolation source: combined push core samples #3730, #5133, and #5579 collected at Hydrate Ridge | place: Pacific Ocean: Hydrate Ridge | reverse complement strand
AATTCCTTAGATAAATCAGGACCAATACCTTCCTTTCCACTTTTAATCATACTTTCTACTTTAGTTTGTGCATCATAGTACTTCTCCCTAGCCTTTGGATAATGACTAAATGTATAATGACCTTTACCTATAGGAGAACCCGCATGTACCTTACCTCTCCCCTCATTTGAAACAACCTGCTCTTTGAACGTGGACATAGTAGTTAACGCTTCTTTGATATCATCTACAGGCAAAGTAATTCTTTCGGTATCGGTGGATAACAACTCAATTAGATTTTTGATGACCATAAAATCACCAAATTTAAGAGCTGCTTCTATCTTCTTTTTTATAAGAGTCACGTCCTTAAAAAACTGCTTAACCTTAGCAAGATCATTCTTAACTTCCTCTATCTCGGCCATCACAGAAGCCAGTTCCTGCTTTACAGAATCCACATCAATCGATACCGCCTCTGCTTGACCCGCTTCAGGAATCTCAGGTATATCTATATTCACATCATCTAAAGACATCCCTTCAGACTTTAATATAGCATCAGCCCTAGCAACTTCACCTTTGACTTGAGCCTTCGCTTCCGCAACTGCAATTCTAGCTACAGGCATAGCTTTGAATAGTGGATCAGGATTCAGAAAGCTGGCTGACCCCATAACTGTGGGATAGGGGCGCATCAAAGACACACAAATAGAATCTATGTGCTTAATAGAGTTCACCAAGGTAGCAACAGCCTCTTCTAAGAAAGAAAATGTTTGGCCTCCACCCTTAAAAGTACGACCAGCGGTTCCCCCAGCCTTTGCCGGCTTACCAACAGGTCCCCCAAGTCGAAAGCCCAAGGCTTGTGTGACGGGATGTAAGCCTTGATTTAATAAATTGAAGAATGACGTTCCATATTTCTTAACTGATTCTTTATTTATAATAAATTCACCAGCTTCCAGGAGGGCATTAACTTTATCCCCTCCACCAAAGCCAGGAAGTTTCCCACTACGAGTTAATCCAATAGGCCCTCCGGCCTGGGCGGCCTCTTCGTGCCTTGTAGTTATAACAATCTCTTTATCCTCTAACTCACAAATATTTGTCCAAAGATCCTTAACCAACCTAATACTGTTTTTAAGTCTTTCCTCATTGGCCTCAACTGTAACTTCTTTGTCTTCTACGGCATCTATTGTAGAAACCAAACCCTTAACCGCGCCAGTCAATTCAGAAATATCAGTTTGAATGTCCTTAACTCTTTCCTTTATCTCTTCAGCCAAATCAGACCAAGATTTTTGGGCCTGCTTCGCTACGGTTAACTCAGCCTGTTTAGCTGCAATCGAGGCCTCTTCCTCTTTCTTTAAAACATTTATTATAGCCTGGCCGGCAATCTGAACAGCCTTAGCAGCTCCCTGATGTGTAATCCCTATGTTCTTGCCTTCCTTAGCCGCGCTTGCTGCCTTAACCCCAAGATCCGCATAGATCCCTTGAGCTTCTCCATAAAGAACTTTTGCCTGTTTTAAGGCCTCTGCAGTTCCAACCTCAGATACTAACCGATCAGCCTCAGCCATCTTTCTATGAGCTTCAGACATTTTACTCCGAAGCACTTGAGTTTCAGTCATTCCAGCTCTACGAATACGTAAAAGCTGGGCCTCAGTTGAAGCAGTAACCGAGACTATTTCTTCGGCTGCTTTTTTACGAATATCTCTAATTTCATTTTCTATGCTAATTACTTCATTAGCATATTTTCGTGTATTTTCTACTGCCTCATCATACTTACTAGACAAATCATCAGCCCATTTATTTAATATTTCGAGCCTCTTCTCGGCTGATTCTCGATTAAGCTCAACTAGCTTATCATTTAACTCCTCTTCTTTTTTTACTCGCTCCTCATCACCTTCCTCATATTGAAGAGCCATAGTTTCTTGAGCCAACTCAACCAATCTAAGCTGCTCTGCATGATAAGCTTCCTCATTAGCTAAACGACCATCCTTAGCCTGCTCACTTAGAGCCATTAACTCATTAAAGCGTTGAGCTTCTAAAGCTACTACCTTCTCAGCCAGTTCTTTCTCAAGCCAATACAAAGCGTTTGCTGCATTTTTCTTTTTAAGCACATATTCATTTTCAATTCCGATCCTACGAAGAGAAGAACTGGCCTCTATTGCTACCCGCCTTTCCGCATATTGTGCCGCATCGGATAACGCGGTCTTGGCACCCTCACCCTGGAGTTCAAGCTTAGTTTTTTCATAATCATAGCACCTGTTTATTGCATCAATACGTCGATCTACGCTTTTATCATAAGCAGTAGCAGTACGATCATAAATTTCTGCCAAAACCCCCAACTGCTCTTCTGCAAGCAACACAATTGATGCTGCCGTTTCTTTTTCTAAAGCCAATTTGCGATTTGCAAATTTCTTATCAAGCTCAGATATTTTCTCCTGCTCCTCTACCATTCCCATCCTCTGATTCACAATAAGGGCCTTCTCATCCGCATACTGCTGCTTCATAAGAGATAATTTCGTAATCATCTGTCGTTTAATAAGACCCAAAAGCTTTTCATAGACTTCTTTTTCAGTCCCAAGTTTCCCTTTCAAATAAAGCATGTCAGATTTATAAAATTCTGTAACTACTTTTTCCCTTTCCGAATAATGCTCACGAACTGCCCTCAAATCTTTTTCAAGTCTTCGAGCTGTAGTATTATTGAGCTTATCAAACAGATCACCAAATATCTTAATGTGCCTTTCAGATTCCGCCTTCTCTGCCTCAGTCATATCTTTTCGGGCATCTTGGATCCTTTTATATGCATCCACGTGTGCCCTAGTTATTTTTTCCTTACCATCCGTAAAGAGCTTTGCTACTTCTTTCTCAGAGGCCCCCGCATTTAGCATATAGGTCTTCCAAACTTCCTGAGTAATCTCTCCAAAAGAGGCTACTTCCTTGGCCATCCTTTCATAAGCTTCCTTCTGCTCAGCTTCAAGTTTCTTAACGCCCTTCCGACAACCATCCACTCTCTTACGCATTAATAAAAAAGCTCCACTTACAAGACCACCAAGAATAGGGATTTTTGCAAGACCTTGAGCCGTTCCAGAAATAAATTTCTCTGACTGTTTTCCCCAATAATTCATACTAGAAGTAGTCTTTTTGATTGCTACATCTATATTTTCAAAAAGTTTAATCTGGGCTTCAAGCTTTTCCATTCTAGCTTTCTCGCTATAATCCCCAAAGCTCTGAGCAGCCCCATCCAATGCTTCCTTATTATCCAAAACAGCATCGGTATGATTCTCAATTTGCTCTGTTCCCTCCTCAAATGTTAAATTTAAAACGACACCTTTCTTGGCTAACTCAACAAGAGCCCGTGATCTTTCTCGATTATTCTCCGTTTCATCTCTAGCGATACTAACTAATTGTTTAATGCTTTCTAATCTTTTTAATTCTTCTCTGTGAACCTTATCTAAAGTATCAATATAATCTGTATTTACTTCTTCCACTTTCATAAGAACAGAAGAGTATAATTTATAAGCACCATATAAAGCAGCAAGCGCTATTATAATGAGGCTCCCTCTTTTCTGAAGTAAAAGCAAAGCACCAGATAAACCCTCAACTGCGACCACTGCTTCCCACATTTGTATAACAAAAACCCCCACAGCAGTTGCCCAAGAGGACATCTTGATCGCAACCCAAATTTTCCCAAGAACAAGCATTCCAGCAGCAAGACTCGCAACCGCAATTATAGCTTTTCCGATTCCAGAAGAGATGAATATCCGGAGACCATCAAAAAGTCCCTGAAGACCTTTTCCAAGAACCCATAATACTTTTGTTAGTCCGGCTTCACCAAAAGCCAAAGCTAAATCCTGAGCTTTATCCCAAGCCTGCTTAAAAACAATTCCCAAGCCTTCTATTTGCTTTTCAGCCATTTCTGCCGCTGTTCCTGTTCGCAATACAGCGGAGTGCAAGGCATCAAAAGAGGACACTCCCTGAGAAGACAAAGCAGCCACAGCCGCGGAGGATCTCAACGAGAACATTCTAAAGGCAGACTCTGCGTCAGGAACAATCTCTGTCAGCCTACGAATAATGTCTCTCATATCATTCATTTGAGGATTAAAGTCTTCGACGGTATATCCAGCAGCCGCTATAGCAGTTTGCAATTCTTTAGTCGGATCAATCAATTGCTGAAAGGTTCTACGAAGACCAGTGCCAATAGTACTGGCCCTGATACCGGCATTTGCCAACATCATTGTAGTTGTAGCTGTCTCTTCTAAGGAAATTCCGGTCTTAGCGGCTATCGGCCCAATATAGTTAAAAGCTATCCGAAGTTTATCAATAGTAAGTTTGGACCGGTTAACCGCATTCGCAAAGACATCAGATACACGAGTCATTTCAGTGGCTTTCAAATCGAAAGCCCTAATGGCCGTCGTAACTAAATCCACAACCACCTTCATACTGGTCAGGGTACCTGTGGCCAGATTCGCAACCGCCCCTATAGAGGCCACGGCCTCCGATGCCGTAAAGCCAGCCTGACCCAAAGTACGCATGGCTACAGCCACTTCACTCGCAGAGAATTTAGTTGTCCGACCAATCTCTCGAATCTTTTCTCCCATTAAAGCAACATCAGCATCCGTCGCCCGGGTAATAGCCTGCAAATCGTGAAGTGCCTGGTCATATTTAATCACTGCGTTAATAGCCGAACCAAACATGGCAGCTATTCCACCAATAATGGAGGCAGCGGCGGCATAGGAAGCAAAACTCTTTAGGTGTGATACTAAAGACGACATAGCCCGACCGAGCAAAGAGGCTTTTCCCGTTGTTTTGCCCATTCCGGCCCGCGTTTGGCCCAGAAGTTTATCAGCCGTAGCTAAGGTCATATTGCCCGAGGCAATTTTACCAGTTAATTTGGCTACCTCAGAACCCAGTGTGGGATATTTTCGAGTCAGGCTGACAATACCCGCGGCAGTTTTATTTGTGGCTGCCAAATTTTTTACTTTCATTCTACCTAAAGCATCAATTTCCCCAGCCAAATTCTTATTAGTTCTCCGAAGCTTATCTGAAGCGACGGCCACACGACCCATAGCTGTTGTCGAGGTAGAGTATTTACTTGTTAAAGATTTAAGGCGAGAACCAATATCTGCATAAGAGACGCCCTGTGCCCGCATACGTTTTGTAATTTCTTGGATTTTTCCAATTTTGGCCCCAGTCACTCTTGCTAAAATCTGCTCCTGTTTAGATACAGCCGCTATATCCTTTGTCAATGTCTTGTGGGCATTTGTCTGCTTATTAATTCCTGCCACAACAGCATCAACAGACTTGGTTTTTTTCATCAGAGCTTCAGTCTCGCCCCGAATGGCGCTCATCGATTTCCCAGTAGTGGCCGCCAGCTTCTCCTCGGCTACATTTATTTTGGCCATTGATTTGGTATGCAGATCTAACTCTTTCCGAGCAGCCTTATTGTAAGTCGCTGCATTGACCAACTCACCATTGCTGGCTTTGATTCTTGTTTGAAGCTCTTTGGCCCCCACACCAAGATGAGCATAAGAGGAATACATTTTATGGGCCTGAGCCGTAGTTATTTTACCGGCTCGGTGCATCGTAGTTACGTGCTCTCTCCAGACATTATCTACTTTCGTAAGAGCAGCAAACTGTTTATTAAAAGCCTCCCCCTGGACACCAAAAGATTTAGCGAGTTTAGTCGTCTCAGCCCGAAAGGCTGTACTTCTTCCCAAGGATTTCTCCATGGCTTTACCATAATCAGTAAAGCTGGACTTAACTTTGTCAGTCCCAAGGGCAAGTTTCCGATTTACTCGATCAAAAAGTTCAGTACTTGAAACATGGGCAGTAATGGCTTTACCAGAAGCCACTAAGGCGACCTTTTGTTTGTTAATTCCGGTTAAAGCAGATCTGAGAGCAGGAACCCACTCTCTTTGGGCGTCGGCTGCATAGGTATATTTCTTCCCAAGTAGCCCCACAGCCTTAGTGAGCCCCCGAGCTTCCCCACCACTTAATTTCCAGCCTTCAGAAACCTTTTCTGCAATATCTGCTTGCTCCTTAGACACGTTTTTCAGCTTAGATACTTTCTCAGCAACTACACCTGTCGAAGCGGCCAACTTCTTAGCCCCACCTGCCGCATCTCCCGATGCAGCAGCTACCCTATCCAGAGCCATGGCTGTGTGCCCAAGGGCGCTTGCGGTGGTATCCTCCCCCATCTTCAAAAGAGTTTTAGCCGTTTGCCGTAACTCTGTCTGGAGCTTCTTAAGCATCCGAAGACTGCCGGAAGAAACAACGGCATTTATTCGCCCTGTTATGTCAAATGAAGTAGACATTATTTTCCTTCAAAAGCCGTACCTGCCCACACTTTGTGTTTGCCCATCATTTTCTTTGTCATTTCTTCTCGTTCTTCTTGGGACAATGATTCGTACTCTTTTGGATCCCCAAACATAGGAACTGCTTTCTTTAAATTATCTTTGGTGGAAGACTGCCCAGTTTCTTTCATCTCAGCCCCATGAATAGCGGCCTGAAACCGAAGAACTGCTTCCTCTTCTTTCAAATAATAATCATAAAGACCTACTATTTGATTATATGTTAAACCCCCCTGCCAAAAAGACTTCATATAAAAATCATCTAACCGGTAATTATAGTGCCGGCAGATGATGGCTATGACTTCTTCAAGTGTGGCACCTTCTTCTTCTCTTTCTTCTCTGGGGGAACTACTCCCCTCACCCTCTTCACGAGGGCTACGAAGTTTTTTGATGTTGTCTCATAATTCACTTCATAAATTATCTCGACCAACTTATAAAATTGATCGTTGGTCAACTCCTCCATTGATATCGCGTCTTCCTTGTCAACTACCAATTTCAAAATGACATCAAGGTTTTCCTGGATGGCAGAGGCGACAAACTCCATAACGTCAATGTCCGAAAGTTGCTTTGCCATAGAAGAAAGACTTTCTTCCTTCGGACCCTCACCCTCTGGACTTTCTTCGTCCTCCCCAAAAGAAGACAGCTTTTCCATAACTTCTTGGAAAGCTTTAGCTAAAATACGAGCTGTTTTGGTTTGGTCGGCGAGCGACAAAGGAAAGATTGTCACTTCACGAAGAGATCGAACGCCAATTTCAGTTGTTGTGATTTGCGGATTGAGCTTACCCAATGCATTTCTCCTTAGAGATTAAATTTATTTTGTGGTAACTTCCAGAACGGATTGAAAAACTAAAACTTATTCTAAATCATTTAAATAAGAATCAGACTCGATGAGCCCATCTTCCAAATTTGCATCAACTAAAACAGGGGAAGTTTTCTCTTCGGGGACTTCGGCTATAAGTCTACAAATTGCCCTACAAGACATACCATAACTCTTGGCCACATCTCGAAGCTCTTCTCCTTCAAACAGGCGTTCCCCAATATCTTCGATTCTTTCTTTTTCATCCATAATAAGTTCCTATATTTTAAAATAAACAATGTGGCTCTACAAATTTTCATAAAATCCCTCCGCCATTACAATTTTAGTCATAACAACGGAGAGAAGTTGTTTGTCAACTTAAAGTCAAAGGTTAATCGAAGTAGATGATTCCAATTGGCATATCATTCCACGTCGAATGGCCTCCGGCGGTATCTTCATCCGCCCTTTTTCCCTCGAAAACCAATGGGCTTGCTATCGTATCCTCAGCCGCCCAGTCAACCTCGGCAGAAGATGTCACATTTGCCCTGGGGAAAATCACATACATGTGATTTATCTGATTCGGATAGGTATATACTGCTTCCATCCGAATAAAGTCCGGAGCTTTCAATGCCCCCAGCTTAATAGTCCCTGAGTGAGCATCGCTATACCCACCATCAGCAACATAGGCCGTGGTCTTAAAGGTGTAGCACTCATCCGCTAACCAAGTCCCAGTAAAGAAACCAGCCGGTATAGTGAAAAGTTTTTTGCCACCACTACCTACTGGCGCGCATTCGGCAGCAAAAGCCTGTCCAGCGCAAAGTACACCAGTATCAATGCCAAAGACGGTATACACATCTCCACCATCCATGGTAACAATGAATGTGTCACTCGCTACATCTACCTGGTCGGCGGGAACGGTGGGAACTGAAATATCCCCTGTGGTGGTTCCATTGGCTGTAACCTTATCAACAAAGGATTGTGCTGCATTTTGCGCTGCCGATGGGTCGATTCCACGAGCCAGGGCTAAGTTGTATGGAGTAAGCTCTTTAAAAGCGCACTCCAGAGATGCGGCCTCCCTAATTGGTAAGGATAAATCCTCCAACAGAGGGAACCCAGATTCAAGTTTCCAATAATCGACATTGCCCGTAAACTTTGTGTTTGCAAGAGCACCTATTGATGCTCCCACGGCAAGCTTAATGACAGCATCGGCAATATGCGTCGCACTGTTACCTACTCTGATTTGAGCAAGCCCCAACGGGACCGTCGATGTATCTTTTGTTGTAGGGCCACTACGTGCCATATGCACTACCTCCTAAATCATTAATTTTCCACGAAGGATTGCTGGCGCACGCTCCTTTCAGAGCTTCTCAAAATAAGATTGTTGTTTCTATTTTACGCTCCCACAATGAGAACGAATAATCCAAATTTACTCCTCTACCGAAATATTAGAAAAATAATTTAGCGTATTTATATGCCCACATGATCTTCGAGTACATTTAAATTTCAAACTCCCATAAAAAAGAATATCCACAATAGTTTCATCCCTACCTTCAATTCTTCCAAATTTAAAATGCCAGATTCCATTAGCTCTTCTTTCTAATAGCTTCTTTCCACATTTTTCACAATAAATAAAAGTGGATTTTCTCATCAGCACTTTGCTCCCCAACATAAAGCAGCAGAGATATATCGAAATTTAGTTCCATCCTCAGCCACATAATTGTCCGACTCATGCCGGCCAGCCGGCAAAACTATCACAGCAGCCCCTACAAGACCCCAAGTTGCATCGTAAAGATTAACACGAGCCAAGCCATCTGTCTGAGTGATATCTACCAAATAGGCCATCACTGTGTCCCTCAGAAGGAATAAATTCACAGCTTCCGGATCTCTGCGGCTGTACATATAAAGAGTAAGCTCTAATTTTGCTAAAGTATCCATGTCAGATCGATCAAAAGCTATAATCATCCATTGATCCACTCTATCAGGTAGAGCTGCGTATACTTCTTGATAGCTCTTATCAAAATCCAACTGGATAGATTCCCCGGTATATAAAGAGTCAACAAAGTACTTCTTTATCGAATTAGTGATATTCGATAATTTTGCTGTTTCATCCAGGGGCATTTTCCAACTCCTTCAACAAATCAACAAGCACCGGATAAAGATCTTTGGTCACATATTCCTGAGCTGTTTTTTCAAACTCATCTTCCCCGTTATAATCAACCGAAGATTTGTCTAAAAACCACCGTAAATAAGCCAGATCCATTGGAGTAAATTCAATCCCAATGACAACCTGTTTAACTGAGATACCTAAAACCTTCATCAGTCCTCAAACTCCGCCAGATCTTTCCCATGAGCAGCTAACCATTTATCCGCCCCCGAGGAAGACATATCTTTTTTCAACTTCTTTTGATAAGCATCTCCACCTTTAGCAGACACAAAATGTGAAGCCTTCAAAACAACATCCTCACGAAACTCCAGTGACACTTTTTCACCGGCAAACTTCCCACCTAACTTCCCAATATTTTTAGCTAATCTTTCAAAATCCTCTTCAAGGGAATCACAAATTGCATCGGCTAAGCCTGGTAAATATCTACGGGCAAACTGTTGATATGTGGGAATAAAAACGGGTCTTGGTGGTTGACCCCCAGAATACTCCGTCGGATCAGTTCCAAATTCATTCCAAAATGCATACTGCGAAGGATATATGCTTTTAGCCGGCAGCCCCCCACGCATAGCAGCAAAGTTAATCTTGGGCACCCGATCCTGACCATAAATACCAACACTACGACCAGCCTCTCCCCACCGCTTTTGAACACCTATCCTATTTATAATTGCATCTGTTAAGCGCCACTGACCCANNCTCCGTCCGCCCGTCTCAATATTGCCAATAATCAAACCTGCAACCATTTTACAGGCAGAGGCTGAAAACCTCGCCCCTCCCTTTACACCATCACACTTACTATCAGAAAAAGACGCAAAATGATGACGAGATTCCCCCAATACTTTTTCAAATGCGGTGATCTTGCCTGCAAACAAACCCAAAGGCTCCCTTCCCAAAGTAAGAAGGCGGCCAGTCGTGGGAACTTTAGTCTTTCGCCACATCACACCCACCACTCTTCGGGAACAGGCAGCCGGCTACCCGAGGGAAGATACGCAGACCGACCACTCACAATCACCACAACGGGCTCCGCATCATCCACATATACCGTATGGCTCCCCTGATAATATTTTTCCTTTTTTAACTGCCTATCAATCCGGATCTTCTTTTTTCGAGTCAGTTTTTTCATATCCCTCGAGTATCCTCAGATA
>LGVF01121656.1_pt2 | contig 10413 bp, 11 predicted proteins | sample 469901 | NCBI WGS metagenome assembly LGVF01 (sample SAMN03893561, study PRJNA290197) | marine sediment metagenome | material: sediment; isolation source: combined push core samples #3730, #5133, and #5579 collected at Hydrate Ridge | place: Pacific Ocean: Hydrate Ridge | reverse complement strand
ATTAGCGTACCGATGCCGACCTGAGCTCTGCGATCCTGAATCATTGTATTCCTCTTCATAATTTCCCACCTCATGGATACAGGTCAACGCTCGAATATGTACCAAACGACGACGGTGTCACGAAGGTGACGTCAGTCGATGCACCACCCTCCGGGATCATGCTGATGCTGACAGTTGTTCTCGGATTGAGCGTGAGATCAGCCTCACCTACGAGCGGATGATTGCTCTCCAGTTGTGCATCAGTTGAGTCCGCGGTATTTCCAAGTGCGGTGGTTCCGGTGACCGTGCTTGCCGGTGCCGTGAGTATGATAATCTTCACGAGGTCTCCTGTGTTCATCACAGGATTGTCCTTTGTGAATGACTTGTCCTCGTCCCTGATCTCCTCGATTATGTAGAACATGTCGCCGCGTGCGAGATAGTTCGTAGCATCATCATAGTCAGTCGAATTGAAGACACTCGCATTCACCGCGATCACATCACCGTGCCCTTCCGTGTCCGGAAGACTCCATAGCACCGAAGTAGAGTTACTGACATTGTTATCAGTGTCAGCATGCGTATCAGGATATACGCGCCTGAATACGTCCAGGAGATCGGCGCCACTGCTTTCATCAACCAGTATCCGGTATGTCGTGTTTGTGATGCCCTCGGTAGCAGCCAATACCCATGTCCCGTTTCCAGCGTCAACATAAGCCGTATCGGTCACGATAGTTCCTTCGATATACCTGAGGTCGTTTGTGGTCGTACCGTCTGTTATCGTGATTACGACCTGGTTCATGTCAACAGGCTCGCTTCCCACCTTGAGCGATGCTCGTAGATCGAGCCTGTATATCTGACTCGAGAATGTGTCGGGTTCGCTGCTTGAAGCATCCGTACCGCCCCTCCACCCCTCGATTGAGTCGAGGTCAATATTGCTGGAGACTTCCTTTGTCGCCTCCTTTCCTGTGGTCTGTGCCTTCTGTTGCAGGACTCCTGATGTCTGGATNNNTTCTTTTCATGATTTACCCCCTCATGGATATAGATCAACGCTCGAGTGTGTGCCAAACGACGACGGTGTCACGAAGGTGACGTCAGTCGATGCCCCACCCTCAGGGATCATGCTGATGCTGACAGTTGTTCTCGGATTAAGTGTGAGATCGGATTCACCAACGAGCGGATAGTTGTTAGTGAGGGCAGTATCATCCCCCCCATCAAATACTTCACCGGCTGTGACTGTACTTGGTCCAGTCAGGATGAGGATCTTCACGAGATCCCCGGTATTCATCACAGGGTTATCCTTTGTGAATGACTTGTCCTCATCCCTGATCTCGTTGATTACGTAGAATATGTCACCACGCATCAGATACTGGTCCTGAGTTGTGTTGTCGCAGAGGTGAGTTTTGTTATCCTCAATCGCGCTGTAACTATCTCTAAACACACCAGCGTCGACTGCGAGTATGGAACCCGTATCGTACGGATCTGACCACACATACGGATCGGTGTAACTGTAGGTGATACCTGCACCCGCGTTACCATCCTCTGCCACAAACTGGTCATCCACATTGGCATCCGGATACGCTCTCTGGATGATGTCGATTGCAGCCTCGTTGCTTGCTGTGGTGCCGGAACCATCTCCATCAATCAGTATCCGGTATGTCGTATTCGTGATACCTGTGGCTGCACTTGCCGTGTAGTTCCCGGTTCCGCTGCTGCCAACAAGCGCCTTCGCGGTCACGATATCTCCTTCGATGTATCGGAGGTCGTTTGTGGTCGTGCCGTCTGTTATCGTGATTACGACCTGGTTCATGTCAACAGGCTCGCTTCCGACTTTTAGCGATGCCCGAAGATCGAGCCGATATATTTGACTCGAGAATGTATCCTCCACACTCGAGGAAGCATTCAAGCCGCCCCGCCATCCCTCGATTGAGTCAAGGTCAATATTGCTGGAGACTTCCTTTGTCGCCTCCTTTCCTGTGGTCTGTGCTTTCTGTTGCAGAACTCCGGAGGTCTGGATCAGAACAGCCGCAGCAACCGCTGCAACAAGCACCATTGCGATGAATATAATCAACGTGCCAATCCCCACCTGAGCCCGATCGTCTTTGCTAACCCTATATGTATTCTTTGTCTTCATGAGACCTCCCTCATTGTTGCCCAACCCGTTACCCAACTCTCCCGTTGTTGTAACTGTATAAAGATATAAAACACTACATCTACATATAGTTTTTGGTTGGAAATATCAAACCGCGGGGAGTTTTCGACCCACGTTGTATTGAATAATATACTCCCCAAAAAGTGTGATTTGGAACTCTTGACCGCCACAGAGGTAACAGAGCGCACAGAGAGCGGTTTGGGGTACGGAAAAAGCATCTCTGTACCATCTGTGGCAGAAAATTACAAAAACGGATATGGTTTAGTATATTTGCACCCCCACGCCTGGCGCCCACAGGCACGGAACCGCAACCGCGGAAGAAACGATGGGGAACATATAACATATATACGACGATGATCAGAAGGTGATGTGATGGATGATGGGACCGGAGAACGGAAGCATGCATCACCCGGAGGTGCCGCGTCTGAGCCGGCAGAGGGTGCCAAAATCAAGTGTGTGCACACAACAATGAAGCTGTCAGCAATCCGCCCGGCAATCATCAAAAAGATATTCTGAGCAACATGTCAAAAGAACTCAAGTACTGCACAAGAAGTATGAAAGATCTGCTGATCGATATGAAGGACACATCCGAGTTGATGATGGATCTCGCATACTCCGCTGTTATCTACGACGATAAGGAGATCGCAATGGAGGTCATCCGCCTCGAAGAGAATATGGACACTCTTGATTACTACATGCGAATATCCGCAATGTTGAGCGCCAGACGAATCGACGAGGCAGAGGCGCTTGCTGGCGTTCTGCAGACAGGCGCTGCTGCAGAGAACATCTCGAATGCCGCAGGTGACATCGCAAAGATTGCGCTGCTCGATCTCGGGATACCCGCTGAACTGAAGCATGACCTGAGGAGCGCTGAGGAAACCATTGCAAGAGTCACTGTCAGTGCGGAGTCGCCGATTTCGGGGCGCACGCTTGGGGAGATCGAGCTCGAGACCGAGACCGGTATGTGGGTGATTGCGATCAGACGGGGACGTAACTGGATATATGATCCGGATCACAGCACAGTAATTCATGAGGGGGATGTGGTCTTTGCACGCGGGCACGACGAGGGCGTGCCACTCTTTGTGGCATGTGCGACCTGTGAGACGTACCAGCGAGCCATATTCGAGCCGGAGCGCGTGCTTGGCGACCTTGATCGTGCCGTCGATATTATCGTCGAGATGAAGAACATGTCCGAACTCGCAGTCGGGCTTGCATACTACGCAATGCTCTATTACAACAAGGACATCGCAGAAGAAGTGAAATACATCGAGGATAAGATGGATGGCATGAAATACGAGCTCCAGCACTGGGTACTCGAGTCAGCAAAGCATTTCGATGAGACGGATCAGCTCAGGGGGCTTTTGCATCTCGCAAATGCGTCAGAGGCAATCTCTGATGCGGCTTATGACATCGCCGATGTGGTGCTGCGGGAGATTGAGGTGCATCCGATAATGGCGCTTGCCGTACGCGAGTCCGACGAGGTGGTAACCAGGATGCCGATCGCAAAGGGTTCAGCGGTTGTCGGGAAGTCGCTCGGTGAACTCAAACTCGAGACCGAGACCGGCGTACATGTCATGGCTGTCAAACGCAAAGGACGGTGGATCTACAGCCCTGGCGCAAAAACAGTGCTCTGTTCTGGCGACATTCTCATCGCACGGGGCACAACCAGCGGAGAGGAAGTCTTACGCGAGATGTGTTCGTGATCTGTCGAATATGCTCGGGTAATTTGTGTAAATCAGTGGCTGATGACGGGGGTTTTTAGCCACAGATTAAGACTGATTTTATCCACAAGTTGTACTTACTCAATATTGTGCGGATATCCACCATATAAAACCACGAGATTGCACAAGATTACACGAGATTAACACAGAAATCTTGTGAAAATCTGTGCAATCTTGTGGTTCCTATCACAGTTATTGAGCATAATTCCACAAGTTATCGAGCATGTACTTTTCTGTCATCTGTTGCAGGCGCAATCAAGCTCAAAGACCGATCGCCAGCCCCAGCGCCTCGGTATCCACATAACGATCGAGCAACTCCTCGATTCTGCCCATCTTCACCTCACCGAGTATCCGTGCAGTGCCCATGATCGTCTCCATCTCCTCAACAGTCTTCATCGTGTCTCCGGGGACCACCATTATGGGTACGCCGCGTTCTCCGGCAACGCCGAGGATCGCAGAACTCGGGTACATATTCCCGGTCAGTATGATACACTTCACGCCGGCTTCGAGGGCTGCCAGCTGAATATCTGCTCTGCCACCGCCTGTGATCAGCGCAAAGCTCTTTTCCCGCTTGAAATACCTGAGAGCGGTGTTCGCTTCCATTGCGCCAACGAAGAAGTGATCCACAAGCACGTTGCGCATATCCTCTCTGATCAGTATCTCGCTTCCGAGCGCATCTGCGATCTCTCCGATTGAGACTGATTTCAAGATCGGATCCTTCGGTATCGCCCCGAAGACGCTGATTCCCCGCCCTCGTAAGAACGGAACAGCAAGCTCGGACGCCTCCTTCGGGTCGATCACGCCATTGAGTATGACTCCAACCAGGAGTTCCGGATCCCCGATCATCTTGTAGTCATTCAAGATGTTATCGACCTCCTGCATATTCTGGTATCGGCTGACAAGAAGAATCCGGGCGCCTACGAGCCTCGCAATCTCGATATCCGACATGTCGTACATGATCCCGCCGGCAAGCTCCTCGTTGCCCTCAATTATCATCACATCCTTGCCCTCTGACAACTTCCGGTATGCGTTCAGGATGTCGTCCGAAACATCCACGCCACCGGTCAATGCGCGGTGGTAGAAGTCGTGTGTGAGCATTACAGGGGTTATCAGCTTCGAAGGGTCGCTCAATTCGAGAGCGGTTTTGATCGTCTTCGCATCACCATCCACAAGCTTCCCATCGATCTCCTGAAACTGGTTGCCGAACGGCTTCATGTATCCGACTGCAAGCCCCCTCTTCTTGAGTATCAGTCCGAGACCCATGCAGATCGCGCTTTTTCCTGAATATCCCTCGCATGACCCTATTAATATGGATTTCATCTCTATTCCTCCAGTGTGATCCTTATATCAACTGCTGCACATCCATCTCTGAAAACGAGCAGCGGATTGATATCGATTTCCGTTATCTCTGGAAAATCAGTACAGAGTTTCGAGAGTCGGAGTAAACTATCCTTTATCGCACCGATATCAGATGGTTCCGACCCTCGAATCCCAAGAAGCATCGGATATGCTTTGATCTCCCGTATCATGTCGTCCGCATCCTTTTCTGTGATTGGAGCGATCCTGAACGTCACATCCTTCAAAACCTCTACGGATATTCCCCCGAGACCGAACATGAGCATGGCTCCGAACTGGGGGTCCTTGTTCATGCCGAGAATGATCTCTCTTCCACCCGGAAGCATTCTCTGGATCAATACGCCATCGATTCGCGCCTCTGGCATGTAGCGGCTGATTCTGTGCATCATGTCGTCGTAGATTACGCCTGCCTCTTCAGCGTTAGCGATTCCTGTTCGCACGCCGCCGACATCGGTCTTGTGCGATATGTCCGAGGATAGTACCTTCATGACGGCAGGGTAGCCTATACGGTCGGCAGATTCCATCACCTCATCTCTGGTAACTGCGATGGCTGAATCCACAACAGGTATCCCGTATTTCGCAAGTATGGGCAGACATTCAAGCCCAAGCCTCATGTTACCATCTCTTCTCGTCGTCTCAAGGATCTCCTGCACCGACTCCCTATCAACGTCGAGATTTGGGAAGACTGCGTCCCCTCGTGCGGCAATTCCAGCGTACCTGATCATCGCATGCATCGCCCCTGCTGCTCGCTCCGGAAACTCGTAGTTCGGAATCCGGTTTTCGGAAAGCACCTTCGCACCTTCGCACACCATTTCCCCGCCCATCAGACCTGCGAGAATCGGTTTTTGTGATCTGCGGTTTGTAACAGCGATGATCTCTGCGATTTGTTCCATATCGGTCATCGCCTGAGGGGATGCGAGGACAATTATGCCGCTCACGTTCTCATCATCGATCACCGCATCGATTGCGGATCTGTAGCGATCAGGAGTCGCATCGCCGAGCACGTCCACCGGATTGTAGATCCCTGCTGCGGGCGGAAGCGATGATCTGAGCACATCGATAGTTCTCTTCTCAAATGTTGCGATCGTAACACCGAGCGACTCGCACGCGTCAGCGGCAAGAACACCAGGACCCCCCGCGTTTGTGACAATTGCGATCGCATCTCCTGATGGTATCGGCTGGTACGAGAACGCAAGCGCGTAGTCGAAGACCTCCTCGATTGACTCCGCCCTGATGACACCGCTCTGGCGGAATGCGGAATCATAAGCGGCATCCGAGCCTGCGAGCGTTCCTGTGTGCGATGACACGGCTTTTGCGCCTGCCCGGGTTCTCCCGGACTTGATTATGACAACAGGTTTTTTGTATGTCGCATTGCTTGCAACATCCATGAACCGCTTTCCGTATTTTATCCCTTCAAGGTATAGCACGATCACGTTTGTCTTCTCATCCGCAACAAGCGCCTCTATCACATCGTTTTCGCTGATGTCAGCCTTGTTTCCGAGGCTGATGAACCTCGAAAATCCGATCCCCCCAATGTTCGCCCAGTCGAGAATGGCTGTACAGAGTGCTCCGCTCTGTGATGCAAGCCCGATATTTCCCTGAAGCGCGCTGCTCCCGGCAAACGATGCGTTCAGATTGGAATACGTGGATACGAATCCGAGACTGTTTGGTCCGAGCATGCGCATGCCATATCTTCGCACGATCTCGAGGCATCGCGTCTCCAGTTCAGCTTCCCCCGCCTCCTTGAAACCAGCCGATATGACAACCACGTTCGGCACACCGTTGGTACCACACGCCTCAAGCACATCAGGAACAGCGATTGCGGGGACGACTATGACCGCAAGATCGACAGGCGGGGAACTGCCAATATCAGGGTAGCACGTAAGACCATTGATCTCATCCGCACCGGGATTTATCGGGTATATCTTTCCTGTGAATCCATTTATGATGTTATCAAGTACAACTCTCCCCACTTTCCCCTCTGCCCGGGACGCCCCGATGATCGCCACCGAATCCGGGCTGAAAAACCTCTCAAATGCCATTCAATCATCCGATGTATCTTAAATCATCCTCAGTTTTGTTCATTCCCGAATACTGCTGCATCTCCTGCAGCTTCGCAACAACCTTCTCCATCTCGGCAGCATGCTCCTCGAGCGCCTGTGTGTCTACATCGATCTTGAGCAGACTGGCGAGAACCTCGATCACCGCCTGCGCGCTCTTCGGATCAACAAGATATCCTGAGGTAATCCCCATAAGACACGCTGCGTCGATCCCCCGCGCCCGGCTCATCGGAAGCAGGATCCCGGAAGTACCGAATATTCCGGTCCACGGCTCACCCTCCTCAAATTCTACCCCGTGTTCTGACAACTCATCGATTAAATCGGGGTTGTTGACGGTTCCGATCACGGTATCAGCCTCCTCCAGTTGACCGGTCGGGCACCCGCCGAGCGAGTAGATTCTGGACACATCGAACTGTTCCGCAATGTCCAGAAACGTGTTACAGAGGGTATAGTGCCCCTCGCTTGTAGTACTCTGATGATCCCCGACTAAGATCAAGAGATCGATCCCGTCGTCCTCCGCGCGGTGAGCATATACCTCGTTTCTAACCATCCTGACCGTACAGTCTTCGTTTACCATCACCTGCGGCGGAAAATGTGTAGAATAGACATCGATGATCCTTTTCGCATCAAACATATCGATCAGATGCTCGGCAACCAGCTTCCCGACATGCCCGACCCCGGGAAGTCCCTCGAGCATGATTGGAGAACGGAGTTCAACATCGTCGAGGATGTGGATTGTGACATCGCTCGTGAACGTCGGCATCTGATCCTTTTGAATCGTTGTTATGGTCTGATCTGCCATTGTTGCTCAATCCATCAATCCGATTCGATTCTTGGTGCGAGAACGTACTTGACCGTGCACTCGCCGAGAGCGAACTCGAACTGGATGACCACAGGAAGATCCCGTCCCAGGTGGATTGTGATCTCGCCCGCGCCGCCGACACCCTTGCTGATGTCAGAGAGATAATCCAGCGAATAGAGTGATTTGACGTCTGCAGGTGTTATTGCGATCAGATCCGAACCCGTGAGATCAAGCCGCACATGGTCGCTGTCCCCAACCGCTTCCATTACGAATACGCCGTTCTGCACACCCACGCTCATGTGGTCGCTCACCATCTCGGCTGCTTTTATCATGCGCTTGAAGACGCTTTCCGAGATCGTGATCTCTGCCGGGAGATCGAGCGCGGGCACCACCGGCGCATTCCGAAGCGTCGAGGGGTCCAGAAGTGCCAGCGTGTATGAAAATCCCCCCATGCTGATGTCGAGTTTGTGTGTGTTCGGGTCCAGCTTCAGTTCGATTTCGTCGTTTTTGCCAGCCATTCCGAGAATGTCCGTAAATCTACTCAGATCGATTCCGATCTCACCCTCGGTTCCTTCGAAGAGTACAAATGCATCCTTTGATAACTCGAGTGAGATCATCGCCGCGTTTGCCGGATCAACCGCACGAGCCGAGAGCCCTTCCGGCGCAATCTCGAATCGCGCCTCGTCAACAACCGATGACGCTGCTTTGATCGCATCCTGCAATATTTCCGCACTGATGATTGCTCTAAACATATTTCTTTTCCTCCGGTACTATAAACTGTATCGGGTCGCACATATCTGTATTCCTTTACGGGGCATATTATAAATACCTGATGAGAAAAGTATTAAGCATATCGACAAATACTTTATTTATCTCAATCACGCAGAGGGACCACAATGACAGAGACAGATATTGAAGAAACACAAGAGGTAAAACATCTCGTACGTATTGCGAACGCCGATCTGGATGGACACCAATCGGTACAGTACGCGCTCACAGGGTTAACGGGCGTTGGCATACGGACCGCGAGGATTCTTGCGGATTGCGCCGGGGTTGACCCAACGACGACCATCGGATTGCTGGATGACGCCAAAGTCGAAAAATTGAAGACGGCGCTCGAGGATATTGGTGGTGTGGTTCCAACATGGATGCTTAACCGGAGACGGGACTTTCTGACCGGCGAGGACAGGCATCTCGTCGGCGTGGATCTTGCACTGACCGTTACCGAGGACATCAACACTATGAAAAAGACCCGTAGTTATTGCGGCATCCGCCACGAACGAGGTCTCAGGGTTCGCGGACAGCGGACACGATCGACAGGAAGATCGGGCGCAACAGTCGGCGTCAGCAGAAAACGAGTGAAGGGACAGTGATAACATGGGACATCCGCGTAAACACCACAAATCGTACAACACACCAAGACATCCATGGCAGGCAGAGAAGCTCGCGTCCGAGTCCGAACTGATCAAGACGTACGGACTGCGGAACAAACGAGAGGTCTGGATTGCTGAAAACGTCCTTCGCAAGCACAGGCGTACCGCGCGTAGACTGCTCGCCGAATCCGCGGCGAAAGGAGAACTTACCGGACACACAAAGAAGGAGTCCGACCAGATCGTTTCAAGGCTGCAGCGCATCGGCGTCCTGCAGAGCGACGCGGATCTGGACTCCATACTAGGTCTCGGGATCGAGGGCATCCTTGAACGGCGTCTTCAGACTCAGGTCTACAGGCAGGGACTTGCACACAGCATGCGGCAGGCGCGACAGTTCATCACGCACGGACATATCGCAATCTCCGGTCGCAAGACCGCTGTTCCGAGTTACACAGTCTCAAAGGATGAGGAGATGCTGATAGCTTACTATGCGAATTCGCCTATTGGGCGTGAAATGCACCCGGAGCACCCGACGAGAGTCACTGAAGGCGCGAGCATACTTGACGAAGGTAAGGATAAGGAGGCATGACAATGGCGGATTCAAAGGGTCAGAAATGGGCGGTTGCCCACATCCACTCATCATTCAATAACACGTTGATCACAGTTACGGATATGACAGGCGCCGAAACCGTTGCAAAATCGTCTGGCGGTATGGTCACCAAGGTGGCGCGGGATGAGGGGTCCCCGTACATCTCGATGCAGATCGTCGGACAGATAGTGGATCAATTGAGAGATAAGGGGTTTACAGGCGTACACATCAAGATCAGAGCACCGGGGGGCAACAGACAGCGAAGCCCGGGACCGGGCGCGCAGGCTGCTGTGCGTGCCTTCGCGAGAGCCGGCATTCGCATCGGACGAATCGAGGATGCAACACCGCTGCCACATGACGGCACGCTCTCAAAAGGCGGACGGCGGGGCA
>LGVF01023961.1_pt1 | contig 10414 bp, 9 predicted proteins | sample 469901 | NCBI WGS metagenome assembly LGVF01 (sample SAMN03893561, study PRJNA290197) | marine sediment metagenome | material: sediment; isolation source: combined push core samples #3730, #5133, and #5579 collected at Hydrate Ridge | place: Pacific Ocean: Hydrate Ridge | reverse complement strand
GTATTTCGTGGCGGGTTTACACGCGATGCTGCCCGCTTTGTGGCAATGAGAGAGGTCGAGAAGAGCGTTTTTCTGGACCTGCTCAGCAGTCTGGTGCGCAAATCGTTCCTGCGCTTTGATCCAGCCAAAAACCGCTACCAGGTTCATGAGCTGCTGCGCCAGTACGGGGAGGCTAAATTGTCTGAGGATTCAGCCCACGAGACCGAGGTAAAAGATAGGCACAGCCGCTACTTCTGTGAATGGTTGGCAGGGCGAGAAGGAGGTTTAAAAAGCGCCAGGCAGAATATCGTAATGAAAGAAATAAAGAATGAGTCGGAAAATATACGCACAGCCTGTTTTTGGGCTGCCGCCCATGAACAGGTTTCTCGATTATTTCAGACTGTGAACCCCCTTGGATATTTTTATCGATTGTCTGGGAACTACCAAACGGGGAAAATTACATTCCAAAAGCTTTCCGAGAACATGGCTGATTTTGTTCGTATTCCACCAATGGATGTTGAGGCTGCGAAACAAGTCCTGGCCAGGATATATATCTGGGAAAGTTTTTATTGTGGGCATTTAGGTGACAGGAAGGAAGGCAAGGCACTGGTGGACAAAAGCCTTGCAATTCTTGATGGTCTAAATTCAGCCGGACTGGACACGCGGCTTGAGAGAGCACTGGCCTTTTGGCAACGGGGGTGGCAGCATGTAAACACAAATCCTAGAGCAGCCGAACAGTATTTCGCTCAAAGCCGGGATCTGTACCAGGAGATTGATGACCGCTGGGGTATGGTAGACGTGATGACAGGATTAGGCCGGGCATATCTAAATATGTATGCTTATCAGGAAGCACAGGATGCGATAACCCAACGGCTGGATTTGAGCCGGGACATTGGTCACCAGAGAGGGCTCTCCGACTCGCTGAAGTTGTTAGGCCGCCTGGCCCAGGTTCAGGGCCGGTCGAACGAAGCAGTGCGTCTTATAAACCAGGGATTGTCAAAAACACCAAAGTCCAACCCCGTTGGTATCGCTGTTGGATTGTGCGGATTAGGTTATGCACTTGCTTGCGGAGGAGAGTTTTCAGAGGCAGAGATGCGCATGTCCGAGGGTATAAGTATATTTCAGGAGTTGGGTTCCAGGAAAGAGACTCTATTCTATATGCTAAGTCTAGATTGGATCTATTTGCATATGGGAAAATATCAAGAAGTGCATGAAAGGGCGCTAGGTGCCCTGGATCAAGCAAGACAACTCGCTCACAGAAGGGCGATAATTGTAGCGCTCGAAAACCTTGGGATGATTGCCCTGGCTGAAAAAGACTACGGCGAAGCCCAGGAGCGATTTCAAGAGAGCATCACCGAGTTCCGCCAATTGGTTAGCAGCCCGGACGAAGGCGGCAGCGAAGCCTGTTTGGGTCTGGCGCTACGTGGTTTGGGTTGCCGTGCCAAGGCATGGAACAATCTCAAGGCGGGATTGGGTTGGGCTGTAGAAAAACACCATTTTTTCTCGCTGGTGAATGCTTTATCCGGGATAGCCCTAATGCTAGCCGACGATGGTGAGTTCGAGCGCGCTCTTGAGCTGTACACGCTAGCACTCAAGCATCCATTTGTTGCCAATTCGCGCTGGTTTGAAGACGTAGCCGGGCGTGAAATTACGGTAAATACCGCTAATCTTCCCCCGCAGGTGGCCGAGGCAGCCCGAGCCAGGGGGCGTTCGCTTGATTTGTGGCAATATGCGGGGGAATTACTGGACGAACTGCATGATTAAGGAAGAGAAAGTTTCACTAGATTGCGATCCAATTTTTTGCTCTGCGGTTTGATCCATTGCAGCGAGATTAGGCCAACAAAAGGGCAGTAGAGCTGGTTGCCCACTTATGTATTATCTCAAAGCCACGAACCCCTGGGCGTGCAGTCCAATATAACGGCGAATTGGAAATTGCTCGAAAGTGGGAACAGGGGGAATTTTCCAGCTTGTATTCCCAATAGATTATCGTATCTCCATAAACCCATACACTCATGTCCCCAGATAATCCTATTAAGATCGGATTTGATAAGACGTATACTGATATATAGGTATAGGAGAGTGCGAGATGCAACGATGGGAATACTTAACTGAAATTCTTTATGCCGATATTGAAAATAAGGGCTTTGCTGAATCCTTACACAATGCTGAGCTCAGAATGAAAAAACCCCCGAAATATGTAGTTCAGTCTACAATCCCCAGGCTGAATTACATGGGCGAACAAGGTTGGGAATTGGTCCATATGGAACCTATTCCCGGAGTCGGAAATAAAGGAGATATACATTTCCCAGGAGCGGGATACGTATACAGCAATTCATACTTCTGTGTGTTCAAACGATCCTCAGGATAATCCCACTTCCGGTCACGTGTGATATCGGCGCAGCCATTTCATCACCCGATCGCGATCACGGATTCCCAAGGCTTCTGTGATCTCTTTGCGTGTCTTTCCTTCCTCATAGAACATCCGCATCGCTTCCAGCTTCAATTCCAGAGGATAATGTTTGCTTCCTTTTTTTCCTGCCATAACGAAAACACCTCCTGCTCTAATTTTCTCACAGGAGGGGCTTTCTTTTTCGTGTCTTGTTTTTGGGGGTCAGTTCAGATGTCGAAAGGTTGCTTTGATCGGTATCGGTACTGTCCAGGGCAATCAACTCATAAGCACCAACCGTGTCTGGGGTCAGGTTGGGGTTCGCAATTAAGGACATAAATTACCTGGCCAGTTTTAGGAATAGGCATCTCTGTTCTTTTTCTATTCATCCTCAGGCAGGATCACTGAGTCAACCAGCCATTGCGGGATCTTGGCCTCGCTCCTCTCGCTGAGTGTGCCATGGGGCGCACCTGGTGGCATTGGCGGCGTCCAATGCAGCAAGTTAGTTTCTGCCTGACGGGTCACAATTTGCTCGGGCGTAATATTGATCACGGTGAAGTCCTGGGCCAGCACCATCGGAATATCGGATGTCTTCCACAGCAGCTCGTACATGGCATCAACGGTGTCGTCATCCAATGAATAGTGATAGCCAACGCCCAGGTTGGGTTGGATCATCTCCATGAGCTGTCCAAAGCGATCGCCGGTGGTATGCTCGCCAACAACATTCTCTGCGATGGGTAACGGCATATTGGCTTTCCTCGATAAGGTTACCGCATCCACAACTACCTCGTGCATGAAAACATCTACGCCTTTGGCCTGTTCGGCTTCAACAGCGCTGGGGGAGCCGTCACCATGGAAAGAGAAAGATAGGCCGTTCCACTCCAGGCGATATCCGATCGTACCGTAGATGCAGTGGACGGTAGGGAAGGCATAGATCTTGACGCCGTTCTCTTCGTAGACCAGCATGTTTGGCTTATCGGGGCCAAGCTGACCGTAATCGAATTCGTGCGCAATGATCTCCATACCTTCGCTGGGAACAATGCCCATCTTGCTCTGGTCATGCCAAAGGGCTGCCTTGTCCATCATCTCACAGAAGTAGGCCGTTCCCATCTCTGGCGTGTAGCCCGATGGACCCCAGACATGTAGGGGCGAGTTACGGGCCCAGCCTAGAGCGTCATAGAGAGGGTGGAAATCCCCTACATGATCCAGGTGCAGGTGCGTCAGGAACAGCTTATCCAGCAGCGCCGGGTGGATTTCAAGGCTCCACAGGTTTTGCACTGTGCCGCCGCCAACGTCAAAGATAAATTTGTCGCCGTTTCCCAGCTCGCATAGCCAGCCAGTGGCTGCCTGGGCGCGACGGACAAAAGGAGTGCCTGAGCCAATGCAGGTAAGGCGGATCTCATCTTCGCCTAGCGCCTCCTGGCCGGAGATAAATGTTTCAGGATATTGTTTGAGCTCTACCCCTTCTTTTTTCACTACGACGGGGGTTTGGGTGAGCGGCCGTCCAGTTATAGGCAGTGGAAAGCCGTCGGGCGTTTCGGTAGGACCATCGCCCAGGCGGCGATGTCCTTGGATCATTCCTTGTTTCATGTTTAAACACTCCTTTTGATTGGGTCCTAACTCGTGCACCAGGTCTTGTAATGGTTGGGCAAAGTCAGGTTATTAGAAAATGAATATTTGTTGGTTTTTCCCAGAATCATATTTACATAGTTATCTGGGAGTCCATCTTATAAGTATTCCTACCCCAGCCCTTTCTGGAAGTGCTCTGGGGCCAGCTCGGGGCGGAGTTTTCGGACAGCTACCATCAGGATCGAATCATCATCCAGCAGTGCCCGGATTACAATGGGGTGGTCGCCCAATTTCTTCACTTCATCCGGATCAGCCTCTTGCGGAGAGCCTTCAACACCTTTGATTCCATAAGGAATCGTCAGCATCAAGCCAGGCCCTTTACGAATGATCAAAACATCATGCACCCATTGAGCGTAATTAACCCTGCGTGGCCATTTTGTTTCCTCATCGCTGTCCGAATCTGTCTCGTGTATAACTTTGAGGGGGAAACTGCCCGGTTGTTTCTTGACCCGTTTACTGTTCCAGAACATCAGAATCAACATACCAACGAGCATCCACAACGGCACACCCAGAAGATACAATATTGTGCTAATTAACATCTTATTTCCTTTTTTCTGACATGTTCAGACAGATTCACCATCCTGGTGTGGTTCTGTCTCTGCATCCGGCTCATATCCAATTAGCAATGGGTGTGGTCTAGGTTCCCCACACCCATTGTCGCATCAAATCGCTTAGCACCTATGAGTTAAGGATCCCTAGTCAACCATATCTGTCCTGTGGGATAGCCTTAGTTCATCTGGCATGCCGAATTTGAGGAAATCCAGCGGGTCAAACGGCAGTTCTTTACGCAGTTGTTCTAGCGTACCGCCAATCGCTTTTGTCTCCGGGCTGGCGTTGTCAATGCCGGTGTAGGGGATACCACGAGCCTTCTCCTTATCCGGGTATTTTTGCTTCCAAATCATATGGCGCGCCACCATGCGATCAAATTGACCGCTGGTCCAGATCAATGAGGCAAGTTTGGGCATAGACTCACGCGGATCGGTAATGAGATCGTAAAATGCCGACGCTGTACCTGTTTCGGCCTCCGCAGTAATCCAGTGGCGTTTGTAACGTCCTTTTACGGTTGCGCCCAGATTTTCGCCCTGGTATATGAACACATAATCCCGGCGGCCATACGTGTCGCCGTTTAATAACAGCGATGTTTGATCGATGCCGTCGATAACACGATCAGTGGGAATATATTCTTTACCGCCACCCAGCCTGGCGAAGGTCGTGAAAAGGTCGGTTCCGTGAATCATGTCATTGACAATTTGCCCCGGCTTGATGGTGCCAGGCATCCAGGCAAAGGCCGGCACCCTCACACCACCTTCCAGAAAGTCTCCTTTGCCACCACGAAAGATCGTATCCGTCAGCCCCATCAGGGTTGGTGGGTTGTGGACCATCGGGCCGTTGTCGGCCATACAAACCAGCAGGGTATTCTCGGCGATGCCCAGTTCCTCCAATTTGTCCATCAACTGGCCAATAAAGGCGTCCACAACAGTCAGACTTTCGGCAAAACTTCCTGCGTTGAGCGTTTTCTTTGGTTCTGTAGATGGTAATAAACTAATCATATTAGGCCAATAGGAAATGAAGAACGGCTTCTTTTCTTCAACGTTACGGTCAATAAATTCCATGATCCGCGTTTCAGACTCGGGGTCTACCTTGGAGTAAGTTTCTACGTCCTGTTTGCCCCATTCGCGGGTAAACTCACCTTTCTTGGCATCAATAACCATCACCATTCCATCGGCCCGTAAGCCGTGTTTGTCAATCTCATGGGGGTTGTCAGGCCGCATATGCGCCGATCCGGGTGCTCCATCAGCAGCATCGCCAATCGGGTTCCAGACGCTGCTGACCTGATTGTAAGGCAAGAAAAAGGCCTCATCAAAGCCCTGGTTGTGGCAGAAGCTTTCCTCGATGTCACCTAAATGCCATTTTGAGTAGAAGCCGGTGGCGTAGCCAGCCTCGGACAGAACGTTGGCCGTGGTCACTTCATCTCCAGACAAGCCGCCAAAACCATGCGGCCAATCTACTATACCCATACCGGTGCGAACGGGATGGCGACCGGTGATCACGGCCGCCCGGCTGGGGGTGCAGGCCGCTTCGCTGTACATACGGGTGAACATAATCCCTTCGTCACGCATCCGGTCAATATTGGGTGTATTAAAACCGCGGATGGCAGCCAGAGCAGGGATGCCGATATCGCCAAAGGCCATATCATCCCACATGATATGGATGATATTGGGTGGCGTGCCGTGCTTTTGGCGCAGCTCTGCCAGTCGGGTGTCGAGATCTTTATCCTCAGCAGCCCATTTTTCGCGGTTTTGAACCTCTACGATGTAATACTCGGCGTCGTGAACAATTTTGTCTGACATGTAGAATCTCCTTTGAATCAATTACCTGATATAAATAAATTTGCGGTTCTTAGCCTATGTTTGGTAGGACTTTATTACTGTTTAACTATTTCATCATCTTTTGTAGCTCTCAATGCTTTCTTTCAGTGATGCTATCATCATCTGGTGATGGATATTCGACGGTCAAAATTGTATAACCCAGATCATAAAGATTGTTGAGAATCCCCATCAATGCAGCCTGATCTATAACCTCACCCGAAAGGATCGTCTCAATCCGCTCACCTTGTTTATGTGTAGACGTAGACACGGAAAATCCAAGGTTATCAGCGATAGATCGGCTCATATTGCCTTGAACTCTAATCAAGCATTGATTTGAAGTCATTAATGGAACCATTCTGTTTTAGATTTCACAGGATAACACGTGAATTTTTCTGCTTTCTAGCATATCACGCGCGCCGGCTTGGCGCATCACGCCAAGGTAGTAAAAAAGTAGTATTTTTGGGGGCTGCAGAGGGGCTACTATTTTGGGTGTGGGATATATTATGAAGGGAGCAAGTCAAGCTGCTTGGCTATATACACAGCTTCCCGGCGATTTTTGACGCCCAACTTGTGATATATATTTGTGGAATGTTTTTTGACGGTTAGCACGGAGATAACCAACTCGTCAGCAATTTCTTGATTCGTGAGCCCTACTTCGAATAACCGTAAAACTTCTTCCTCTCGATGGGTTAACATTTTTATGAGTGTCGGCTCTTTTTCTCCCACAGTCTTCAGAGGTAAATTGGTCATGATCCCATCAAATGCATCGATTAATTGATCAAGGTAATGGGAATCAATGGCTCGACGCTCTAAATTTTGCAACAGTGGAACCATTGTGGGTCCGCAATCGACGATTGAGCGAATGAGACCACCAGGTTGGGCTAGTGTGATCGCTCGCTGAAGCGCTTCATGTGCCTCCTTTGTATAGCCTAACTTGTGATTTACCATGGCGAGATGAACCAAAATCTGGATGACCCGAGGTGTGAAGTGGCGCGCCTCTGAATTAGCCAACTGTTCATGCAGGTCACTTCGAGCTGCCTGCACATCACTTTCTGATTCTTCAGTCACGAAAATTTTTACTCTTGTTAAACTGGGTGCTGTAAACCAAAATACAGTCTCTTCAATTTCTCCAGGATGGTAGGAACGCGCCCACCTTACCGCCTTAGAATGATCACCTTGTAACATCCATTGATATGCCTGTATAGCGTCCAATGGTAACTGGACATCAAAATTATTGAGCCTTTGTGCCTCCGTGCGCAGGTCGTCTATAAGGTTTTGGGCTTTTTCCAGTTCACCATGCAGTTGGTAAATTCGAGCCTGGCCCAGCCCGCAACTGAAAGGCCCCAAGAAATTAGTGCGATAAAGCAAGTCAATTTCTCGGGAAAAGTGAAGGCTGGCAGCTTCCAAATCGTTCCACTCATACATTAGATGCCCGCTTGTGAAATTTGCTATACCAATTGCGTTAAACACGGGATTTCTGTCAGCAAACGCCATTAATTGCTGCGAAATCTGAAACATCGAATCCAGCTGGGCTTCTAGATAATAAATTGTAGCCAGAGCTAATAATGCTTGAAGGGTGGATCGCCGATCAGTTGAGGTTTCATTAACAATCTCTTGAATCCGCCTGATGGCCACATCCGAATTTCCCAGCGACTGTTGGGAAAAAGCCCAATAGATCAACGCTGTATTCCGTGTAGCACGTGCTTCAAGCGGCAGTTGTTGCAATGCTTGCTCAGCTACGGCTGAGGTTTGTTCCATGTCGCCGTGGATTACATACACAACTGCAGAACGGAGTGCATTGATTTGCCCTTCCAAATCTCTAAACTCACCAGGTAATCTGGTGCTAGCATTAGATGTCTCAAGATTTGCTTCGGCTTTGTCAAGAAATAGCTCTACAGATGAAAGATTCCATTGAAGGTATGACAACCAAGCTCTGGCAATCAGTAACTTAGGACGCTTGTTAGTCGTTTCCTCTGGCAACATAGCCAGCCATCGTTCCAGGCTTCGTGTTTCTACTCGATTCAGAACATTTAGACTGTATCGCTCTACCAATTCGGCAGCCGCCGTAATTTCATTGGATTTGAGTGCGTGATGAATGGCTTCTTCTACATAACCTTGCTCTGCAAACCATTGACTGGCCTGGCGGTGAAGTTCTCTGATTTTAGCAATGGGAACGTCTGATTTTAACTTACCAACCAATAGATCTCGAAACATGTGGTGATAGCGATACCACTCCCCTTGATTGTCCAGTGCAACTAGAAACAGATTAGCCTGTCCTATCCATTCTAAATAGGTTTGACCAGGCATCTCGGGACCATCTATTCCGGTCACTGCATCAGCTAGTGGCCCACAGAATCTATCCAGGATGGACGTATGAAGCAGAAAGGTTTGGATGTTCTCTGGTTGGTGAGAAAGCACCTCATCAACAAGGTAGTCCATCACATAGTGATCAGAGCCTTTCAGGTTTTCCACAAACGCTGTAGGGTCATCCATGTCACGCATCGAGAGTGAGGCCAGTCGCAGTCCTACAGGCCAGCCTTCGATCCACTGGTCTAACATAGACACCGTATCTTCGGGCAGGTTCACCCTCAATGCTTGTTTGAGAAAGGTTCGGGTCTCTGTCAGGTCAAACCGTAGATCAGCCTGTCGGACTTCCAGCATCTGCCGACGGCCTCGGAGTTGGGCTAATGGCAACGAAGCCGGATCCTGTCGACTGATGATTACCAAGTGCATTGTCTCAGGTTGATATTCAATCAACTTACTCATTAATTGGTGAACAGATTGGCTACCAACTTGATGATAATCATCAAGTACTACCACAAACCTCGGTTTACTTACAGCAGATGTTGATGTTACAGGTAAAGCGTCAATCTCATTTATCAGGGTGGAGGCTATGTATTCAACCGGAGGTAGATTTGAGGCTCGCAATAGGCTATCGGTTTCAGAGCAACAATCGGGGAAGATATTTTGGATCGCGGCTACAAGGTAACCTAGAAATACACCCAAATCACTATCATTCTTATCCAGCGATATCCAAGCTATTGGACATTGAAATTCTTCCAACCACATGCAAACCTGGCTGGTTTTACCAAATCCTGCGGGAGCCGAAACAAGCGTGATTTTCCTCTGTAACCCAGTATTCAATCGATCCAACAGACGCAGGCGTTGGATGAGGCCTAATTCAAGACAGGGTTTATTGAGCTTCGTGCGGATAAGAGGGGCAGAGTATTCAATATCTTGCAAGCTTTTCTCCTGGTTGGATTATACTATGGTGATTTTCTTTTCCCCTTATTTGGATCCATGAAGATTCCTTATGGACAATAGCTCCATAGAAGAACTGTGTTAATTCTAAGTGATTAAAATTATAGTCCAAATTCGTCCAATTTCCCCCGTAGTTCAACCCGTAAATTAGACAATAACTGCTCGACGGGTATGTCCAGCGGTACATCTGTGATTAAATGTGTGGAGAACGGGGTGTTTTTCTCCCGTTCTCCCGTAAGCAAGACGAAGTCTTGCGGCAATGACCCTCAGCGGACTCGAACCCGTAAACATTAAATGGATACCTTTAACCCCTGGGCGTGCAGTCCAATATAACGGCGAATTAGAAATAGAAAGAATGTGGCAACAAGTATAGTGAATATAGAATCTAGGGATAGTCATCCTTAGATTTGTCAGAATCCATAAGGATTGGGGCAAAATAAAGCAANNGGTTGTAGCCAAAAAGGTTTCAGCATTCATAGATGTACTCCTAAACACTTGCTGCTAGAGATAGAGATGATCGCACGGTGCTCTCTTCCACGTCTTCCAGCACATGTTTTAATTTTAGAAAATCGGATTCGAACTGCTGCTGCATTTTGCGAGCTATGAGCCGTGCGGCATGTTTGAAGAAGCCGTTTGGTCTCCCTTCAGCTAAAAAAATGACCTTTGTGCCATCGCCTGTTGATTCATATAAATGCCTTGCTTTGAACCGTATCTCTCCGGATTCAACTTTCAAGGTGAACTCTTTATTCGGCTCATACACAACAACTTGTACCATGCTCACTGCCTGCCG
>LGVF01677317.1_pt2 | contig 10419 bp, 8 predicted proteins | sample 469901 | NCBI WGS metagenome assembly LGVF01 (sample SAMN03893561, study PRJNA290197) | marine sediment metagenome | material: sediment; isolation source: combined push core samples #3730, #5133, and #5579 collected at Hydrate Ridge | place: Pacific Ocean: Hydrate Ridge | reverse complement strand
AAAGAAGCAGTTAATTATAAAAAGCAACAGCGTATTTCAAAAACAGCACTTTGGTATATCAAAGAAAATCAACGTTTTAATCAAAATGTACGCTTTGATGTGATTGAAATTTATTATGATTCCGACAATCAACTTGTGATCAATCATTATGAACACGCTTTTTTAATCAAACTATAAAAAGAGATTGCAACACTGCAATCTCTCAGTTTGGTGACAAACACCCGTCCCGACAAATTGTTAATCTGTTGTATGCTGGCAGTTCGTACAGGCTATCGCCTGTTCGACCTGAGGCACACAACATGATGTAACAATTGTCGGGACTACTGTATATTTTTTCACCTAGTTGAGAGACCACAACCCTGCAATCTCTTTTTCATCTCATAATAAATTATTCGCCATCATCAACTGAGATTAAATATACTTTTTCAGAATAGGATCCTTTATTTTCTTTGTTTTGTAATTTTAAATAATCAATATGAAGGGGTTCGTACTCATATGTTTCAACAATTGCACTTAATAACTCATAAATATCCGATAATTCATCTTCAGATGGACGTTTGCTAAATACGTCCGCTTTTTCAATTAATTTTTCTTTTAAGGCATTTTTAACTTCAGATTCACCTAAAATTTTATATTCACAGCTACGGCCACTATTCTTAATAATTTCAGGTATTTTGTCTCTTACTAACTTGTTATATTCTACTTTCATAATCCATCACCTCAAGAACATTATACCCAAAAAAAAAGCCGATAATCATTTAGAGCATAATTTATAATAATTTCGAAATAAAGCCCTTTAATTTGAAGATTTTAAGCGAAATCAGCTTTTCTTCTGGTGTTTTCATATGAAAAAGGGTATAATTATATGTCATGTGCTAAGGCTCATTATCAGCAGTTACTGATAATGACCTTTTCTTTATGACTAGATTAAATTGGAGGAAACAAATAAAAATATGATAAAAGTATCAGACTTAAGTTTAAATTTTAGTGGAACAAATCTTTTTACAAATGTAAATATGATCTTCACTCCAGGTAATTGCTATGGTATTATTGGCGCTAATGGAGCAGGGAAATCAACTTTTTTAAGAATTTTATCAGGAGAACTTGATCCTAGTACAGGAAGTGTAAGCTTTCCAAAACAGATGCGAATGTCTGTATTGAAACAAGATCATTATGCTTATGATACGTATTGCGTTTTGGATACAATTCTAATGGGCAATAATCGATTATATTCAATTATCCAAGAGAAAGATGCTTTATATGCAAAGGAAGATTTCTCAGATGATGATGGCATAAAAGCTGGGGAATTAGAAGGCGAATTTGCTGAAATGGGTGGCTGGGAAGCTGAATCCGATGCTTCACGTATTCTACAAGGCCTGGGAATTGGTCCAGATCTACTGGATGCAACCATGAGTTCTTTAAGTGGTAATCAAAAAGTAAAAGTTTTATTAGCGCAGGCTCTTTTTGGCAAACCTGAAATTATTCTTTTAGATGAACCAACCAATCACTTAGATATTCAAGCTGTAAATTGGTTAGAAGATTTTCTAATGGATTATGATGGAACGGTTATCGTTGTGTCACATGACCGTTATTTTTTAAATAACATCTGTACCCATATTGTTGATATTGATTTTAATAAAATTAAAGTCTATGTTGGAAACTACGATTTTTGGTATGAATCCAGTCAACTTGTTCAACGCTTATTAAAAGATCAAAACAAGAAAAAGGAAGATAAAGCAAAAGAACTTCAAAATTTTATTGCGCGATTTTCGGCTAATAAATCAAAATCAAAACAAGCAACATCTCGTAAAAAAATGCTAGATAAGCTTGATATTGAAGATATGCCATCGTCATCTCGAAAATATCCATGGGTCGGTTTTCAAATTGATCGCGAACCAGGCAAAGACATTTTATTTGTTGAAAATTTATCCAAAACAATTGATGGTGTAAAAGTATTAAATAATGTGAGTTTTACAGTGAATAAAAATGATAAGATTGCGTTTGTTTCAGACAATGAAATTGCGATGACGACCTTATTCAAAATTCTTATGGAAGAAATTGAACCAGATGAAGGTAAATTCAAATGGGGGATAAGCACAAGTCAATCCTATTTTCCTAAAGACAATAACAAATTTTTTAATGATTGTCACCTTAATATTTGTCAATGGATCCAACAATTCACTGAAGAAATTACAGAAACATATATTCGAGGGTTTTTAGGAAGAATGCTCTTTTCTGGAGATGATATTTATAAAGAAGTACAAGTATTATCCGGTGGAGAACGTGTCCGTTGTATGCTTTCTAAAATGATGATGAAAAATTCAAATACGATCATCTTAGATCAACCAACTAATCATCTTGATCTTGAATCCATTACCGCTGTGAATAATGGGTTGATTGATTATAAAAGTATTTTACTCTTTGCAAGTCATGATCATCAATTTATGCAAACCATAGCCAATCGCATTATTGAAATTTGTGATGAGGGTACTATTGATCGTTTATCAACATATGATGAATTTCTACACTACAAAAAAAACTTAGCATAGGAGACAAACATGAATAACCGAAGTGAATTTTCAAGCAAAATTGGTTTTGTTCTTGCAGCAGCAGGATCAGCCGTAGGATTAGGGAATATTTGGCGATTTCCATATTTAGCGGCAAAATATGGTGGAGGACTTTTTCTTCTTATCTATTTAATTTTTGTACTTACTCTAGGGTTTACAATTATGACAGCAGAACTAGCGATTGGACGTAAAACCCAACTTAGCCCGATTGGTGCATATAAAGCACTCAATAAAAATTACAAATTTATTGGTGTTATTGCCTCACTCGTTGCATTTTTAATCTTACCTTATTATAGTGTTATTGGGGGTTGGGTAATAAAATATTTTTTTACTTTTGTTTCGGGAGGAGGACTTGCTACTGCAAGTAATGATTATTTTTCAAATTATATCTCCCAGCCATTAGAACCCATTATTTGGCAAATTATTTTTGTGCTTGCAACAATGGGTGTTGTTCTAAAAGGTGTTAAAAATGGGATTGAAAGAGCCAGCAAAATTTTAATGCCAATTCTTATCGCTTTATCATTATTTATTTCGATCTATTCTATTTCCCAACCTGGAGCATTAGAAGGCGTAAAATATTTTCTTTATCCTGATTTTTCAAACTTCAGTTTCCAAGCTGTATTAGCTGCTATGGGACAAATGTTCTATTCATTATCACTTGCTATGGGAATTATGGTTACCTATGGATCGTATTTAAATAAAAAAAATGATTTAGAAGTTTCCGTTAAACAAATTGAAATTTTTGATGCAGGGATCGCAATTCTAGCTGGATTCATGATTATACCTGCTGTTTTCGCATTTTCCGGTGGAGATCCAGCAATGCTTAATAAGGGACCTGGTTTAATGTTTGTTACTTTACCAAAGGTTTTTGAAAGTATGCGTTATAGCAACATGATGGGAATTGTGTTTTTCTTATTGGTTCTTTTTGCTGCCCTTACATCTGGTATTTCTTTAATGGAAGCTGTTGTATCAACAGTCTGTGATCAATTCAATTGGACGCGAAAAAAAGGTGTTCTCGCCGTAACACTCTCTGCTATTTTACTAGGTATACCATCTTCTTTAGGACAAGGTATTTGGAGTCAATACACCTTCTTCGGATTCAACTTTTTAGATTTCAGTGATTTTATTACAAATTCAGTACTAATGCCAGTTGGCGCATTTTTTACCTGTATTTTTGTTGGACATGTTCTTGATACAAAAATTATTACGGATGAAGTCAAACTGTCTTCTGAATTTAAGCGAGAAAAGTTATTTATTGTTATGATAAAATACATTGCACCACTTTGTATTCTTGCCATTCTTGTCAGTTCAATTTTAGAAGGAATTGGTATTATTACTTTTTAAATTGAATAATCCTTACGTTATTATTAACCTTAAAAAAAATAGTATTTAAACAATAAAAAAAGCGATTATAATTAAATAATTGCTTGAGATTGTAGAAAAAGACAGAGAGGAGTCCCGACAATTGTGCATCATGGTGTGTGCCTCAGGGCGAACAGGCGATAGCCTGTCCGAACTGCCAGCACACAACAGATTAACAATTAGTCGGGACGGGGTTTGTCGACTTTTTGAGCGATTATAATTAAATAATCGCTTTTTTAGGTTAATGTTTTTAAAACTGAAGCATAAAGCTCTTGGGTATTTTCTTTCCAACGTTCGCAAATATCAAGGGCTAATTTTACTGTTGGGGCATTTAAACTAATCTCCATTAAGACCACATTATTTTCATGAAGTTTTAACTCAACTAAATAATCCGTTGATCCGATTTTTTGGTAATTAGCAGTCACCTTAACTTCTTTAAATATTTTTTCTCGATTTTCTTTTAAGTAAAGATCAATCATATCCATAATATAACTTGAAATTTTATTTTGAAAAACTTTTAACGTTTCTTTACCAATAGGGGTAATAGTAAGTACTGATTTCCCATCAAAATCTAACATTGAAAGAAATTCATTTTCAATTAAATCATCAATATAGATTTGTATATCAAAATAACTAATTTGTAAGTTCTCAATTACAATTAAAGAAATTTGCTCTCGCGTTAAAGATGTTTTGATTTTTTTTAAAACATATAATATAATAAGTTTGTTTTCAGCTTGTTGCCCAGAATTAAAGAGCATGTGTATCACCACCTTTAAATAGATAACTTTATTGTACCATATTCAAAGTTATAAATGGTTATTTCTAATGAAAAAGAGGAAAGAAATTGAAAGAAGAAACATTTAATCAAGAATTATCTGATTTTGCACACTCATTAGGAGCGACAGAATTAGGATTTGCAAATTTAAAACTCGTTCCAGAGGAAAAAAAAATGGGATATCACTATGGAATCTCTGTTATTATTAAACTTTCTGATGGGGTTTTAAATCAAATAAAAAACGAACCAACGCAAACATATTTTAGCCATTATCGGTCCGTTAATCGTCTTATTGATAGTATTACACTGCGACTTGTTTTATTCTTAGAAGCTAAAGGCTATCCTTCTATTGCAATACCCGCATCCCAATCTGTTACTAATCCATCAGATCAATATACCGGTGCTTTTCAACATAAAACAACGGCTATTTTATCAGGATTAGGTTGGATTGGAAAAAGTGCTTTATTTATTCATCATACCTATGGTCCACGCGTTCGAATGGGAACCATTCTTACGAATGCACCTCTCACAATCGGTGTTCCAATTACAACAAGTCAATGTCAAAATTGTCGCGCGTGTGTAACTGCGTGTCCAGCTTTTGCAATTCAAGGAAATCTATGGGAAATGGGTATGGCTCGATCTGAGCTCTATGATCCACGAGCCTGTAGTAACCATATGAAAAAACATTTTCAGCACATTGGACGTGGTGAGGTTTGTGGCTTGTGTATTACCGCTTGTCCGATTGGTAATTATTCAATCATTCCTTAATTTAATAATTATCACCCTTAATCAAAAGAAAAATCCATTTATTCTGATATTAATCGCTAAAATACTTTAAATAGGTTTTATTTTTCAGTAAATTAATATATAATAGGTAGGATAAACTGTCGACTTGATTTGTTGACAGTTTTTAAATTTTAAAGAAAAAAGAGAGATCTATTGAAAAAATTTATTATTAATGCTATTTTAGAAAATAGCATCCTCGATGAAATGGAGATAGTTTCTGGTGATATATTACTTTCTATTAATAAAACACCAGTGAATGATGTTTTTGATTATCGATATTTAATCGCCGATGAAACCCTTCTTCTTGAAATTGAAAAAAGTAATGGAGAGATTTGGGAACTTGAAATTGAAAAAGACTTTGAAGAAGATTTGGGTGTTTTATTTCCAGAAGAAATGATCACCACGAAAATATGTAAAAACAATTGTATCTTTTGCTTTGTCGACCAACTTCCAAAAGGTATGCGAGAAAGCCTTTACGTTAAAGATGATGACGAACGATTGTCATTTTTAGCTGGAAACTATATCACGATGACAAATCTAACCCAATACGAATTAGATCGAATTGTTCGATATCGTATTATGCCTATGAATTTATCAATTCATACAACGAATCCTGAATTGCGTTGCAAAATGCTTAAAAATCGTTTTGCTGGTGATGTCATGGACTATCTTAATGTATTTAAAGAAAACCACATTCAAATGAATGGACAAATTGTATTAGTTCCCAATTATAATGATAGGGAAGAGTTGAAAAAAACATTGCATGATTTAATGCAATTTTACCCTGTTCTTCAGTCTGTTTCAGTGGTTCCTGTTGGCCTTTCAAAATATAGAGAAGGTCTTGAAGCGTTAGAAAGCTTTGATGCTGTTCGCGCCAAAGAAACATTGGATATCATTGGAGAATTTCACACCATGATGGTTGAAAAATTTGGGGAAGGTTTTGCTTATCCCAGTGATGAATTCTTTTTACTCGCTAATCTCCCAATACCAGAGCCTGCTTATTATAATGGCTTCCCACAAATCGAAAATGGGGTAGGAATGCTTGCTGATTTTAAATCAGATTTCTATAACGCCTTAGCTACTCTTGATTTAGAATCTGTTTCGGAAAAAAAATTAGACCGTATTGGTATTGTTACGGGTATTGCAGCGTTTTCATTTATTAATCAATTAATATGTGACCTAAAAAAAGCAATTCCACAAATTGACGTTGTTATTTATCCCATTAAAAACACTTTTTTTGGGGAAAATATTAATATATCAGGATTATTAACGGGTGAAGATATCCATTTGCAATTAAAAGAACATTTAGAAAAAAACCCGAGGGATTTAGTGCTAATTCCTGAAAATGCTCTAAGAAGTGGCACAACTGTTTTCTTAGATGACTGTACATTAGAAAGCTTAAGTAATGCGCTTCAAACTAACATAAATAGTGTACCAGTAAATGGCGAAAGCCTGATTCATAAACTAATAAGTGAGGAAAAATAATTATGCCAAAACCAATTGTCGCCGTTGTAGGGCGTCCAAATGTTGGAAAATCAACATTATTTAATAAATTAGTCGGAGAACGAATAGCTATTGTTGAAGATACCCCAGGAGTTACGCGTGATCGCATCATTGCAGATGCCGAGTGGCTGAATCACCATTTTACACTGATTGATACTGGAGGGATTGAACCCTATGCGAAAGATGATATTCTTTTACAAATGCGGATTCAAGCCGAAGTTGCGATCGATATGGCCGATCTTATTATTCTAATCGTTGATGGTCGAGAAGGTATGACCGCCACAGATTTAGAAGTTGCCAGTATGATCCGTAAACATGATAAAGACGTCCTCTTGGTTGTTAATAAAATTGATACTCAAAGCCTTGATACCACGATTTATGAATTTTATAATCTTGGTCTTGGAGATCCCATGGCAATATCAGCAGAACAAGGCTTAGGTCTTGGTGATTTTCTTGATGAAGTCATTAACCGTATTAAACGCTATTATAAAGATGAAGAAACAGAAGATCATCGCTTAAAAGTCTCTGTTATTGGAAAACCAAATGTTGGAAAATCAACCTTAATTAACAAAGTACTTGGGGAAAATCGTTTAATCGTTAGTGATATTCCAGGTACAACGCGTGATGCGGTTGATACCAATGTCCGTTATAATAATGAAGATTATGTTTTTATTGATACCGCCGGATTACGTCGTAAAAAGAAAATATATGAAGATATCGAACGTTATAGTATCGTTCGAGCAATTGCTGCTGTTGAACGTAGTCAAGTTGTTCTTATTTTAATTGATGGTTCTGAAGGAGTTACTGAACAAGATGCAAAAATTGCTGGAATTGCACATAATCGTTCCATTCCTTCAATTGTTATTGTTAATAAATGGGATGCGGTTGAAAAAGATAATAAAACCATGAAAAAAATGGAAGGTGATATCCGTGATGCCTTGTCATTTATGGACTATGCACCGATTATCTTTATTTCAGCCTTAACTGGTCAACGTTTAGGTAAAATATTTGAAACGATTCAACTTGTAAAAGAAAAAAGCGCAAAACGTATTACAACTGGTAAATTAAATGAAGCCATGTCTGAATTTATATTAATGAAACAACCACCTTCTAAACATGGTCGTCGATTAAAAATTTACTATGCATCACAAGTTGCTATTAATCCACCAACCTTTGTTGTTTTTGTTAATGATCCAACACTGGTTCATTTTTCATATCAACGCTATCTTGAAAATAAAATTAGAGATACCTTTGATTTCTTTGGTACACCGATTAAATTCTTCCTTCGGGAACGAACTAATGATTTTAGCTAATAATTTTATCTTAATTTTCTCTACGTTAAAAGGGAGTAGTTAAACAATAAAATCAATAGACTAGTGAAAGCCTGACTTTATTGACCTAATAGGTAATAAAACCTTTAGTACGTTTTTTTTGTACTAAAGGTTTCTTTTTTTCTCAAAATTATTCTTCTCTTAATAAACATCTACGTTATAGAAAGTTTATGATTTCTATAACATAAACTTAAAAAACAAAATTCAAATCAAACGTATATATATTATGATATAATGAACTTGCTTTAAATTCACAAAAATTGACGAGGTGTTTTATGCAAAAAAATAATAATATTAAAATAATAATTTCTTTGATTATTATTTTAGGTATTTTTGCGATTAGTTATTATAATTATATAGCCTATAGTCGTATTATTAAAGATGATATTCTTAATATTTCAAAATTAACGACAACAAATATTTTTTCTGAAATTGAAAATGAATTAACTAAGCCAATTTTTGTGAGCTTAACCATGGCTAATGATAGCTTTGTAAAACAATGGCTAAATAATGAATCAAATGAAGATTTAACAGAAATCACAACTTATCTTGACGGAATACATGATAAGTATGATTATCATTCCGTATTCTTAATATCCAAAGCATCTCAAATATATTATCACTACAATGGCCAATTTAAAAACATCTCAAAAAATAATGATCATGACCAATGGTATTACGTCTTTCTAAATCAGCCAAATCTTTACGCATTAGATGTCGATCAAGATGAAGTTGATAATCAACGATTAACTATTTTTGTAAATGCTAAAATAATTGATAATCAAGGGGAAACGCTGGGAGTAACTGGTGTTGGAATTGAAATGTCATATATTCAAAGCCTTCTTAAAAAATTCGAGGAGAATTATAATTTGGAAGCGTTTTTAATTAATGAAGACGGTCTAATCCAAGCTCATACCAATGAAGACCTAATTGAAAATTGTAATATTAACGAAATTGAATTGTACCAAATCATTGGCCCATCATTATACAATAAAAACGATGATATTAATGTGTTTGATATCAATAAATACTTAGACAAACAATACGTTATTAGTCATTATATTGAAGAATTTGACTGGTACCTAATTGTAAAAAAAGATACTTCAATCATAGCAAAGACTTTAAATTCACAAATCATTTATGATATCATTGTAATTATTTTCATTCTTTTATCACTTTTTTACACCCTTTATTATATTATAAAAAAACAAGAAAACGAATTAAAATCACTCGCAATTCTTGACACCTTAGGTATTCTTACGAACCGTAAGGATTTTGATTCCCAATTAGAATGCTATTTAAAGGAAAATGAAACAAATGACAAACCATGGTCTGTGTTTTTACTCGATATTGATCATTTTAAAGATATAAATGATACTCATGGGCATCTACAAGGTGATCGTGTTTTAAAACACATTATGGTTCTGAGTAAACACACACTGGAAGGACATTTAATTACACGGTGGGGAGGAGACGAACTTAGTGGCATTATAAATCTCAATTGTAAGGATGCAGAAAAGCTACTTGATTCTTTGCGATTAATGATTCAGAATGATTCAGAATTATCAAAATTAAATATTACTATTAGTATTGGCGTTACTGAAGCGATCTCAATTGATACTGAAGATACCATTGTAAAACGTGCCGATCAAGCCTTATATAATGCAAAATCTAATGGAAGAAATCAAATCGCAGCGATGTAATAATCAATAATTGAATTAGAATTATTAATAAAAAATCAAGGTAACTTTATAATGATAAAAAAACAAATTTGTATTTATCATTATAAAGTTATAGTCCTTGATTTTTTATTTGTGCATTGACAGCTAATACGTACAAAATACAATCACAAAAATCCCATGAATTAGCCATTCTTATTTTATAATTACCACTTATATGTCAAATTTATTTGACATATAAGTGGTAATTAATGATTTTTTGACATATAACACGTAAAAATAGATAACTTGACATATAACACGTAAATTCTGATAGGCTGCAGATATCATGAAATTTCACAAAATTATTATTTGCTTAGATGCTTTATATAGTAATAAAAAGCAACTAGATAATAAAATACGTATTTTGATAGAAT
>LGVF01131421.1_pt1 | contig 10442 bp, 10 predicted proteins | sample 469901 | NCBI WGS metagenome assembly LGVF01 (sample SAMN03893561, study PRJNA290197) | marine sediment metagenome | material: sediment; isolation source: combined push core samples #3730, #5133, and #5579 collected at Hydrate Ridge | place: Pacific Ocean: Hydrate Ridge | reverse complement strand
AGGCTATCGCATTGTTGTGACAGCAAATGTCACACTGGCTGAAGCTCGACACTAATCAGGTAGGGAAATGAATGATAAAGAGCATTCTGAAACGCTTCAGATTATCAACGTCTATGAAAAAAAGCCGGATCAACTAATTAAGATATTGCAGGCAATACAATCAACCATGGGATATGTTCCATTGGAAGCACAAAGACAAGTTGCAGAAAACTTGAATTTGCCTGTTAGTAAGATTTACGGGATTGTCAGCTTTTACAATTTTTTCAAAACAAATCCTCCAGGCAGGCACCAGATACATGTCTGCATGGGCACGGCCTGTTATGTCAGGGGCGCCGGGAAGCTCATTGATAAGATCAAGGCTGATTTCGGGATTCACCCAGGTGAAACGAGCTCTGACCACAGATTCTCCCTTGAGGAAGTAAGATGTATCGGCTGTTGCGCCATTGGACCGGTGCTTACCGTAGACGGCGACGTATATGGCGGCATGACCCCCGACAAAACTCCGTCAGTGCTTGAAAAATACAAGTAGAGGTATTGCCATGCGTATACAAACATTTGAAGATCTTTCACTGTTGCGAGAACAGATTTCGGAAAGCAAATCAGCGGATCGGGGGAAAACCCGGATAATTATCTACGGCTCGACATGCGGGCTGGCATCCGGCGCCAAAAAGGTGTTGGACGCTGTCAGGGAAGAAGTCAGCGCATGCGCCCGAGATGATGTGCTGGTTCTGGAGCATGGCTGCATGGGTTGTTGTTTTATTGAACCGTATATTTCGATCACACAGGAAGGGCTCGATTTCACCGTGTATGGATATCTTGACGGGGAGAAGGCCGGCGAGGTTGTTCGAAGCCATTTGCAGAAAGGTGAAATTCTCGAAAACTACAAGGTAGATCTCACCATGCCCTTTTTTGCCTCCCAGGTCAGAAGGGTAACGGAGTTGCTCGGGGAGATAAACCCTTTGCACATCGACGATTATATCTTTCACGAAGGATATGCGGCGCTGGCAACGGTCCTGAAAAAGGACAGCGGGGAAATCCTCGAAGAGGTGAAGACCTCTGGCCTTAGAGGGCGCGGCGGCGCCGGGTTTCCGACCGGCAGAAAGTGGGAATTTGCTCGCAGTGCCGCAGGGGACCAAAAATACATCGTCTGCAACGGGGACGAAGGAGATCCCGGCGCTTATATGAACCGGGCCGAACTGGAAGGAAACCCCCATGCCGTCCTGGAAGGGATGGCCATAGCAGGCTATGCGATTGGAGCCAGCCGCGGTTATATCTATGTCAGGGCCGAGTACCCCCTGGCGGTGGAGACGCTGAAGCAGGCCATTGCCCAGGCCCGGGAGTACGGTTTTTTTGGGAATAACATCCTCGGCACCTCTTTTGATTTCGACGTCGAACTGTTTCTCGGATCCGGTGCCTTTGTCTGCGGAGAAGAGACCGCCTTGCTGGCCTCCCTGGAACAAGAGCGTGGCAATCCCCGGCACCGCCCTCCCTTCCCTGCCATTGAGGGACTGTTCGGGAAGCCGACCGTGATCAACAATGTGGGCACACTGTTCAACGTTCCTCTGATTATCCGCAAGGGGGCGAAGTGGTGGAGTTCGGTCGGTTCGGAAACAACGAATGGTACCAAGGTCTTCTGTCTGACGGGAAAAATACGGAACAGCGGCCTGGTAGAGGTCCCCATGGGGACAACCATGCGTGAAGTTGTTTTTGAAATTGGCGGCGGCATCCCGGCTGAAAAAGAATTCAAGGCCGCGCAGTTGGGGGGGCCTTCGGGAGGATTCGTCCCCAACGAACATCTCGACATGCCCATAGACTACGAATCCCTTCAGACCATCGGCTCCATCATGGGCTCGGGCGGCATGGTCATCCTCGACGAGGATTCGTGCATGGTCGATGCGGCCAAATTCTTCCTCCAGTTCGATTGCGAAGAATCCTGCGGACAGTGCCTTCCCTGCAGAAGGGGCCTGCCATTGATGATTCATTACCTGGAAAAAATCAGTGACGGAAAAGGGGAAATGGCGGATCTGGAGGCTTTAGTCAGCTTGGCGGATAGCGTTAAAAAGACTTCCCTGTGCGCCCTGGGGCAGACAGCGGCGAATCCGACGCTGAGTACCCTGCGCTTTTTCCGCGATGAATACGAGGCTCACATCCGTGACAAGAAATGTCCGGCAGGGGTCTGCAGGCCGCTTATCCAGTTTTCCATAGATGATACAAAGTGCGTCGAATGTGGCGCCTGCAAGAAGATTTGCCCGGAAAACGCCATTGTCGGAGATAGCGGGAAAGCGTACCGGATTATATCCGAAAAATGCGTAAAGTGCGGTCTCTGTAAAGATGCCTGTAAGTTTGACGCCATTATCGTCATTTAAGAGACGAGGAAGAGAACATGATCACTATACTAATCAACGGCAAACCATGCACGGTACAAGAAAATACGCTTCTGTTGGCCGCCTGCGAGGATAACGGTTTCAAGATTCCTCACCTTTGCCATAAAGAGGGTTTGAGTTCCGTCGGGGTCTGCAGACTCTGTATTGTCAAAGTAAAGGGCATGCGAGGTCTGGTGCCGTCGTGTTGCACTACGGTGACTGACGGAATGGAGGTCATAACCGAAGACGAAGAAATCGATCGGTTGCGCCGTATCAACCTTGAAATGATTCTGTCTGAACACGAACACAACTGCCTTACCTGTGAAAGCAATGGAAATTGTGAATTACAAGACCTGGCCTACGAACTCGAAATTGAATCCATACGGTTTCCGGTCAACAGGAAAACAGATCCCATGGAGGACTCCAGTGAAGTCATCATCAGGGATCCCAATCGATGCATTCTTTGCGGCAGATGTGTGCGGGCCTGTGCCGAAGTGGTTGACCGACAAATCCTGGGGTTTGCCTGTCGTGGCCCCAGCCTAGTGATCAGTTCGGGATTGAACGAACCTTTGGGCCAGACTGAATGTGCTTCATGTGGCGCCTGCCTCCAAGCCTGCCCAACCGGGGCACTGATAGAGAAGTTGGCCCGCTTTCAGGGCCGGAACTGGGAAGTTGAAAAAGTGCAGACCACCTGTGCCCATTGCGGCGGTGGCTGCCAAATCGAATTCTGGGCCAAAGACAACAAGTTGGTCAGGGCCTATGGGGTAGAGGAAAAGAACACGGAGAATCGAGGTCATCTCTGCGTTAAAGGGAGGTTCGGCTTCGACTTTGTGCACAGCCCCAATAGACTTTCCGAGCCTCTGATAAAGAAAGATGGCAAATTCGAACGGGTCGATTGGGATCATGCCTTGGATTATGTCGCGGAAAATTTTAGAAAAATCAAAGATAAACACGGCAGCGATGCTATCGGCGGCATAGCTTCCTCCAAAAGCACCAACGAGGAAAATTACCTTTTTCAAAAATTCATGCGCACCTGTATCGGAACCAACAACGTGGATTTCTGCACCCGTTTCTGTCATACGCCCAGCGGCGTAGCGCTCGGCCGGGCTTTCGGCGGCGGTGCCATGACAAATTCCCCGGCGCTCATTGATAAAGCAAATGTGGTGCTTGTTGCCGGTCTGAATCTTTCGGAGATGTACCCAGTGTTTGCGGATTTCCTCAAACGTAAAGCCAAATCAGGGCATTTGAAGCTGATTGTTGTGGACCCGCGAAAAATCGAGCTTGTTGATTACAGCCAGGTTTGGATCCGGCCCAAGATTGGAACAGATATCGCCTGGATCAACGGGATGATGAACGTGATCCTGGCGGAAGGTCTTCATGATCCCGAGTTCGTTGCGGGCAGAACCGCCGGGGTGGAGGAACTGCAAACGGTGATGGCGCAATATACGCCGGAAAAAGTGGAAGCAATCACCGGAGTCGCCAAAGAAAAAATCATCGAAGCGGCCGAACTTTACGGCGGGGCAGCAAGGTCCGCCATACTTTATGGTATGGGAGTTACCCAACATATCCGGGGAACGGACAATGTCTCCGGGCTGTGCAACTTGGCGCTGCTCACCGGAAACGTGGGCAAAGCGGGCACGGGGGTCAACAGTATCGCCAAGCAGAATAACGGCCAGGGGGCTGGTGACATGGGCTGCCTGCCGCCCATTTATCCGGGTGGACAACCTGTTTCTGACGAGGCCGTCAACGAAAAATTCGAAAAGGCCTGGGCCGTCCCGCTCTCAAAAAAACCGGGCGTGACGGAATCCGATATGTTGCTTTGCCAGGGTAAAGTAAAAGGTCTTTACGTAATGGGCGGCAACCCGATGCGAAGCGGTCCCAACCTCCGGAAAATACGGAAGGCCCTGAACGATATGACTTTTATCGTGGTTCAGGATATGTTCCTGACCGAAACCGCGGAAATGGCAGATGTTGTTTTGCCGGCCTGCTCCTTTGTCGAAAAGGATGGCACGTTCACGAGTGCCTCACGCCTTGTCCAAAGGGTTCGGAAGATCATTGACCCCTTGGGGGGGAGCAGACCGGACTGGAAAATCCTGTGTGAACTGGGTCGCAGAATGGGCTATGAGATGAGCTACACTCACCCGAAGGAAATCATGGATGAGATTGCGTCCTTGACCCCTTCATATGGCGGAATCTCCTATGAGCGGTTGGGAGTCGGCGGTCTGCGGGCGCCCTGTCCGACGAAAGAGCATCCCGGCACTGAATTTCTCTGGGGAAAGACCTTCAAAACCAATAACGGAAAAGGAAACTTTTTCCCGGCCGATTATCTGCCTCCTGCAGAGACACCGGATGAAGAGTATCCATTTGTATTAACAACCGGCAAGGATCTTTATCACCTCCATACCGGATCTTATACTCGCGAATCGGTGCCGCTTTCTCGGTTGGCTCCTGAAGATCGGCTGGAAATGAGTCTGTCCGACGCGGAAAAACTAAGGGTTAGCGATAGTGACAGGGTAAAGGTACGTTCCCGAAGAGGTCAGGTCAACCTTGTGATTAAAGTTACCGACAGGGTGCCTGAAGGAACCGTCTTTGCCACTTTCCATTCAACTGAAGTTAATGTCTTAACTACCGACAGCCTCGACGCACTGGCTAAGGTTCCGGAATTGAAAATGTGTGCCGTCAAAATAGAAAAAGTGGGATAAGGACCTGCCTTTAGCTAAAAAAGGGCCAGCTTCCCCTTCAGTGATCAACTGTAGATGGCAACCCAAACCAACACTCTTTTGCAATCAAATCCGGCGCCATGGTGCAATGAAAACAAGACGTTTGCGTCCTGCAGGCGCTTGCCTGGGGTGACGACAGCGTTGCTTTTGAGTCGGGGGCAAAGAAGACACCCTCATAGGTCAACCCCTGGTACCAAGTGTAGTCGCTAAAGCCACGGTCAAATCCACGTAAGAGCCTTTGCGCAGGTCAAAGTCGGGATCCCAGTTGATCCCATGTGACCTGCATCAAATCCTTTTCCCAGTATAGATTGCTTTTCTTGGCTTAGTTATGTTGTTTATTCTGTCGATTATCAAACCCTCTATCAATGAGGCCAAAACCATATATATCGTCAAAACTGCTACAAACTTGGCCCCGAAATAAAAAATCATCAGAGGCAAAAGAGGCAGCTTGATGGCACGGTTGTAAAGGAAAACTGCGGCTAAGCCATTTCTCATGCCTTGGTCTTTAAGATCCTTCAGCAATGAATACCAAACAAAGACAGGGCCATGACTGAATATGCCCGCCCCTATAGCCAACAACCAGCCTTTGATTCCAGAACCCTTGCCGACGTATTTTTTTATGATCTTGGGGCGAACAAAATAATTAAACAGACTCATGAACAATAATACAATAAACATTGCTGGTGCTATTCTGAGCAGCAACTCAAAACTTGCTTTAAAGGAGCTTGTGAAGATTTTGGGACTCAAAAACAAAAAGCTCAAATAAAGGCAAAAAACTGAGGCGAGAAAATATATAGCGTAATTTCTTGAGCCTTTTTTATTTCTCGTTTTCATTTCATTACCATCAAGGTTAAGACGGTGGCCAGTGAAACCAGAAAAGCCAGAAAGAAACTGACCAGATTCCTGGCCACCGCAAACTTCCTGCCAAGGAGAGCCGCTTCGGCGGGAATCTGGATGACGCCTACCGTAACCCACGCCACAATGAACGCTGTTACCGCGAAAAGACTCACCCCCTGGCCCAACAGTTCTCCTCCGATAATGTAGCTTGTTATTGCATTGCCGGCTGAAAGACTGCCGATAAGACTTCCGATAAAAGTGTCATACAAGGGGTCTCCACTGAAAACCCTCGAGAGTATTTCTCTGGATACAACTGCACGAAACAACCCCATCAACAGAATGACCCCCAGCAAAACCGGGATTGATGATGAAAAGCTCCTTGCAGCCTTTAAAAACGCTTCCATGAAACTTGTATTTTCTGTCATGCTTGTCTTCTTCACTTGCAAAATCCTTTAGAAACTACGAGCTGCCTATAAACCGATCAGCAGAAATTTCATCAGCCCTCCAACCAAGCAAGGCAGCAAAAATCATAATTGTCGCGGCTTTGAGCATATCCGATATCCCCAACTCTTTCACCAGAACGGCGAAGGTTCCAACACAGGGAAAGTAAATCGTAAGTATGGTTACGGCGATAACCAGTTGCATCGGTGTCATACCGAGGGGCAATAGCATTCCGACGGCCAAATCTTTTCTCAAAAACCCAACCAGGAGGACGGCGGTTGTTTCCTTAGGCAGACCGAGCCATCCCTCCATCAAAGGCGCAAAAAATGCCCTAGCCACTCAATGAAACCCACCGCGTACAATAGGTTGACCAGCACCACACCCAGGAAGAGCCAGGGGATCGCCTCTGCAAGAAACCACCGTATACGCATCCAAGTCTTCTTGCAGATAGGCCTGAGACTTGGTTTTCGGTAAGGCGGTATTTCAAGAAAAATCTCGGGGCATTCCCCTTGCACGAATCGATTCAGCAAGAGGCCGCCCAGTAGGTATACGAGCGAGAGGGTTCCGAAAACGAGGCCGATATAGCCAAACCCGTGAGGTCCAAGAATGGCGAATATCATGGCTATCTGTGCCATACAGGGTACGGCAATTGCCATGAGAGTGGCTGCAATGAAACGCTGCTTTCTCGTTTCCAAGGTCCTGGTGGACAAAGCTCCCGGCACGTTACATCCCAAGCCGAGGAATACTGATATCACCCCGTAGCCATGCATCCCTAATTTGTGAAAGATGTTGTCAGACAAAGTGGCCAATCTGGGCAAATACCCCGAATCTTCCAAAATCGCCAAGGTAAAATAAAACGCTAGGATATAAGGGAGAACCATGCCAAAGGGTACAAAGATGCCGGTAGTCAGTATTCCGAGGGATTGAACGAAATCTATTTCCCCGTCCAACAGTTTACCAATAACAACATCATGCAAAAATCCGCTCCCCAGTCGATCACTTAAAGCCATTGCAATGGGGCGATATAATTCAAAAAGCGGCTCCAAAGCGTAGCCGATCAGATTTTCCCCGATGAGTCTGACCATCCAGAAAGCGATGAATATCACCGCCATGGCTATCGGTATGCCCGTGGCCGGCTTGACGGTAGCATCGGCGATTCCCTCCAAAGCAGTGCGATGCCGATGGGTTACTGTTTGCACTTGTTTAACTATATGCCCGATTTCCACCCAGCGTTCTTCTTCNNCTAACAGGTTTTATATTTTCCGAGGGACGGGCCTCTTTGAAAGTTTTGACAAGTTCCTTTATTCCCTCTCCCGTTAAAGCCACTGTCGGAACAACAGGAACTCCCAAAAGTTCTTCAAGCGCTTTGTCGTTAATATTGATTCCCAGGTGTTTTGCCTCGTCCCACATGTTCAAGGCAAGGACTAGCGGTTTTTTCGTCTCGAGGATCTCCAATGCCAAAAGCAGGTTTCTTTCAAGGTTGGTGGCATCTACGACGTTGATGACCAAATCAGCTTGATTGAATATTGTCTCGGCAACTTCTTCTGCCCTGCTGGAAGGGACTAGGGAGTAAACTCCAGGCGCATCTATTATGTGAACTACCTCCCCCTCCAAGCGCATCTTCCCCCTGGAAAAATCCACGGTCGTACCGGGATAATTCGAGATGATCACCTTGGCGCCGGTCAAACGGGAAAACACCACGCTCTTGCCGACATTGGGATTTCCCATCAGGACAATGTTTTTCATACTAATGCCTGACGATAATTCGGCGGGCCATTCCCCGCCCAACGGTAGTTTGCCTTCGATCTATCTCCACCACAAAAGGCCCGCCGAAAGGTTGTTTTGATAACAGTTTAACGGTTTTCCCTTCTCTGATTCCTATCGTTCTGAGTCTTCTCTGAAAAGAACCACCCCCAGCCAGGCTGACAATTATCCCACTCTCCCCTTCTTTCAGGTCGGTAATCGGTGTTTCCATATCTTTCTCCATCGCAACCGTTGGCCATCAGCGAGATGCCGCAAACCCAAGCTTGGCTCGAATCAAGGAACGGATGGGAACAATTCTTGAGGAGCGCCTTCGCGAGAACCTTGTTTTCTAAAAACAAGTCTAACAGGTTGGTTGAAAAGTACAGAATAGAGGGTAACTTATGGGTGGGCAGTGGTTGAAACGCCTTGCCCGGTCTCCCGCAGATCTCCTGGCTTACCGGCTGCCTTTTCCGCCGTCTGGAGGGCGGCAGTTCGGTTGTCGCGGACGCGGCTTTGGATAAGGCTTTGGATCCGGTTTCTGATGGGACGGGACTCGCTTGAGGTTAAGCAGTTTGTGCTACAATTTACTTGTAGATTGCCAAGCCAAACAGGGAAAGGAGTTTTGTATGCCGAGAGGTGACGGAACGGGTCCACCACGAGGTGGTGGACGGGGACAGGGTCGAATGAGTGGGCCTTTTGCCGGAGGACCAAGTGGCCGCTGTGTGTGCCTTGGATGTGGCCACGAGATCCCCCATGTTACCGGAGTGCCCTGCAGCCAGAAAACCTGTCCAAAATGCGGAACGACGATGACGAGAAAGTAACCCAAAAAGGAAGGGGTGTAAAAGATGTTTGAACCGCCCTACCCTTTTGAAAATATGGGAAAAAAGACAACCCATATTTCTGGAGTACTTCTCAGGGTAGACAGGTTGTCTTTTCCAAAATGATGGTGGAATTCCGAAATCCGGCCTCTTTCCCGCCGATTCTCCGAAACTCGTTGAAAATAAATCACGAAACCCTGCAACACAGTTACTTCCCATTAGGCCACATCGGTAACGACATCTTCTCCAGATCTGCCAGCCGATTCGGCGGTGCCTTAGGATACAAAGCCCCTCTGCCACCAAGTCTGGCAAATCCCAGCCTAGGAGGCAGTCGGTTCATGCTAAGACCGACAGCCTCCTAGCCCTCACACAAACCGATTATCCGACCGTTTACGGTCCACCTCCTCCTGCGCGGACTTCATCCAGCCGGAGGTCGCTCCCTCGCGGTAATCGAACTGCAGGATATAGGGTTTGACGTCGATGAGCGGGGTTCCGTCCAAAACATCAATCCCGCGCACCTTCAGCCGGTTGCCTTCGACTGCCAGCAGTTCAACGATGGACATACCGATGTGTGCCGACCTGAGCGGCGAGCGCGTGGCGAACACGCCGCGTTTTTCACTGTCCATGTACGGCACAACTTCGAGCTCCATGCGGGTTGCCTTGTGAAAATGGTAAATCAGGTAAATATGGCTGAATCCATCCAAATCCTTCAGCCCTGCCGTGAACCTCTCCTCCAGGACCACTTCGCCTTCAGCATCCTGAGCACCAACAGGCTGAATCGGCATGTTTTCCAGTTCCTTAAAGGGGGAATGGATAATTCCAATCTTGAGAAGTTCGATTTTCCTGCTTTTCATTATCCTCATTTTCAGATGACCAGAGCCAATCCTCCCCTTCCCCGCTGAACCTTGTCGCCAAAGGTGTCAAGCATGGAAGAAACGACGTCTTTGCCGGTACAGTGGCTCGGAACTAGGAACTCCACATCCCAATCGGCAATGGCCCGATATGTTTTCTCCAAACGCTGCACTGAAGCATTATGCAGATGAAGACCGCCAACAATGCCACGTATCCTGTCAATCCCGCTCACCCGACGTATATGCTCCACCGTATTCAGCAGTCCTGAATGGCAGCATCCGACAATAATGACCAGACCACGGTCCGTGTGAATCCATAGTGCCTGATCATCATCGAGCAAATCGGGACGGTGACCGTCTGGGTCAAGGAAAAACGGCCCACCCGTATCTTCAAAGGCGTGCGGGCGAGGAATAGGCCCGGAAATTCCAATGTCGGGCTGAATTAGGTGTGGCGTTGCAACCCAGTGAATTTGTTCCGATGGCAAGTCCACCAGGGCGGCGCGAGATCTCTGAGGCATGGAGATATCCTTTGCACCCCCCTCAGTACGTATGCTGTATCGGGGCAGGAATACACCAGCATGACAATATACCTGGATACCCGGGTTATCATTCAGAACATGAGGCACGCCACCGGTGTGATCGTAGTGCCCATGGCTCAGCACCAGAATA
>LGVF01496199.1_pt1 | contig 10461 bp, 10 predicted proteins | sample 469901 | NCBI WGS metagenome assembly LGVF01 (sample SAMN03893561, study PRJNA290197) | marine sediment metagenome | material: sediment; isolation source: combined push core samples #3730, #5133, and #5579 collected at Hydrate Ridge | place: Pacific Ocean: Hydrate Ridge | reverse complement strand
GCTTGTTGACAGAATTTGCGCATCTGTTTCTGACTCAGCCCTTCAGTTAAAGGGTAGACAGGTAAAATACGACACTGACTGCTCGGGAGATCACCACCTGCATAAAATTCAACTTCAGGGTGAAGCACTTCGCGATGAGAGGAAAAAAATTTTACCTCCCCCACCACGATAATATTTGCCCCATGCTGATAGCGACGTTTCATCCAATCACGTCGATAATGAAACCATTTAAGGAGGATTTGACCACTGCCATCTTCTACAAGAACTTCAAAGACTCGTTTTTTACCTCGACCAACTTGAACTTCATCGGCACTGCGAATAATCCCTTTAAAAACAGAGACTTCATTCACGGGAAGCTTGGCAATGCTTTTAATTTCACGTCGGTCTTCGTAACGATGAGGCAAACAATAAAGGAGGTCTTCAATGGTGTGTAAATTGAGGCGAGTTAGTTTTTGAGTGAGACTTGGACCAACCCCTTTAAGCGTACTTAAAGGGGCGTGTAGGTTAATGCTATGTGTTTGCAAATTTGTCATACGTTTTGTCAGATTGGGAGGCTATTCTTCATGATCTAACAATAAAGCATTAAGCTTTTCGAGTAACTCATTGACATCTAAGCCATGATTGATCGCACCTTGTTGAACTGATTCATGACGAGCACCTGAGCAGGTTGAACAGCATAGGCCAAATTCTGCCAGAACGTGGACAGAGTTGGGGTGCATCTGCAAAACTTCAGTCATCTTAGTATTTTTTTCAATCATAGCTAATAAAACCTAAATATATTTGATGTCTAAAACTTCATAAATTTTAATTCCAGAGGGGACATTGATCCGTACTTCATCATCAAAAGTATTACCAATGAGTCCTTTCCCTACTGGAGAAGTGACTGAAATTTTCCCTTGTTTAATGTCAGCTTCGTCCTCACCAACAATTTGATAGACCACTTCATCTTCTTGGTCGATATCAAATAATGTCACTGTTGCGCCAAAGACAATTTTATCAGATACCATGGTCTTTGGGTCAATGACTTCAGCTCGAGCTATTCTATCATTAAGATAGAGAATTCGACCTTCAATATGACCTTGGCGGTCTTTTGCCGCATCATATTCTGCGTTTTCAGAGAGATCACCATGAGCGCGTGCTTCTGCAATATCTTGAACAACCTTCGGACGCTCCACGCGAACTTTTGTTTTCAATTCCTCTTGTAGTCGCTCATAACATTCGGGTGTCATAGGGACAGATTGAGACATTGTTTTTTCCTTTTCAAAAAAAGAAAAGTTGCGGGTAGTGTTACTACCCGCAACTGTTGAAGTTTTTATTAAATTGTACTTATTGTTTCAGGGTTTAGAAAGTGTACTCTTGTAGAGCGACCGGGTCAAGGTTTTCTCGTTGCATTGCCATGATACCGTCTACTGCGGCATCCATTCCCGTTGCTGTCGTAAAATACGCAACGCTATGCATCAATGCCGAACGACGAATAGAAAATGAATCGGCAATGGATAACGGACCAAATGTTGTATTGAAAACCATTGCGACATCGCCATTTTTAATAGCATCAACGCAGTGAGGACGACCCTCTTTCACCTTGTTCACCTGTTCAACGGCAATACCATGTTGTTCAAGGGTTGCGGCGGTTCCGCTGGTTGCAATAATAGTAAAGCCAGCATCAACAAGTTTTTGGGCAATGAGAACAGCACGAGGCTTGTCGCTCTCTTTAACACTGATGAAAACTTTACCCGCCAAGGGTAGGACTACACCAGCCCCGAGTTGGGCTTTAGCAAAAGCCTTACCAAAGTCCATGTCGAGCCCCATAACTTCACCTGTGGATTTCATCTCAGGCCCAAGAAGGGTATCAACGCCAGGGAATTTAGCGAAAGGGAATACCGATTCCTTAACCGCAACATGCTTTGGTACCACATCACCTTCAATACCGAGCTCTTTAAGGGTTTTACCGCCCATGAGTCGCGCGGCAATTTTCGCTAGGGGACGTCCCGTTGCTTTGGACACAAACGGTGAAGTACGACTCGCACGAGGATTAACTTCAATGAGAAAAACCTCCCCATCCTTCACGGCAAATTGAATATTCATTAAGCCAATAACGCCTAACTCAAGAGCTAAAGCGATCGTTTGTCGCCTCACCTCTACTACGAGTTTATCGGATAAAGAATATGGGGGCAATGAGCATGCTGAATCACCAGAGTGAATTCCCGCTTCTTCGATGTGCTGCATAATGCCACCAATGACGACATCAGTTCCATCACATAGGGCATCTACATCCATCTCAATCGCATTGTCGAGAAACTTGTCGATGAGTATTGGATGCTCAGGTGACGCTTTAACCGCAAATTTCATATAGTTGCGTAATTGTTCGATCCCATAAACGATCTCCATAGCACGACCACCTAAAACATAGGAAGGACGTACGACAACTGGGTAGCCAATTCTTTCAGCAATAATTTCTGCTTCCTCAAAAGAACGTGCTAAGCCGTTTTCCGGTTGTTTAAGATCTAACTTGTTAAGCAATTCCTTAAATCGCTCACGATCCTCAGCACGGTCAATGGCATCAGGGCTCGTACCAATAATAGGGACTCCAGCTTCTTCAAGGGCAACGGCAAGCTTAAGGGGTGTTTGTCCACCAAATTGTACAATTACACCGACTGGTTTTTCAACTTCAACAATTTCCAACACATCTTCAAAGGTCAGTGGTTCAAAATAGAGTCGATCTGAGGTGTCATAGTCGGTTGATACCGTTTCAGGATTACAGTTAACCATGATGGTTTCATAGCCGTCTTCGCTGAGGGCAAAAGCACCATGTACACAGCAATAATCAAACTCAATCCCTTGACCAATACGGTTTGGTCCGCCGCCAAGAATCATAATTTTTTTCTTGTCGGTTGGATCTGCTTCACACTCTTCTTCGTAGGTTGAGTACATGTACGGAGTGAAGGCTTCAAACTCTGCCGCACAGGTGTCGACACGTTTGTAAACAGGTCGAATATCGTTATTGTGGCGCAATGCGCGGACATCGCTCGCACTACATTCGAGAAGAACAGCTAGACGACGGTCAGAGAAACCCATTTTCTTAGCAGCAAGTAAAAGCTCAAGTCCTGCTTCTGAGGCAGAAAGAACGTCCTCTTTGGCTGCGTAGAGCTCAAACTCTTTGTTGATGATCTGCTGGATGTTAAATACAAACCAGGGATCAAATCCACTGATTTTGTAAATTTCTTCAATAGGCATCCCAATGCGTAAGGCATCACCAAGGTACCAAACGCGGTCCGAGTTAGGAACGCGCAATTTTTCGCGAATTTCTTCTGTCTCGAGTTCACTAAGGGGACGCTTGTAATCACTTGGCCCGTCAAAAAGACGACTTTCGAAGCCATCAGAATCGATCTCCATGGAACGCAGAGCTTTTTGAAAACTCTCTTTGAAGGTACGACCAATTGCCATCGCTTCACCAACTGATTTCATCTGAGTAGTCAGGGTTGGGTCAGTGCTTGGAAATTTTTCGAAAGTGAATCGAGGAATCTTAGTAACAACATAGTCAATTGATGGCTCAAATGCTGCGTAGGTTTCACGAGTGATGTCGTTCTTGATTTCATCAAGGGTGTAACCAATGGACAGTTTCGCCGCAATTTTCGCAATGGGGAAACCCGTTGCTTTTGACGCCAAAGCTGAAGAACGAGAAACGCGTGGATTCATCTCAATAACAACGAGTCGACCATCCTTAGGGTTGATACCAAACTGGATGTTTGACCCCCCTGTTTCAACGCCGATCTCACGAATAATCTTAAGAGAAACATCGCGAAGAATTTGATACTCTTTATCGGTAAGCGTTTGCGCTGGTGCTACAGTGATGGAATCACCCGTATGAACGCCCATCGCGTCAAAGTTTTCAATAGAGCAAATAATGACAACATTATCGGCAAGATCGCGCATCACCTCAAGCTCATACTCTTTCCAGCCAATGATTGATTCCTCAATAAGAATCTCATCAGTTGGTGAAGCATCAATGCCTGTTACCGCCATTTTTTCGAATTCTTCGCGATTGTAAGCGATACCACCACCCGTGCCACCAAGGGTAAATGAAGGGCGAATGATTGCGGGGAAACCGATATCTTCAACGACGACCATCGCTTCTTCATAGTTGTGTGCTAAACCTGAGCGAGGCACGGCAACGCCAATGTTATCCATAGCTTGCTTAAAAAGCGTACGATCTTCCGCTTTCTCAATAGCGGGCAACTTGGCACCAATAAGTTCGACACCATACTTTTCAAGGGTACCGTCTTTAGCCACCGCTACCGCAACATTGAGTGCTGTTTGGCCACCAAGGGTTGGCAGGACAGCATCTGGACGCTCTTTTTCGATAATCTTCGTAAGAACCGCAGGTGTAACTGGCTCAATATAGGTTCTATCGGCAAAGTCAGGATCGGTCATGATTGTTGCAGGATTTGAGTTGAGTAAAACAACCTCATACCCTTCATCCTTAAGAGCTTTACACGCTTGAGTTCCAGAGTAGTCGAACTCGCATGCTTGACCGATAACAATTGGACCCGCCCCAATGATTAATATCTTTTTTATGTCAGTACGTTTAGGCATTTAGGTTTCCTTAGTTCACGTTTTTCTTGAAGTTATCCATCATCTCTATAAAGCGACCAAACAGATAATGTGCATCGTGTGGCCCAGGGGATGCTTCAGGGTGATATTGCACCGAGAATGCCGAAGAGGGCTTATGACTAATACCCTCGACAGTGTCATCATTTAAGTTGATATGAGTAACATTCACATCCGCACCAAGGGTACTTGCATCCACGGCAAAGCCATGATTTTGTGATGTGATCTCAATTTTTTTGTTGCACTGTTGCTGCACCGGTTGGTTGCCACCACGATGACCAAACTTCAATTTATACGTTTTACCACCTAGAGCAATGGATAGAAGTTGATGGCCTAAGCAGATACCAAACAGCGGAACCTTGCCGAGAAGTTGGCGAATATTCTCTTGAGCATACTCGATTGGTTCGGGATCACCGGGACCATTACTTAAAAAGACTCCATCTGGATTCATTTTAAGAACTTCATCTGCTGGCATGGTTGCTGGAACAACTGTGACCTCACAGTTTGCAGCAACAAGGTTACGTAAGATGTTACGCTTAATACCAAAATCGTAAGCAACAACCTTATATTGTGGCGTACCAGTATTAGATTGATACCCTTCTTCTAGGTCCCAGAGTGATTCAGTCCAACTGTAGGCTTTGTCAGTCGTTACCTCTTTTACAAGGTCGCGACCGACAATAGTAGGTGCTTGTTTTGCTTTAGCAACCAAACTGTCAACATCGAGATCGGTTGAAGAGATAACTCCTGTTTGAGCACCGTGGTCGCGAATATGCTTGACTAAGGCACGGGTATCAATGCCTTGAATTCCAACAATGTTGTTGATTTTCAAATACTCGTTAAGGGTCATTTCTGAGCGCCAGTTACTGGGGTACTCACTGCACTCTTTCACCACGAGTCCTGAAAGGTGAGGACGCTCGGACTCCACATCTTCGGAATTAATGCCGCAATTACCAATAAGGGGATAGGTCATGGTAACGATCTCACCACAATAGGATGGATCGGTAAGAATCTCTTGATAGCCACTTAAGCTGGTGTTGAAAACGACCTCACCGAAGGTTTCACCTTCAGATCCAATATGTTGGCCGTGAAAAACTCTGCCATCTGCTAGAGCCAGAATTGCTTTCATGCTCTGGTGTACTCCTATTCGTTTTGAATGTTCGTGTTGTTATGAACTATTAGTGTATTAATTACGTTCGAAAGTTGTTTTTCCATCTCTCAATGTTAGCATCGCCGCCCCTGTCATTTCACAGCCCTGAAATGGTGTATTGTGGGCTTTAGAGTGCAACGTCTTTGTATCAACCGTCCACTGCAAGTCGGGGTCAATAATGGTAATGTCGGCAGGAGCTCCTACCTTCAATGTTCCACGCGGAATATTGAGAACCTGTGCTGGTTTGTCTGTGAGGCAATGAATCGCTTCGCTGAGTGTCAGCACGCCCTCTTCAACAAGTCGCAATGTTAACGGAAGAGCTGTTTCCAGACCAACTAAGCCGTATGCTGCAACGCTAAACTCTACATTCTTATCGTCGATATGATGAGGCGCATGATCAGTCGCTATCGCGTCAATGGTTCCATCTGCCAAACCTTCTTTCATGGCCGCTACGTCATCAGCGGTGCGTAAAGGTGGTCCCATCTTTGCGTTAACATCATAACCACGGACTGCTTCTTCAGTGAGGGTGAAGTGATGAGGAGTGACCTCACAAGTAACGCGAACCCCTTTGTTCTTCGCTTCACGAATCATTTCAACAGCACGACGTGTTGAGATGTGGCAAACATGTAATCGCGCGCCTGTTAGTTCAGCTAACATCAGGTCACGTGAAATCGTAACGGCTTCAGCAACCCATGTATTTCCAGTCAGACCAAGTTCAGTTGATACTCGGCCTTCATTCATGACTCCGCCTGCCTTAATTGCTTTATCTTCAGCGTGAGCAATGATAGGCATGTCGAATCCGCTCGCATACTCCATTGCCCGTCGTAAGACTTCACCGCAATCAACATTGAGGCCATCATCAGAAAAACCAACGCAACCCGCTTGCTTTAAATCACCCATCTCAACCAGGGATTTGCCCTTTTGTGATTTAGTGATAGTGCAGATAGGGTATACATTGGCACTGCCCTCGGTGTTCCCCTTGTTAATCATGTAGGCCGTGAGAGCCTTATTATCATTGACAGGATTTGTGTTTGGCATGCATGCCAGTGAGGTGAAACCACCCGCAGCTGCGGATCGTGTACCTGTTACGATATCCTCTTTATATTCATAGCCTGGATCACGTAAATGGACATGGATGTCAATCAGTCCGGGGGTCACCAGCAAGCCGTTGGCATCAATAACTTCATCCATACCGAGCGGGTCGATGTCGTTGTCAAGTTGCGTAATGCAGCCCTCTTCAATCAATATATCTAAATTAGAATCAATCTCTTGTGATGGATCAATTATGCGACCATTTTTGATTAATATTTTCATGTCAAACCTCTTTACGTGTGAATAACACTAACTCGAATAAATTATTACTTCGCAGATGTTTTATTCTTCTGAACCACCGGCTAACAAGTATAAAAGTGCCATTCTGATTGCGACACCGTTCTCAACCTGCTCAAGAATCACGTTTTGATTGCCGTCCGCAACATAAGATGAAATCTCAACGCCACGATTAAGAGGTCCAGGATGCATGACAATAGCATCAGGCTTAGCCAACTTGATATTCTCAGTATTGAGAGCAAAGAATTGTGCATACTCACGTAAGGTTGGCATAAGGGTATTACCGCCCTCTCGTTCCATTTGAATGCGCAACATAATCACCACATCAGCATCCTTAATGGCTTTATTGATGTCGGTGTACACTTCTGCGCCCATCTCTTCGAGACCTGGTGGCAGCATGGTTGGAGGGCCTGCTAAGCGAACAGTAGCCCCCATTGTTTTGAGTGCGTAAAGATCGGAACGTGCCACACGGCTACGAGCAATATCACCAATGATGGCAACGGTTAATCCGTCAATTTTACCTTTGTGCTCCTTGATAGTCATAAGATCAAGCAAGGCCTGACTAGGATGTTCATGAAAACCGTCACCAGCATTAACAACTGAACACTTCGTCAGTCGTTTTGCTAAATAATCCGGAGCACCTGAACAGGAGTGGCGCATAACAATGACATCAGCATCCATCGCTTCAATGTTTTTAGCGGTATCTTCAAGAGTCTCCCCTTTTGATACCGAGGATCCAGACGCTGAAATATTGATGGTGTCAGCAGACATCCGTTTGCCGGCCAACTCAAATGAAGTACGAGTTCGTGTGCTATTTTCATAGAACAGATTGACAATTGTCTTACCACGAAGGGTCGGTACCTTTTTAATTTCGCGTTGGTTAACTTCTTTGAAACTTTCTGCCGTTTTGAGGATCAGTTCAATATCCTCTTTTGATAACTGCTGGGTGCCGATGATGTGCTTGTGTGCAAATGTCATGTCCTGTCCCCTTTTTGATCACTGTATTGCATATGTTGTGTGTGCGTCTTTACGACAGAAACTTTATGGTTTGATTAAGCGAACTTTTGTTGGATAAAGAGTGTCATCAAAAACCACTTCGATCTTCTCTTCCCGTGATGATGGAACATTGCGACCAACAAAGTCTGGCCTGATAGGAAGCTCGCGGTGACCGCGATCAATCAATACAGCCAGTTGAATGCTGCTGGGGCGCCCAATGTCAGTTAGTGCATCCATTGCTGCTCGAATCGTGCGGCCGGTATAGATAACTTCGTCAACAAGAATGACATGACAATTATCCAGCGCAAAAGGGATATCTGTTTTACCAATGGGACGAACAACTCCGTTCGAAATATCGTCACGGTACATAGTGACATCCACAGCACCCTGCTTGATTTCAATGCCTTCAATATCAAAGATTCTCTGACGTAACATTTGAGCTAAATGGTCACCGCCGGTGCGAATACCGATCAATACCAAATTTGTACAACCATTATTTTTTTCAAGAATCTCATGGGCAATACGGGTCATCGCACGCATAATAGCATTTGAGTCGAGGAGGATGGTCTCAGGAGAACTCATTATAAACTCCTTGCAGGGATGTCAAAGGGACACGGCGTTTAAACAAAAAAATACCTTTCCACCTATAGACTGTAGGCAAAAAGGTACTTGAGTAGATGTTTTGAATGGTACATTTATTTACAATCACAACCATAACCTTTGCAAACCTCTCGGATTCACTTAAAAGGGTGAAAAATTTTAGTGATAATAACGAAACAAATGGCCTTAAGTCAAGAAAAAGTCTTGTGAAAAGTATAATCTTGACGGGAATGTGATCCCGTATTATCTTGATAAAATTATCATTAATGTTTTATGTGGAGTTTTTATGGGTCAAGAACAACAACGTTATATAAAGTGTGATGCGTGTGGGGTGTCAATTCTAGAGCAGTGCGCCATTGAAGAAAGTGGTCAATTTTTTTGCGGTGATTGTGTTGTGCGGGCGACAAAAAAAGAGGTCGTTATAGCAGAAAAAATTTCAAAAGAAAAACGTGATAAAGAATATGAAATAGAACGAAATAAAACCATTCTAAAACAGAAAAAACGAGGAGTTATTCTTTTCGTTGCAACCTTGGTTGTCTTGGGAATAACACAGTTGATTGCGATATATAATCAACCTGAGCCATTAGTTACCACAAAAGTCGACCTTGAAACAGATACAGCATTAGCAAATGCGATGATTATATCGGGCATCAATGGCTATTATTCTGTTCATGAAAAACTACCAGCTCAACTTAAAGTGTTAGCTCCTCAATACATTTCTGATAAGTTATTTCAGGTAAGTAAACGTTTTCATTATCAGAGATTGAACGATGATAGTTATGAATTGAAAATCATTCAACAGAGAGAAGAATCAACATTAAATCGGTCAGGACTGCCAGATGAAAATAAATAACATTAAAAACGCAGCTGGATACACACTGATTGAGCTTTTGACAGTCGTTGCAATCATTGGCATTCTTGCTTCAATTGCAATTCCAAATTATCGTGGTTATCGTGACAAAGCAAAAATAGTTTCTGTTTACGCAACCCTTCATCATATTCGATTACTCCAAGAGGTATACTGGACAGACAACGAATCGTTTTTCAATTATACCGATGGGATAGAATTTCCAGTCCCTAAAGGACAAACATATCTGATTACAACTGGTGACGATGGTGTCCCTTATTATCATGTGCTTATCACTACAGAAATGGACCGTAATCAAGACGGGGAAAAAGATAAATATAAATTTCAACATTGGACAACACACGAAGACATATCGGCACCGCTATTTCCAATTGCAATTTGATTGATTTAAGTCGTAGATTGACACTCGGGGCAATAAAAGGTCGACCTCTGTCCGATCTTTTTATTTACAATCACAGTACCGCAAGCCAAACATGGCTGCCCTTCCCTACCATAGACAAATAGTTGCTGTTGAAAATAACCTGGCGCTCCATGATCGTTAACAAAATCTTGCAACGTTGTCCCTCCCGCCTTAATCGCTCTCAACAAAACCTCTTTGACAATTCCAACCAATGCCTCATACGCTTCAAGTGACAATTCGCCAGCGGCTTGCTGTGGATGAATTTTAGCTTGAAACAGTGCTTCATTCGCATAAATATTACCGACACCGACCACAACATGGTTATCCATTAAAAAGGTTTTGATAGCGCGACGCTTATTTTCGGAGAGATCATAAATATAGCGGCTATTAAAATCAGAAGTTAAAGGTTCAGGACCAAGTGAGTTAAGCAGGCGATGTGAGTGTGGATTCTGACCTGAGTGCCACAGGATGAGCCCAAACCTGCGCGGATCGTGAAAACGGAGACAACCGCCA
>LGVF01459284.1_pt1 | contig 10464 bp, 10 predicted proteins | sample 469901 | NCBI WGS metagenome assembly LGVF01 (sample SAMN03893561, study PRJNA290197) | marine sediment metagenome | material: sediment; isolation source: combined push core samples #3730, #5133, and #5579 collected at Hydrate Ridge | place: Pacific Ocean: Hydrate Ridge | reverse complement strand
CAGGGTGATCAGCGCGACTTTGTAGTCAGGAGAGGGATAACGCGTGCCTCGGGGCGCACGCTGGTCCTGCCTGCCTAAAGCGATCTCTGAAACAGCCCAGGCAGAATCCATTCTGCGCAGATTGCTTCCACAGACAGGGCATTTCATGCCGAGCCTGGTGGCTTCGTCCAAAGCATATTTACTTCTACAATCACAGATAAAAAGTGGTTGTTGGTTCATTAATTTGTCCTTGGACACGGCACCTTCTTGTAGTCAGCGCCATCGAAATATCCCAATGGATTCACCCACGCGGCTCCTTTGTCGCCCACTCTTTTCTTGATCCCGTAATGAAGGTGAGGCCCGCTTGAGTTCCCTGTGTTTCCTACTTTGCCAACGAGCTGGTCTCTGGAAATTACCTGTCCCTTTACAACCTCAATAGAACTCAGGTGTGCAAAGTAAGTTTGATATCCATTGTTTTCAACTATTACCAATTTGCCCCAGTTACCATTTGGCGCAGCCCATACTACAAGGCCGGACATAGTGGCAACTACTGGTGAACCTGTATTCTCCCTAAAATCCACCCCGGTATGTCTCGTGTAATTAGGGTCCTGGAAGAGACAGTTCAGATGTGGTTTGTAAGGGAAAGGAATTCCGCTGGGCGGGGAGTGGTCTTCGGCGTGAACAAAGTCTTTCCATCCCACGCCAACCCCGGCATTTACATAACCGTTGTCCTGCAGCTCGCGGGCAACAGGTTGAGGAGTGCCCATCATCCAATCGGCTACCTGGCCTTTTCCAAACGGGAGCTGCTGGCGCGCTATTTCAACAAATACAGTAAAGACGACTACGAAACTAACGATAATACCTATCAGGCCCACCACACAACCGACGAGCAGTTTTCCACCCTTTAACATTACGCATCCTTGTCATTCGCATTTGGCTAGCCGACGTAAGTATATTTTCTGAGCCATCCTAACCCTCAAGCCCTGGTTTATGCTCGTCAATATACATGACGATAGTTAATTTAGCTTTTTTGTAAAGATCATTAGCAAAGGTCACGGCAGATAATGATCCATCGCTGTTCAACTTCTTTGAGTGAGCAAGAAGCGCGTCGGCAGACTGTATTATCTGCTGCTCCGTTAAAATATCCTTGTCCATCTCGTCAGTAATGGATTGACACCAAAAACCAATGTCTTCAATTTCAACAGTAGAGGACTTGTCGATACTCAGGGTGCAATCCGGGTGGGTGAAAACCAACCCTCCTTTTACTAACCCGCCAATATCATAGGAAAGGCCGCTGTTTTTAAGGGTTTTCACAACCGATCGCTTTTCCCTCTGCCACTGCTTAGCAAAATCGTCCAAATACTCTTCCTTAGATGTTTGATACCCGCCTCGTTCATAGTATGTTTTACGTCTATACCACTCGCCATTTTTTAGAATGATTTTCCCGCTGTAGTACTTGCTTTCCAGCACCCAGATGCCCGCCGGCCCAATCAGGACCACATCAGCATCTAGTTTCTTGTCAACCAGTACTCCCTCCAAGCAGAGATACTCGTCTGGTAAAAACATTGATAGCTGATGAACCAGCCTTTCTTCCCCTGGTATGCCATAATTATTTTCCGCCCCGTATAGTCTCAAATCCGCGCCCACCTGAGATCTCCACCATAACCCCAGGTCCAAAAAAACTGAAGGGAATTCATAATGTCTGGAGATAAGTACTGGTTTAGGAGTTAACTTGGGCGAACGTTTTCGATTGGAGACAGGAGTTAGCAGCATGACCAGGTAAGTTATTGACGCGCCAATAAAGAAAGGGGGAAGGGTGTAAAAAAGGAAACCCGTTAATATAAACGAAAACAAATAGAACAAATCCAGCAGGGGGATTGAGGTAAGCTCGTCAATACCTGCCAGCCACACCTTGGCCAACAAGACAAAGGGATAGGCTATCAGCCCGCAGATCAAAGCCAACCCAAGCACATTCCGCACCTTTTTACCTCTGGCTAATTTGCTTTCCCATTTATCGTGAACCGCCTTGTTTTCCTCTTCCCACTCACGGACCATTTCCTCATAATCCGCTAAGTCCTTTTCTTTATCGACCAAAACGGCTTGTTCCAGCTCTGCCCCAAATTCTTGAGAAAGCTTATTTCCAAGCTCACCTGCTTTTAGAAAGCCTTTTTGTAAGTCATAGAATCTCCCAGAAACCTTCCACATATCTTTCCCTTTTGTAAGTTTACAAGATCCCCTTTATATCCTCGGGTATAAAAGTTCTGACAACTTTTAAACCCACCGGTAATTTAATAACAGATTTTCCTGTTGGCATTTCCACCAGCATATTCCTGATGTAATCAGAAAAATGCAGCAAGCCCTGAAGTTCATCAGCGGCATAGTCAGTCTGTGACATCAGGATCGTTGTGCCCACTATTTTCAGGATCCGGCGGCCAACTTCAGAATGGGTGAACTCATCCACTTCCTGGGTGGCCATCCAGAGAATGCCATTTCGTTTTCGGTAACGCCTGGCCATATTCTCTATTGCTTCTCCACCGCCAGGCGCCTGGAGCAGAGCCCAGACCTCATCCAGAAAAACGTCTGTAATATTGTCGGGATTTTTCCGGTGCCGGCTGACAGTTTCTGACCAGATAATACTCATCACCTGCCAGAGATAGGCCCGCTTTCTTATATCTGCAGCTGGCGAAGCATGAATATCTCCCAACCCGAATACAACCAACCGCTCATTGGATACATCCAGGGTAGAGGGGGTATTGAAAAACTGGGAATACACGCCACTGGCGTATGGTTTTAATCCAGCTGTCAGGGACTGACCAGTATCTCCCATGTGCTCCAGGATGTCAGCGATATCAGATAACACCGGGGCTTTCTGAGGTGACCAATCTTCCGGGTTAAGACTTCCAATCCGGTCTTTGATTGCTACTTCGTAAGCATCGGCCAGGGCATTCCATTCGAGTCCGTGCTCGATCTTTCTTTGCAGTACAGTAGAGGTGAACGCCACGAGTTGTTCAACACCAGCAATCAAAGGCTGATCATCGTCCAGTGGCACATCAAGCACATTAATCCGATCGCCCGAACTTGCTCCCACGTTGACATACCGTCCCCCGTAGGCTTCTACAAAATCCTCCATCTCGCCTTCCAGGTCAACAGCAAAGACAGTGTTGCCGCGCATTAGGCCAATGAGCATATTGGCCCGCAGCCAAACACTTTTCCCTCCGCCCATTTTCCCGATTGCCAGCAGGGTGGGGGACCTGTCTTTTCCACGGCCAAGGGGATCATAATATAAAGGAGTGCCGCTGTTGAGGTCCACGCCCAGATAACGACCGCTTTCTTCAAAGAGCCGACTCTTGGGCGGCCAGAAGAAAGTTTGCAGGGATCCGGGAGTCATATTACGCTTCTTTTGCTGGGTTGCGATATGAGCAAGGGGTAGGGCGGTTTGCCAGGTGTGCAGCTGGTTATGTGTTGTTGCAAAGAACTTGGCACCCAATGTGGTCAGGATGTTTTCCATTTTCAGAGACCGGTTCTTTAGTTCTTCAGGTGTGGCGGCTGCAACGATGATGAAAAAACNNGTGCAGCTGGTTATGCGTGGTGGCAAAGAACTTGGCGCCCAGTGTGGTCAGAATATTTTCCATATTCAGTGACCGGTTTTTTAATTCTTTTGGGTCAGCCGCAGCAACAATAATAAAGAAGCGGATTGAGATCGGGTTCTCAAGCCCCATTTCCATTTTGGCCCGGGTGGTCTCAACAGCTCCAGCTTCCTGGTCAGAACCAAAACTGGAGATGAACCCCTTGGATTGTCGCAGGTAAGACTTTCCCTTGAGCGAGGTCTCTTTACTGCGAAGTTTGCCGGCAATAATGGCCGGATCTTCTACGTATATGAATAATGAACCAAAAAAGCCACCCGGGAAACTGGTCAGCTGCTGCAGGTGGATCATGCTGCCCGGGTTGTAGTCATATACGGAGTATCCTTTCAGGTAGATCCCATCCACATAGATCAAATTTGGATCTTCGCGGACATTATCAGGGGCCAGAATTTCAGCCACCTGGTTCATAGGTCTGGTATCGGAAAACTCAGCCGCCTCTGGAACCGAATAAGAACGTGACTGGCTTCCCCTTTTATCAAGCACATTCTGAAGTGCCGCACTTGCGCTTCTTTCCTGGGACCCTGTTGTGGTGGGGTGGAGCACCCGCCAAACAGCCTGAGCCATCTCGGGACCATCAAGTGGGATGAGATCAAGTCCCTGGTTCCCAAAAGCCTGCAGCAGGATTCCGCCTTGTTGATCAAAGTAATCCCGGGCAGTTCCGGCGTTATTGACAAGATCGTTTACCCGGGCTTCTTCACCGCCGCCCAGATTGAAAAGCCCGCTCTTCTTTTGATAAGGGGGCATGTAGGAGAGGGTGATCAGCATTTTCCAGGTGATGGGGTTGACGCCTGAGTACCAGTTGGTGATCAGGGCCATGAAACTTCTGGCTGCTTTCTCAATGTTTTCCAGGTTGAGGTGACCTGCGCCTTCGGCTTTACCAGCCGATTCGCTGGACCAGAATTGCTGCATAGCAAAGAAATGTTCCAGGTCCGGAGTGGGATCGATGGGTTTGGGGATAACTGTGAGTTGAAACTTGGACCTTGGGGGAAGGCTGGCTAGAGCGCTTGCGTATAGCCGTTGANNTTTTACTGATTTGTTCTCCATCGGCCTCAGCAGGTACGGGCGGGAATTCGTACATCTTTACATATTTACCGTGCGTGGTGATCAGCATGTCTGGCAATACCTTGAGAACTGGTACCAGGCCAAGAGTATCGGATTCGGGTTGGGAAAATTTCTTCCCTTCTGAAGCGTTGATATTTCCTTTCTGCTTACCACCAAATAATCTTTTCATAATCTAGAACCCCGAGAACACTGACAGCAATGTTTTTAGTCCGCCAAGCCATACCCAGGCCAATAATCCAGCCAGGAGTGCCAGGCCTAATATGTTGAGCAGCGTGGCACCGGTCAACGGCATAGATCTGATTTTGAACCAACCGGTTACCTTGGCAAGCTGGTCCATTTCTGGCAAGCTACTTACGTCCCAGGCGGCATCCGCGATCTTCATGCGTTTTTTTGTGTGTTCATCTGCCTGTTTATAACCAGGCTCAAATATATCTGGAGAGGCAAAGGGATCATCCTCTTCTGGCGTTGCGATGTAATTGCGCTGATGGACTTTAGGCCTTCTCCTGAATCGAATAAAATCAATAAATACTTCCTCGAATTTTCGGTTCGTTCCGGGCTCCCTTCCAATGGCCAGCCAAAAACCAAAACCGGCCAGCATTGTTCCGGCAGCTATTTTTACGGGCCAACCAGCAGGAAGGGCAACGCCGGCCATGATGCCGAGCAGGATTCCGCTTCCAACGATGATGACCTCTCTTATCCCTACACCAACAAAGGATACGAAACTGGTTTCTTCAAGGTCAAACGATGGGGGAACTGGATAGCTCATATTTACAGTCCTTTTGTGGTGTCAACCCAGTCTTTTAGGTCGCCGTATCTTTTGGCGCTGTCAATTATTGAATTGTATGATCTTCCATCTTGTCTTCGGGCTTGCACAGCCCGGGCAACAAGCCCCACATTTCTGGATGATATATCTTTGGCGAATGTGTCTCGAGGGAATTTTTGCTCGTGCTGAACGATTCTTTGCGCAACCAGGAAATCAAGGTTTTCAACGGAAGGCGAGGAAGGGGTCCAGTTGGGAAGCTCGGTTTGTGGGTAACTGCTTTTGTTACCAAGGGCAGAAGCGCTGCCTTCTGAACGGATATAATCGCGACCCGCTATTGCCACATCTGGTCTACCTTCGGTTAGATATCCAGCATCTCTTAGGAAGTCTTTGCCCGAGAGCCCCGCTTCTTCAGCGGCCTCGATAGTAGCCGCAGCAGTTGAAAACCCCGTCTCAAGTTTTGGGGCAAGGGTGTCGTAATCGCTTCCTACGGCATTGGTCTTTTTTTCAGTATCAATCTGACCCAGGGCATCCTCGCGACCTTTATCAAATCCGGGCACACCGTTTTTTGCGATGTTGAGCTGCGGGCTGGGAGGAGGGGTAGTTGAGGCGTTGCTCATTTTATAATCCCTGACTGCATTGCCTGCTTTTAATCCTCTCCCCATAGATCTGAGAATTCCATTACTTGAGGAGGATAAAACGTTACCAATTGTTGAGGTCAATTTACTTGTGCTGGTTACAGCACCTCCTCCGGTACTGGCTAGTTCCCTACTTCCGCCAGTTCCTCCCCTGCCGGCAACAACGGGCGCCGTACCAGCTGCTGCACCTGTTCCCCCCAGTAATGCACCAATCCCACCTGAGGCCCCAACTGCCAAAGTAGCTACCGCCGCCACTGATTCGCCAACTTTTTGGGCTACTTCCATAGCAGCGCCATAAACTAATTTCCCTAGAGTTCCGTTGGCGGCGATCAAAATACTTACTGTCCCTGTAATAATTAGTAGTTGTAAAATCGTTTCCACGGGACCCGACGTCAAGTCCATAGCAGACATCATTAACTCAAAGGAAACACCCATAGTCAAAACGTTAATCGGGAGCAAAAGCAGGAATACAATGAATGCTTTGAACCACATTCCCCTGAGCCAGCCAAGAGGCCTGACGGATCCCAAAATGATCATTATTGGGGCCAGGGCAACAGTCATTACTATTACCACTTCGCGGGCTAAAAAGGCGATAACCACCGAAACCATATATGTTAGCATCAGCGCAAAAGCAAAGATATAGAAGATCATCGACATAACGGGACTGTTTATCGCTGCTGCAGATGGCTTGATCGCTAATCCTGCAAACACGCTTTGCGTAAAATCCGGTCTTAAAGATTCCGAGATTGCCACGGTCAGGGCTTGAACCAGGCTGATGGCTTGTTCCATCAACCAGTATGACGCCAGCGCAATTGCGATAGAAACAAAAAACTCAGCAACTGCCTCAAAGGTATTGGCATAACCGGTGACAGAATAAAGTCCGTCTTTCATGGATGCCCAGATCGTAAGGGCTGCCACAAGGGGGAGGAGCGCGAAGGCAACTTTCCTGAGCTGTAACCAGGAAGTTTTTCTAACCTTTTGAAGCTTTTCGGTTCCAAACACAAATCTTGAAACCTCGCTCCCCATCTGAAAAAAGGGTGATTTATCATCTGTTATGTCCCCAGCAGCATCCTGAAAAATGGACTCGAGTGAATTGACGATCGCATCTTTCATAGTGGGTGCATCGAACATCACTTTGAATATTTGGGTTATCACGCTGGTGCTTTTTTTATTGTCTTCCGAGTCGCCGCTATCATCTCCTGGTGGCTCATGCGTTGTGGGAGGGTTCCAGGGTGGGGATGGGCCTGGGGCTTCGCCCGGGTGGGCAAAAGCGCCTGAGACGAAGATTGTTGAAACCGCCACCAGCAACATTAATATAGCTGCAGAGTTGATCAATACTTTTCTATTCATGGTTTCCAAGGATTGATTTAGCGAGTCACCAACTTGGTGTATAGATCTCGATATTGGTTGGGACCAAATGAGTCACGTTGTTTATCACCAGGTTGAGGATCGGCAATGTTGCCAAAAACAGCACGAACATTACAATTCCCATGATGAAGTTCCAGGTGTGGCGGGAAGCCATGCCAGCAACACCGATCTGCTGGGCCAAGTTGATGGCAAATCCGTTTTTCACTCCGCCAACCAGAACGACAATAAAGCTCAAGGTGTACATGAACTTGATGGCCAGCACGCCCAGGTTCTTGAACGTGTTCTCAAGGACTGCCAGGGCTTCACCTGTGGTCCCATCATCTCCACCTCCTTGAGCGAACGCAAGGGTTGGAAGGGAGAATGTCACCAATAAAACGACAGTAAACGATATTAGCAAGTATTTTCTATTTCGCATAGCCTACCTCTTTTAGCTAGAATACGGTTGCGATGATACTGTTGGCGACCAGGACAGACATTATGGTTAATATTCCTCCACCAATAAGGACAACGCCGTTAGAGATCGTGCTGGAAATGCCGGCAGGGGACCCAATTATGGAAGAAATATGTCCGGCCATTCCTGAACCTATGGCAGAAACTGTAGTGTAGACACCGACTCCACCGAGGATTGCTGAGGTAAAGAACTTAGCCAGCTGTTCCCAGACCCCGGTCAAGACTTCTGAAGAGGAGGGATCCACATCAATGCCAGATCCAATCGCATACAAGCCGGCAGCAATGAGCTCAATATTTGCAGAAAGGGCCAGAAGGATAACCATTCCGATTCCCTGCTGCAGAGCGCGGGAGTACCCCAGGCTGTCCCCGGTTCCCCGAGCGAGCTGAGCCCTGGAGAGGTTGAGCATGAACCCAACACCGAAAGCAATTGCGATTCCCGAGATAATGACCCTGGCCATCTCAGAGCTTTGCTCAAATAAGGCGTCTATGCCTCCGCCGCCGTCAGCAAGAACAGGGGAGGGGACTAGTAAGGCTGTGATTATGATCAGCAGGATCGGAATAATTCTTTTCACGGGTTTTCCTTAGGGCTGCTGAAGCAGTGGTTGGGATTGGTAGATCAGGATCGGGATATGATCACGATAGGTTCCGTCCGGCCAACGGACCAGGTCTGTATCGACTGTGGCAATAGAGACCCAATTTGTTTCTGTCCTTACAATTTTGCCGGATTTATATGTATATTGTTTATCTCCCCAGTAGTAATCATAAACAGGAATGGTATCGTAGTGGCCGTTCCAATACCAATCATCGGGACTGAGGAGGCACTCATATGATCCAGCGCTGTTTGGCCCTGACCTGCAAATAGTCTTTTCGCCAACTTTCTCCCATATCCACTCTTGATAATAATCCCAGGATGCTTTCGCCTGAACCAGGTAGTGAGCGGTTACTCCCAGTCGGTAGGCAGGCTCGCCCTGGTAAGTGGATGGATCATCTGCGTGATAAGAAGACATACTGGCTACTACCACGAGAGACATTCTATCAACCCCTCCCAAGTAAGGAGCGATGCTAGGGTCGGTTATTCCAACAATCGGATAATACTTGTTTGAATCATCGGCGGCACTAGATACCGCTGGTTCAGAAAGAGGGACTATTCCCTCTTCTATTGGCACACCTTCCCGCGCAGCCATTGCGGAGTCATAAGTAAGCGTTCCGTTGAAACCCCAATTCGACACAACCTTGATTGGCACCAGGCGGATTTCTGTTTTATAACCAAAAAATCTGATCTGGTTGTTGAAAGTAATATTGCCCTTTTCTATCGTGATGTTCCTCCCCATTAGATCAACCCCCATGTTCAAGACAAAAGGATCACCTACAAAGGGATATTCCTTCCCCGGCGCCCATTTGCGAACAAGAACATTGATCTTGGCACCAACGCCGCCCCAGCCGCTGCACTCAAAAGTGGGAATCAAATAGGTCCCGCCCTTGTCATATACACCATTACCGCATGGGTTGTGCCTGATTTGATTCAATTTGTTATCACCGGCACCCATGTTGCTGCCAGCTCTTACAGTAGAGGGCAGCGATCCGCATAGAAATATTAGGAAAACGATCAGGGCTGAACGCCTTAATTTAATACTCATATTAGATTACCTCTCACCTGATATGCCTGTTGCAGCCCTGGCAGAGGAAACAATTGTTGTGGAATAGTTCAGCCCCCACTGGCTTCCAAACAACGGGGCCGATCTTCCGGTAACCGTGACCCATATCTGATTTCCCTGCACCCTGACTTCGTCTAGCTCAAATTCAGCATATTCGGGGGACGTTTCCAGGTTTTTGCTGAAAATAGCGTCAGCTGTATCTCGCGTGCCACTCCAGTCCAGGACAAAGTTACCATTACTGGCTTCCTCTAGATCCAATATACTGGCAGCAGACAGGGCAGTGGCATCGGCCATCATGCGCGCCCGATTTCTCATCACCAGGTAGCGGCCGCCGTCGACCAAAAGCGCAATAGCAGCGATAACAATAACCATACTGACGACGAAGATCAAGCTTGCTTGCCCCTTTTCACTTTCGTCTTTATTTCTCATTTTTCCCAATTCCAAAATAGATATGCCGTTGGCTGACCGAATTTTGCTTCAATATTCATATACTTTGGTCTCAAAATGGCAAGTTTTGACTCTACCAGGACATCAGGATCATAAGTGATTAGATAACCAAACCCTACTTTGTTCCACTCATCGTAAGTTACCGAACCAACACATGTTTTTTCCTCGATGTCAACAAAACTAAAATATGGACTAGCGACGGTTGGGTAGCTTTCCCACAACCCCTCGGTGCTCCAGGTTTTTTTAGTTTCATTTACAACCAGCGAGAAAGCGCTTCCGCTCCCTGGTTTCAAGTCGATGTCCATAATCTCCCACATGCAGTGAGAATAAGCAAATGCTTGGGCAGAGAGTTTTTGGTAAAGTTGATTACCAATGATTGTTATCAGATACAGGGCCAGTAAAAGCACCGGCATGATGATCACAAATTCCAGGCCTGCTTGACCCTTTTCGCTGTTTTGGTT
>LGVF01178264.1_pt1 | contig 10465 bp, 11 predicted proteins | sample 469901 | NCBI WGS metagenome assembly LGVF01 (sample SAMN03893561, study PRJNA290197) | marine sediment metagenome | material: sediment; isolation source: combined push core samples #3730, #5133, and #5579 collected at Hydrate Ridge | place: Pacific Ocean: Hydrate Ridge | reverse complement strand
TGTACCATTAGTGATACACAACTCAACCCCAGAGTCTTTATTCTCCAGGGTTGTTTTTTTATTGCTTAAATTAACTGTTGTTATAAAGAGTCCTTATTTTCAATAGAAATATTTTATCTATATTGTTATTTTAACTTTAAAATTACAAAAATTAGAAAATCTTTTGAAAAATAACAAAGTTTATTTATAATAAAGTAATACATAGTAGATTTTATTAAATCTTTCTACATAATGTACTAGATTAGTACACATCATATTATTAAATGCTCTTATAATTTAAGTTTACCAAATTATGAAAGATACAGTAAAAATTTCGACAAAATTTATATGGTTGAGTACCATTGTATTTTGAGTAATATACACAGCTATTTTTTATTTATTGAAAGAGCAGTCAGTATCTGAATTTCAACAAATAGTAGAAAATTTGCCTATATATCAATATGTAGGAAATGCTGCAAATCAAACACTTAATATTTTAAGTAAATATGGGGGTTTTTTATGAATTGTCTTAGTTTTCATAATCTTAGTATTTACTCCCATTATATTATTAATGCGCAAAATACTGTTTTTATGAAAATATAAGTGGTCAATAGGTATATTTAGTTTACTGCTATATATTCCATTCTTTATGCTTGGATATTGGTTAGCATACCTTGAGCCTCATATATTACCTATGTCCATCGGAGTTATCTTATTTATCGGAAAACCATTACTATATAGTACAGTTATAATGTTTGGTGTTTCAGTAACCCATATATTTTATTCTCTAATACCTAAAAAAAATGAAGTTAAGTAAAAAATTTTTTATTATTACTATGCTTCTCTTTCTAGGATGATGTACAGAGGGGTGTTCTCTTGTATGAGGAGGACTTAATGTTTGATGTGAATATAGTGAAGATTCTGATCATTGCTACCAAAAAGCAGCTATTGCAAATAATAACCCAGAGACCTGTGATAAGATTGAGTATGGACCACCGAGAGATAAATGTCATATGATGATAGCAATGACGAATAATGATGATTCATACTGTGATGAAGCTGAATGAGTACCAGGGTGATACTCAGAAGATACTTGTATTTCTAAGGTAGAAGAAGTAAACGAAGAATATGATGAGGAATATGAAGAAGAAAAAGAAGATGAAGATGAAGAAGATGAGGAAGATGAGGAAGATGATGAAGATGATAAAATACCAGAATTTGTAAAGAAAAAAATATCATGTGAGGCAAAACTAAATCATAAATTTAATCCAAAAACACAAACTTGTAGTTGTCAACAACTCTATGAAAAGTCGAGTGATGGTAAAGAATGTTATTTTAAATGAGATAAGTGACTTGATCTTACTCTTGAAGATTCCTTAGATTTCCAAGAAAAAATGGAATGACTTCCTCCATGAAAAGTAACGATATATGAATGAAAAACTCTTGATGGAAAAAAAGTAAAAATATGAGTTGTTCGTAAACTCAATGGAGAATATAGTTTTACAAAAGATTGAGAACATTATGAAAATGATTCAGCAACAGCTGTAAATCCATGATGGTGGTCTCGCGTAAAAACTTGACTTGATGATATGAGTAAGGATATAAAAAGAGGGTTTGGAATAGGAAAATACACAGGAAGAGATACAGCCGATAATCCAGAAAAACAAAGAGAATGACAAGCAAGACTCGATGCTGCATCTGCGGCTTTTAAGGATTTAAGAGATATAGATTGAAATCCAGAAAAGCAACTTAGTGATGCTCAAGCAATTCAATCTCTTTGGAAGGGTCGTTTTAAAAATTCTCTGTGAGAAAAATATGAAGATTTATTTTTAGATGAACTCAAAGAAGTATCAGGATGATATGATGTTGGGAAAATAAAAAAAGTTATCTTGTGAGATTTTTCAGGCTTAGTTAAATGAGAAATAGATGCTATTAAATGATCTCTCTATACTTTTCCTGCTGATTCTATAGTAACATTAGCAAAAGAATTAAGAGCAAACGATTTTTCAGATGGAGCATCTCTTTATATAGATCAAAGAAAAAATTGAAAAGATATTCAAAAAATTTATAATGAATTAGAAGCTGGAGAACTCACGTTATTAGAATACAAACAGATGTCCGGGATTTCTCAACAATACACCCAAGCATCTATGCTTCTAGCCTATGAGGAAGCTTATCAGAGATATTTATTAGCAAAACAAATGAAGTAAACAAAAGAGAATAACATACTTTTTATAAAGGAGATAATTTTGCAAAAAATAAAAATTTAGAAATAAAACTAATAGATGCTTGTTCATATACTATGAATAATACAAAGAATGTGCAGATTTCTTGTACATTCTTTTTTTTGAACACTACTATAACATAGATTATTACTAAGTTCTACATTAAATTTTCAAAGTTTTTTTAAAATCTTTATAAAATATTATTATATTCCTACTTTCTAGCTAAAACTCATAGTTTTCCTTGACCTATCTACTTTAATGAATAATATAATCTTATGAAAGTGAGTTGTATCTCACTCTTCACCATTAATTTAATAAATATGCAAAAATATGAAAAAAATATTATTTATATTATGTATAAGCTTATTTTTTATAAATATTACTTTAGCTGAAAGTCTAAAAGTCTGAACAATTCAAAGAGAACCTTTTGTTATTAATGATAATAATAATCTCACAGGATTTTCTATTGAATTATGGGAAAAAATTTGAGAAAAAATTAATTTAGATTACGATTTTATAAAATATGATATTTTTTGAAAAATGTTAGATGATATTGAAAATAATAATTTAGATTTAGCTATATCAAATATTTCAATTACCTCTAGTAGAGAAAAAATAATGGATTTTTCACATCCAATTTTTGATTGAGGTATATCTTTAATGAGAAAAAATACTAAAGAATATAATATAATTTCTTATATTAAAAGTATTGATAATATAATAATTATATTGAGTATATTAATACTTTTTCTTATATATAAATATATTAAAAGAAAAAAAATAACAAAACAAAATTACTATTTTATTACTAGTATATGTTTATTTTTATTAGTAACAATTTCAATATCAAATTTTACACTAAAAAAAATAAAAATAAATGATTCATTAAATTATAATTTTGAAAACTTAATAAATAAAAATATTTGAGTAATAGAAAAATCTACATCTGAAGAATATTTAATACAAAATAACATAAAATATAAATCATATAAAATAATTGAAAATTTATATTTAGATTTAAAAAATGAAAATATTAATTTAATTATGCATGATTTTCCTATATTACAATATTATGTAAAAAATAATTCTGAATATAGTATTGTATGAAATACAGTAAAAAAAGAAAAATATTGAATTGCTTTTCCTGAAAAATCTAAACTTAAAGAAAAAATTAATCTAGTTTTATTAGAATTAAAAGCCAATTGAGAATATAACAAAATTTATAATAAATATTTTTGAGAATATTAATAAAATTTTATATATTAATCATTTAAATATGTTAAATAAAATTATAATACTTATTATTACAATAATATTGAATTCTACTATCGTAAATGCTACATATTTATATGATGAAGAATTAAAAATAGCTACCATAGAAAGAAAACCTTTTTCATATATTGAAAATTGAAAATGGACTGGTTTTTCTATAGATTTATTTAAATATATTGCCGAAAAAAATAATATTAAATATTCTTATGTTGAATATAAAGAATTTTCTAAAATGTTAGACTCTATAAAAGATAAGACTAATAACTTAGCTGTTGCAAATATTTCAATTACTCTAGAAAGAGAAAAAAATTATGATTTTTCAACTCCAATTTACGATTCTTGACTTAATATTTTATGATTAAGTAAAAATAGTAAAATTATATCTTTTACTTCAAAATATATGGAGTATTTCATAAAATCATTAATATATATATGATTCTTTTTTATTATATTAATTCATTTCTTTTGGATTAAAAACTTAATTAAATGAAATATTTATATAAGTAATTATTTTTCAAGTATTATAAATATTTCTAATAGTATAATAATTCAAATTAAAAATGCTTTTTGATTAAGAATATTATCAATATTATTAATATTCTCTTCAATATTTACTGTATCATATTTTTCTGAAACATTGACTATTTTATTTAATGAACGAATGGGGTCTAATATAAGAAAAGAAACTAAAATTTATTATAATGAAATTAGTAAAAATAAGATAGGAGTTACAAATCAATCTACCGCTATGACTTTCTTAAATTCAAATAATATAAAAACTATAAATTATAATATATTAAATGATTTATATATAGATTTAGAAAAAGAAAAAATAGATTATATAGTGGCTGATGATCCAATACTTAAATATTATTCAAAAAAATCTAAAATAAAAATATTTGATGTAATTTGAAAAAAATTTAACCATGAAAGTTTTGGATTTTTATTCCAAAATGATTCAGCATTATTAGAAGATATAAATATATCATTATTAGAATTAAAAGAAGAATGAAAATATGATGATATATATAATAAGTATTTTTCAAATTAAATAAATAAATAAATAAATAATAATTTAAAATATATGTGAATAAATAATAGAACAGATGATATATTGCATTGAGTTACTTTATCTATGATTTTGGATGTTCTTATTGAAGAATATGGTTTTAAAAAATTAAGTGAATTAGTTAGGATTAATTGTTTTAAAAGTAATCCAACTAAAGAATCTAGTTTAAAATTTTTAAGAAAAACAGATTGGGCACGTAATCAGGTTCAATGATTATATGTAAGAACAATGCTTGAAAAAAAGAATTAATATTAACCTCTATTTAATTTCAATTCAACAGATACTTTCACAAGGAATTCAATCTTTATCTCCATCAAAAGTTTTAGCTCCACATATTTTATAATAATAAGTAACTTCTTCACAAGAAGTCATATATTTACAATATTTAGTTTTTTCACAAGTAAATCCCATATTTAGATAATCTAGATTCGTAGAATCATAATATTTTAAAACATTACCTTCAAAAACAGAATCATCAGTATTATTGTTTATTACCTCTCTCCTTTCTCAATTACAAGTATTTTCACTCCAAAGACCTTTAGCTGATTCTTTGGATTCTTTTTCATACATTTTAAATTCTCCTTGATATTTATACGCATTATTATATGTATATTCAAAAGCATAACCTTCTTTTATTAACTTAGCATTTATATTCTCTCAATCTAATATAACATATGCTAATAATCTTCAATATTTATCTATTCTATCTTGTGATATATCAAACTCTATTGATACTTTTTTTCAATTTAAAAGTTCTTTTAAATAATCACTTGCTTCATCTCCATAACATTCTTTGTATCAAAATCTAGTAATAAAACTTTCTGGTGTATCAATTCAAATAAACCTAATTTTTGTCGGCTCTCAATTATAATTTATTTTAATAGTATCTCAATCACTAATACTTAAAACTTCATACAATTTAGATAAATCTATTCTGTTTTTTAAATAGTTTTCTAATTCAGATAATAAATAATAAACTTGTAGTTTACCTTCTTATCTATTTTTTAATTTTGAAATTTGATTATAAAGTTTTTTAACTGTTACCAAGTTAATTTCATCTATTTTATTATAAATATTTTTTAATATAATTTCATCATTTAAAGTAGGATTATAAGCAAATGTTGTAGAAAGTAGTATAAAAAATACCATTATTCAAGATATAATTTTTTTCATAAAAAATTAATAATAATAATATAAATAATTAAAAAATACTAAAATATTTTAATAAACAAAAAGAGAAACTTTATATTTTAAAAGTTTCTCTTCTATTTTTTTAATAATCATTCAAAATATCTTCTATTTCAGATAAACCATTATCATATAAATCAATTTTGGCTTTAAATATTTCATTAAAATAATTAACTAGATTTAAATATTTTGAATTTTCTTCTGATAATTTTTCAAATCTTATAATAATATTTTTAAGTATTTCTATTCTTTTTTCTGTACTAGAATATTTATTTTCTATTTTATCTATAAAGTCTTTTGCTATTTTAACTACTTTTAATTTTAATGCATAATTCAAATTACTTGTTTGACATTCTCAAGAATATAAATATTTAGCATTTGCTCAATTTAACATACATTTATTTCAATATGTTTTTTTAACTCAATTAATCTCTCAACAAACAGGAACATATTCCATTGTACAAATAATGGGAGTTACTATTTCACACTTTTCTTCCCAAGTTCTTAAACATTTATTTTTTACTTCACACCATGTATATCATGCAGAAGGTATACATCAATGTTCATCTCTATCTGCTCAAACTATATTTTCTTTATTTATTTTTACAACTCAACTACAATATCTATTATTTTCATATGTTATAGCACAAACTCTGTAATAACTAATTCCCGCTAAAGCTTTATAGTCAAAATAATTAGTAAAATTTATATCACTAGAATATTTTATATATCAATCATCAGGATAAACTGGATTTGAATTATTCGAAGATCTAACTAATTTATAATATTTTAATTTTTCATCTTTATTATAAGCTTTCCAATAAGTCTTAACTGATCAATCATCATATAATTTTGCTTCAAATTGAAAGTCATTTGTTATAATAGGAGTATTATATCAACTAGATACTGAAGTAGTACTAACTGTTGCAAATACAGATGAAAATCCAAATATAACAAACAAACTTAATAAAATAATTTTTATTTTTTTCATAATATAATTATTAATAAATAATGTACTAATTATTATACATATTTTCTTAAATTATAAAAATAAAAAAACAAGTAAAGGTTTACTTGTTTTTTTTAATATATATACAAAATTATTTTTCTTTAGAAAATATTTTTCTAAACCAATTACCTTCTTTTTTCTTAGCTTTTGCTTTTGTTTTTTCTATTTTATATAATGCTTTTGATTCTTCAACAACTCTATCTATAGAATCTTTATTTATATCTGAGGTTATTTTAACAGATACCTTATTATCTCTTACTCAATCACTAAAAGTAGTATCAATTCAAACAAATATTCATTTCAATTTTCCATCAATATCATATTTTCTAGATAATCTTACTTTTAATGGTTTTTCTATATTTTCTACTTTAAATGTTGAAATTACTACACTTTTATCCTTAATTTCATTACTTTTTTCATCTAAATTAGAAAATGTTTCTTCTTCTTTTTGAACATAAGATATTGCATTATCCATTACTTTATCATCATACATTTTTTTCATTTGTTCTCTTATTTCTTTAATTTGAGATTTTGCTTCATCTGGAGTTTTTATATCTTTATAAAAATTTGATAAATCAAACTCATTATCTCTTACACTATCAAACCAAGGTGTATCCATTGAAAATTTATCAGTTTTATCATCAAATTCTATATTAACTTTTTTACCATTTGCTCAAATAAAATAATCAATATTATCACCTTTTAACAATTCTTTTATCCATTCTTTTACTTTAGTATATTTCTCAGAAACATAATCTACTGATGCATTTAAATTATCTCATATATCATCTATAATATTATCTTTTATAGCACTATCTTTTTTAGTACTATCTTTTACAGTACTATCTTTTACAGTACTATCTTTTACAGTACTATCTTTTTCTTTTATTTCTTGTAATTTTTTACCATAAAAATCTTTTAATGTTTTACTTTCTTCTATTAATTCTAATTTTTTTAATGTTTGTGTTCATGCTTTTCAATCTTTATCTAAATTATTATCTCCCTGAAATTTAACTAAAGCATCAAATGTTTCTTGACCAAATTTTCAATCAACAACTACATTTAATTTTTTTTGAATTTGTTTAATATTTTCTGGAGTAACTTTTACTCTTTCATAAAATGATTTTGCTAAATTTAAACCTGTTTCTTGAAGTTTTTCTAATGCTAATTTTTCTTCTACAACTTGAGATTCTATATAATCAAATTCTTTATTTGATTCACCTGATATTATATTATCTCTAGGACCAAACATTCTAATAACAAGTTCTCATTTATCTAATTCAATTTTATATATATTTGGTCAAAAATTTTTATCAAGTTTTCTAGGAAATGATATTTGATTCTTATTTAATTTAGCACCAGAAATTCTTGATACTCTATCAACAAAATCCTTACATCAATTTCTTGGAATAATTAAACCTTTTTTTAATAAATCTATAGTTACATCTTTTTCAAATACATCAATTTTATTTTTTATTTCAAGATTTTTTTCTAATTTAACTTTTTCATATTCATAAGTATCTTGAATTTTTTTTAATTCTTCAGAATTAACTCAATTTTCTTGAACTTGCTTAATTAAATCATCAATTAAAATACCATTTTTATTTTTATCTTGTACTTGTGTATCTTCTATTTTAATTATATCACCCTGATTAAATTCACTTTTTAAAGTTAATAAAAATAAACTTTTATAATCCCTAATTACTCTAAACATAATATATAAATAATAAAATAAAATTTGTTTTTGTTTTTTTCCCTTTTTGCTTAACATTTTTATTATAACATATATAAAGAAATAAAAGCAAAAAAAATAACTTGACTTTATATTTTTTTATGGAATAAAAATAATTTTAAGTTAATGATTTTTTAAGTATAATAAATATATTATAAATTATTATAAATTCTATGAATACATTTTTTTATATTTTTCTTTTTATATTTGGATCAATGTTTTGAAGTTTTTCTTCTGTAATTATTTATAGATTAAAAAGTTGAGAATGATGAATAATGTGAGGTAGAAGTCATTGTTCAAAATGCATGAAAATATTAAAATTTCTTGATTTAATACCTATTTTTTCTTGGTTAAAAAATAAATGAAAATGTAATTACTGTAAGGAAAAAATTTCTAATATTTATCCTATTTTGGAAATAAGTACTTGAATTTTATTTTCTTTAGTTTGATATTTTTTAATTGATTTTAACTTAATTATAAACTGAAATTTTATTGAAATATCAAAATTATTTTTCTGGTTATTCATAGTATTTATTACAATAATTTATAGTTTTTATGATATTTTGTTTTTTAAAATAAATGATTCTATAATGCTTTATTGAATAATTACTATTTTACTTGTTCTTTGAATACAAACATTATTCCCTTCTATAAATATATTAAATACTATACCAGCTTGAATAAATAATTTAAGTCTTTGAATTTATTCAATTTTACTATCTTTTATAATTATTTGATTACTATATACAATAATGTTAAAAGAATTACATGAAATTGTAGATATTATAATTCTAAGTATTTCTGTTCTCTTAATCGTATGATTTAAATATTTATTTGATATTAATCTAAGTAATATAGCTATTCTTAATTGAGTTATATGAGCTTTATGAATATTTATATTTTTCTTTATACAAATACTTATATCAAGAGGTGCATGGCTTGGTTGATGAGATTTAAGAATAGCGATATTTATATGATTAATATTATGAATGTGATTTAGTTTTAGTTGAACAATGATTACATATCTTGTATGAAGTATAATTTGAGTATCACTCATAATATCATCTAAAATTAAAAATGGTCTCAAAACTAAGTTTAATACCATGATACCTTTTTGACCTTTTTTAGCAATATGATTTTTTATTACTGTATTCCTACAAAGTGAAGTATCAAAGTTAATTGAAATATATTTTTAGCTAATGTAAAGAGCAATTAATTTACAAAAATAAAAATTTTTGATAAAATTATATATAATTAGTATTTTATAAAAATAAAAATAAAATTATGGAAAATAAAAAGACAATTATAGCAATAAGAGATTTTATAATTTCTGCTGAAAAATCTATAAAAAATGCAAAAAAATTACTGCGTGATATACTTGAAGAAAATAATCTTGATTTAGAAACAAAAATTAATTTAAATACAAAATGATTAAATACTTACAATAGTTGAGATGCTAAAATTATAGAATGAATTTTTACATGAGAGGAAATGTTAGGAAGTGATTCAAATATATACCCTGTTCCTGTTAATTATGCTTCAAAATCAAAAATGGTACAATGAGATAAATTAAAACTTACCATTGAAGCAAACTGAAAAATGATTTATAAACAAATAGAACCTATTGAAAGAGACATAAAAACATGATTATTAACAAAAGAAAAAGAAAGATATCAAGTAATATCTGATTGACAAACATATAATGTATTAACTGCAGCTGTAACTCATTTTAAATGAAATATTTGAGACACAATTTCAATATTAATCCCTTCTTGAAAAGAAGCTACATATGCAGCAATAGATAGTATAATTCCAAAAGAAGATTAAAAAAACTACCAAAACTCCCTCTGTCCTAACGGACATCTCCCTCCATGAGGGAGACAAAAAAATACCTTCAATTGGTCCTTTTTCTCCTGTTAAGGAGAGAGAATTCAAGAGAGAGGTATTTTTTTTATTTCCCCCTCCTGGAGGGGGATGCCTGAAAGGCAGGG
>LGVF01185873.1_pt1 | contig 10471 bp, 8 predicted proteins | sample 469901 | NCBI WGS metagenome assembly LGVF01 (sample SAMN03893561, study PRJNA290197) | marine sediment metagenome | material: sediment; isolation source: combined push core samples #3730, #5133, and #5579 collected at Hydrate Ridge | place: Pacific Ocean: Hydrate Ridge | reverse complement strand
TTAATGGTTCAAAACCCAAGCAATCTTCCCGACAAAACAGAAATAGAAATTATTGAAGAACCTATTGTAAAATCAAAAATCATTGTTCCAACTGAATATGTCGGCAATGTCATGGAAATGTGCCAGAATCGTAGAGGGACTTTAGATCATATGGATTATATAGATGAAAAGAGAGTGATATTGACATATGACCTTCCTTTGAACGAGGTTATTTACGATTTCTTTGATGCGCTGAAATCAAAAACAAGAGGATATGGATCACTGGATTATGAATTTAAAGAATATATACCGTCTGATTTAGTAAAAATGGATATACTTATAAATAAAGAAGTCATTGATGCATTTAGCATTATTGTTCATGAAACGAAGTCTGTTTCAAGAGGAAGACAAATTTGCGAAAGATTAAAAGATGTAATTCCGAGGCAGATGTTTGTAATTCCTATCCAGGCTTCTATAGGAAATAAAGTTGTAGCAAGAGAGAACATCAAGGCTATGCGTAAAGATGTCTTAGCTAAATGTTATGGTGGTGACATAAGTCGTAAGAAAAAACTTCTTAAAAAGCAAAAAGAAGGAAAGAAAAGAATGCGTCAATTTGGAAATGTAGATGTACCGCAAAATGCATTTTTGTCTGTTTTAAAATTTGATGATAAGTAGAGAGGGAAATAAATCGAATTTATAATAAGTGTCATATAAAACATTGGGGGATGTAAGATATGGACAATAAAAATTATTTCAAAAAAATTGTTGAGAACAATAGCGAGCATATAAAAATGATTTATGAAACGCTTTTTTGGGATGCGCAGGATGCAATAGTAATAGCTGATGACAATCAGTGTGTTCTCAATATAAATGATAGATTTACTGAATTGTTTGGATATGAACTTGAGGATATTATTGGAAGAAATCTTGATAATATAATAGCAAAAGGAAATGTTGTAAATGAAGCAAAAGGATTGACCGAGAGTTTAACAAATGGGAAGGAAATAAATATCGACAGCATTCGTTATGACTCAAAAGGCAATGGAGTTGAAGTTAATATCAAAGTTGTTCCGATTATTATCAATAGTGAAGTAGTTGGAGGATATGGTATATATTCAGATATTTCCAAAAGAAATAATACAGNNATATGGTATATATTCAGATATTTCTAAAAGAAATAATGCAGAGCGTGAATTGTTGAAACAAAATTTAGAATTCAAATCATTATTTATGAATTCAACAGACGCAATAGCGATGCTTAATAAAAACAACTGTATTATTAATATAAATGATGAATTTACAAAGTTATTTGGATATGAATTAGAAGATATAAAAGAGATAGATATTGATAAATTAATTACAAATGAAGATACAATAATAAGTGCAGAAAAATTGACGAATAAAGTTACAAAAGGAGAAGAAGTAGATTTTGAAGAAATTCGCTATGATAAAGATGGAAATGGAAAAGAAGTTACAATCAAAGGAATTCCAATTGTTGTCAATGGCGAAGTAGTTGGAATATATGCTATATATTCAGATATATCTTTAAGGAAAAGTGTAGAACGGGAACTGTTAAAACAAAATTCGAATTTTAAAGCACTGTTTACAAATACAAAGGAAGCAATAGTAATGCTCGATGAAACCTATTGCATCGTTGATATAAATAGTGAATTTACTCAGCTCTTTGGATATAAACTTGAAGATGTTTTTGGGAATAATCTTGATGATATTATTGGAAATGATGATGTTATAGATGAAGCAAGGGAAATAACCAAAGATTTATTTAAAGGTATTGTAGCAAACAGTGAAGGTGTTCGTTATGGACTAGAAGGCATCGGAAGAGAAGTTTCAATCAGAGGTGTTCCAATTATTATCGATGGTGAAGTAGTTGGCGGATATGGAATATACTCAGATATATCTCAGAGAAAAAATGCACAGCGCGAGATTACATACATTAGTTATCACGATGCATTAACCGGACTTTATAATCGAAGATTTTTTGAAGAAGAAATCAATAGGTTGGATACAAAAAGAAATTATCCATTGTCTATAGTTTTTGCAGATGTCAATGGGTTGAAAAATACAAATGATAATTATGGTCATAAAAAAGGCGATAAGTTATTAAAGGAAGCTGCCAAAATCATTAAAAACGAATTTCGCAGTGATGATATTATTGCAAGAATTGGCGGAGATGAGTTTATCGCTTTATTGCCTAAAACAAAAATTGAAGATTCGGAAAAAATAGTAGATAGAATAAAGAAAAAATGCTCTGAATCGTATATTGATTCAATTGAAATTTCAATAGCGTTTGGAGTAGATGCGAAAATTGAACCTGAACAAAACATCAATGACATCATTAAAAATGCTGAAGATAAAATGTATTGTAATAAAAAGAAAACAAAAGCTATTATGTAAATATTTATAATAAAAATTAATGACAAGTAGGTATACATATGAAAGGGATTTATATACATATACCATTTTGCAAGAAAAAATGTAATTACTGTCACTTCGTATCAAAGACAGATTTAACTTTAATGGATGAGTATATCGATGCTTTAGCTAATGAAATACTCTTATATCAAGATGAAATGAAAGATATAAAAACAATATATATTGGTGGTGGTACACCAAGTCTATTGTCTTGTGAAATGGTAGAGAAAATAACCGCCAATTTAAATCTACGTGAAGTTGAAGAATTTACTATAGAAGTAAACCCTGAATCTGTTACAATGGACAAGCTGTTGTGCTATAAGAAGTTAGGTATAAATCGTATCAGCATGGGTGTCCAAACAACAGATGAAAGACAGTTGAAAACATTGGGTAGGCTTCATAGTTTTGATGATGTAAAAGAAAAATACCGAATGATTAGAGATGCTGGATTTGATAATATCAACTTGGATTTGATCTATGCGTTACCTAATCAAAAAACAGAAGATTTATTAAAAGATATCAATGAGTTTTCAATATTGAATCCTGAGCATATTTCAACTTATAGTTTAATGTATGAAGAGGATACGATTCTCAATCGTATGAAAGAATCTGGGAAAATCCTACCCGTTTCAGATGAGGTCGATCGAGAGTATTTTCATATTATTGAATCCGAGCTAAAGAATAATGGATATCATAGATATGAAATTTCCAACTTTTCAAAAAAAGGATATGAATCAAAACACAATCTAATGTACTGGTCAGCTGACGAGTATATCGGTCTGGGACTTTCTGCACATGGCTATCTAAACGGTGAGAGGTATGCCAACGAGTCGGTGATGGGAAAATATCTAGAGAAGATAAAAGAAGGCGAAAGACCTGTATCTGATATTGAAAAGATAGATTTAGATGAGGAGAAGTTCGAATACATCATGTTGAATCTGAGAAAGACAGAAGGGTTTTCCATAGAGGAATTCAAAGAGAGATTTGATATTGATTTTTTAATGGAATATGAAATGGAGATCAAAAAGATGGTCGAATACGGGGCTTTGGTTGTGGAGATGGGAAGAGTGCATCTTACAGACTATGGATTTGATGTTTCAAATCAGGTATACGGAGAGTTTTTGAGATAGAGTTCATCAGAATGTGTGATAATAGATTTTGTTGTAAAAGAAAAGGCGGTAAGCCTTTTTTCTTTTTGGAAAAACAGTATTTTGGAAGTGCAATGATGGAATAAACTTTGAGATTATTATAAACTATAGATATCGCTGACGAAAAGAATTACTTGATTGATTTCTTCGGAGTATATAAGAACGATATAGATAATACAACGTTGAAATTTATTAGATATGCATACATGAAAAACAAGTGACAGGAGGTTCTATATGGGAAAGACGAGATTTGGAATAATTGGAAGCGGAAAGATAGTTGAATTGTTTTTAGAAGCGGCAAGTGAAGTTGATGAGTTTTCTTTCCATGCCTTTTACTCTAGAAACATGGAGAAAGCTAAGGAGTTTCAAAAGCAGTACAATGTTCCGTTTATATACGCTGATTTGGATGAAATGCTCGGCAATGATGAAATAGATGCTGTTTACATAGCGGTACCTAATTTTCTCCACTACGAATACACTATGATGGCTTTAAAACAAGGGAAACATGTATTGGTGGAGAAGCCTTTTAGTTCCAATGCTGAAGAAGCTAGAAGAATGATCAAGCTTGCCAAGGAGAAAAACAGACTTTTGATGGAAGCCATGCGTGTTACGATGCTTCCAAATTTCAACAGGGTGAAAGAAAATCTGCATAAAATAGGGAAGGTAAGAAGATACAGCAGTAGTTTCTGTCAGTATTCATCTAGGTATGACTCTTTTTTGAAAGGCGATATCATGAATACCTTCAAGAAAGAGTTGTCGAATGGAGCTCTTATGGATATCGGGGTCTACTGCATAGCTCCTATGGTTAATCTCTTCGGAATGCCGAATGATGCTCTAGCTGTGGGAACAAAACTTCACAACGGTGTGGATGGTCAGGGACAAGCATTGTTTTCGTACGATGATATGGAGGGGCATGTTCAGTATTCCAAGATATCGACTTCGTATCTACCTACTGAGATACAAGGTGAAAGTGGAACGATGGTAATTGATAGAATGCCTTTTTATGATAAAGTGATGATCAGATATAAGGACGGAACTGTAGAAGACTTGGGAATCCGGCAAGAAGACAATGATATGGTTTACGAGATAAGGGAGTTCATATCAAAGATTGAGAATAAGGAAACCGAATCAGAAATAAACAGCTTGAAGATAAGTCTTGAGGTGATGGAAGTTCTGGATATGCTGAGGAGAAAATCTGATATCGTATTTCCTTCAGATGGTGTTGATGTATGATGAAAAGACTGAATATAATTGATGTGAAGGAAAAGAAGGAACTTGAGTATCTCAATGGATATGAGATATCATATGAAGATTCCAAGGGGAAACTCCGAAAGTGGGAACTGGTTTCCAGAGAGGGACTCGATAGGCTTAAAAGTGAGATGTTCGACAGCAAATCTTACAGCGATGGAACCATGATATGTGCGATGGACAAAGGGAAGGAACATGTTGTGCTTATAAGAGAGTACAGAGTGCCTGCTGGTAAATACCTATATTCCATGCCTGCCGGGCTCATGGATGGAGACGAGGATGTCATGGAGACCGCTAAAAGGGAGTTCCACGAAGAAACAGGTCTTGTATTAAAACCTGTCACTTTTGATACTGAGCGGTATACTTCGGTAGGTTTGTCAAATGAAAAAGTGACAATAGTCTATGGATATTATGAAGGTACGCCTTCATCTGATAACCTTGAGGACAATGAAGACATTGAAGTGGTGATTACGGACAAATCGATAGCGAGAAGGCTTCTAAGCGAAGAAGAAGTTACCATAAGAACTGCTTTGATACTTCAACGGATATTCAATTTGGCGCCTGTTTTTTGATAAATGGATAATGATGAATACAACCTGTTCGATATATCGGATAGGTTTTTTTAATTTTTTTTATTGAGAACTTGACAATGATTCTTTATGAGAGTATATTATTCATAGACTTAGCACTCGAGATAAGAGAGTGCTAACAAGAGGTGGATATTATGTTGAACAACAGACAACAGAAAATCTTAAAACTGATAATTGATGACTTCATCGATAATGGATTACCTGTGGGGTCGAGAACGATTTCTAAAAATCCTACTTTAGGTATCAGTTCAGCTACTATTAGAAATGAGATGGCAGATTTAGAGGAACTAGGTTATATTTTTCAACCTCATACATCTGCTGGGCGTATTCCATCTGATTTGGGTTATAGATTATATGTTGATAGTTTAGATACTGAAAGACTTTTAGATGCAGATCAGAGGGTTTTAATACGGAACTTATTATTGAGTGGAAAAATCAAAGCAGAAGAGATTGTCGAGAAAGCAGCGCACCTTTTAGCAGAAATGACTGGTCTTGCGGTAGTTGCGTCGTATCCAGGATTTAAAAAGCGAGCTTTAAGCAATTTGAAGTTAATTAAAATTAGCGATACTAAGGTTTTGTTGATATTAGTATCGGATAATGAAGTAGTTAAAAGCATTACATTGTCTTTTTCAGGAACTAGTCAAGATATATTGGATTTGATATCAAATTCTTTAGTAAGAAATTTAGAAGGTTCGACTATTGAGGATATAGATATCAAGAAAATCAGCAGACTAAAATATGATTTAAGACAGTTTGAAAATGTAATTGACTATCTTGTACCAATACTCAGAGATTCGCTTAAAAATATTGAAGACGATGAATTTTATGTTGATGGATTTGAGAATTTTTTAACTGTTCCTGAGTTTTCAAATTCTGAAAAAGCTAGAAAAATGTACAGATTATTTGAAGAGAAAGAAGTTCTTAATGAATTGTTCAACGATATTCAAAGAGAAGGTATTTTCATCAAAATTGGAGATGAAAATAATATTCCTTTACTCAATGAATGTAGTGTAATCACAACTGCTTATCGCTATCGATCTAATGACTTAGGTAAGATAGTAGTAATAGGACCAAAGAGAATGGATTATAGAGGGATTATTTCTGTTGTAGAGTATACTAGGAATACTTTATCAGATATATTTTCTGGGATATATCTATAATGAAAGGTGGAGCTTATGAAAGACAAAGAAAATGCAACTGAAGAAGTTGTAGAAGAAAAGCAAGAAGAAGTTGTTGAAGAAAAGCAAGAAGAAGTTGTAGAAGAAAAACAACCGATAGCGGAAGAAGTAAACTGGGAAGAAAAATATAATATGATAAATGAAAAATTCTTAAGATTAAATGCTGAATTTATGAATTTTAAAAAGCGTACTGAAAAGGAAAAAAATGATATTTACAAATACGCTAATGAAAAACTAATGGTGGATTTGTTGCCGGTCATTGATAATATTGCAAGAGCATTGCATGCAATAGAAGATGCCGATAACCACAAATCTGTTTTAGAAGGCGTTAATTTGATAAAGAGCAATTTTGATGAATTTTTAAAGAAAAACGGTGTTGAGGCTATCAACGCCAAAGGTGAAACGTTCGATCATAATTTGCATCATGCAGTTATGACGGAAGAAAACGATGATTTTGAAGACAATACTGTCATCGATGAGTTTCAAGTAGGTTACAAATTAAATGATAAAGTAATTAGACCATCTATGGTTAAAGTTTCTAAAAAGAGTAATTAAGGAGGATTTTAAAAATGGGAAAAGTTATAGGTATTGATTTAGGTACAACAAATTCATGTGTGGCAGTTTTAGAGGGTGGAGAACCGGTTATTATTCCTAACGCAGAAGGAAACAGAACAACACCTTCAATAGTGGCATTTACAAAGAATGGTGAAAGATTAGTAGGGGAAACTGCTAAAAGACAAGCAATCACAAACCCTGAAAGAACTATTCTTTCTATTAAAAGACATATGGGTACTGATGAAATAACAACAATCGATGGGCAAAAGCATACACCACAAGATATTTCTGCTATGATTTTAGGTAAACTTAAGACAGATGCTGAAAGTTATTTAGGAGAGAAAGTTACTGAGGCTGTTATTACAGTTCCGGCTTACTTTACAGATGCTCAGAGACAAGCTACAAAAGATGCTGGAAGAATTGCGGGATTAGAAGTTAAAAGAATTATCAATGAGCCGACAGCTGCTTCATTATCTTATGGTTTGGATAAATCTCAACATTCTCATAAAATTTTGGTGTTTGACTTAGGTGGCGGTACATTCGATGTATCAATTCTAGAAATTGGTGACGGTGTATTTGAAGTATTGGCTACAAATGGAAACAACCACCTTGGTGGAGATGATTTTGATGAAGTTATAATGAACTGGTTAGCGGATAGCTTTCAAAAGGAAAATGGCATAGATTTAAGAAAAGACAAAATGTCTTTACAAAGACTTAAAGAAGCTGCTGAAAAAGCTAAAAAAGAATTATCTGCAACAGTTTCAACAAATGTAAATTTACCATTTATCACTGCCAATGAAAATGGACCATTACATTTAAATATCGATATAACAAGAGCTAAATTTGAGCAGTTGGTTGATCATTTGATCAAGAAAACACTAGACCCTACACGTTTAGCAGTTAAAGATGCGGGCGTTCAAACAAATGAAATTCAAGAAGTGATTTTAGTAGGTGGTTCTACAAGAATTCCTGCTGTTCAAGAAGCAATTAAAAAAATACTTGGTAAAGATGCTCATAAAGGAGTTAATCCTGATGAGTGTGTAGCAATCGGTGCAGCTATTCAAGCTGGTGTATTAACTGGTGAAGTTAATGATGTGTTGCTATTGGATATCACTCCGCTTTCATTGGGTATTGAGACTTTGGGATCTGTATTCACTAAATTGATTGAAAGAAATACAACGATTCCTACTAAAAAAAGTCAAATTTTTTCTACTGCAGCTGATAATCAGACAGCGGTTGATATTCATGTTCTTCAAGGTGAAAGACCGATGGTTAGTGGAAATACAACACTTGGAAGATTTCAATTAGATGGAATCCCACCTGCAAGAAGAGGTATTCCTCAAATTGAAGTAACATTTGATATTGATGCTAATGGTATTGTGCATGTAAGTGCTAAAGATTTAGGTACTGGTAAAGAACAAAGCATTAGAATTACAGCATCTACTAATTTATCTGAAGAAGAAATTGAAATGAGAGTAAAAGAAGCTGAAGAACTTGCTGAGCAAGATGCTAAGATGAAAGATTTGGCTGAAACTAAGAATAAAGCTGATTCGTTGATTTATGAAACAGAGAAGACTGTAACTGAATTGGGTGATGATGTTACAGAAGACGAAAAGAAAGATATTGAAGAGAAGAAAGAAACATTAAAGAAAGCCTTGGAAAATGAAGATTTAGAAGGAATGAAAACTGGAATTGAGGAATTGACAAATGCATTCCATCCAATCGCTCAGAAATTGTATCAAAAAACTGCAACTCAAGAAGGAGCTGCTGAAGAAACTGCTACTTCAGGAGATGACGATGTGGTTGATGCGGACTACGAAGTTGTTGATGAAGATTAATAGGGGACAGGCACCAGTTTTGGTGCCATTTCCTATAAGGAAGGCGGTTTAAAATGAGCAAAAGAGATTATTATGATATTTTAGGTGTTGATAAAAATGCCGACGATTCAATATTAAAAAAGTCATATAGAAAATTGGCAATGAAATATCACCCTGATAAAAATCCTGATGATAAAGAATCAGAATCAAAATTCAAGGAAATCAATGAGGCTTATGAGGTGTTGAGCGACTCTGAAAAACGTCATTTATATGATCAATTTGGCCATGCCGGTGTAAATCAAAATGCTGGAGCTGGCGGTGGTTACGGTGGATTCGGAACAGGTGGATTCGGCGGATTTGAAGATATTATAAATGAAATGTTTGGTGGCGGTGGAGCCAGTAGACGAAGAAGTGGGCCGAATAAAGGCGCAGATATTCGCGTCGACATTACTATTCCATTTAAAGACGCAGTTTTTGGTCTTTCAAAAGAGATAGAATACTATAGAACAGAAGAATGTCCGACTTGTAATGGGACAGGAGCAGAACCAGGTTCTAGTGTGAAAACTTGTCATCAATGTAATGGGGCAGGTCAAGTTCGTTATGCACAAAGAACGTTGTTTGGAGAGAGCATTTCAGTAAAAGAATGTAATATATGCGGTGGTACAGGTGAAGTTCCTGATAAAGTTTGTCATACTTGCAAGGGTAAAAAGAAAGTTAAAAAGAAAAGAAAAGTTGAAATTAAAATTCCAGAAGGTGTCGATAACGGCTCTGTCCTGACGTTAAGAGGAGAGGGAGACTTAGGTAGCAAAGGTGGTCCTCGTGGGGATGTTCATATAGTAATAAGAGTATTGGCGGATAAAGATTTCAAACGCGACGGTAATGATATCTATTATGAATTGCACATTAGTTTTGCACATGCTACTTTAGGTGGAGAAGTTAAAGTGCCGACGCTTGAAGGTAAAGTTAAGTACCCAATCGAATCTGGTACTCAAAGTGGGACAGTATTTAGATTGAAAGGCAAAGGGGTTCCCGTTTTAGATAGTTATGGCAAGGGAGACATGTATGTAAAAGTCATTGTTGATGTTCCGTCAAAATTAAGCCTTAAACAAAAAGAAGCACTTAAAACATTTGCACAGTCTATGGGAGAAATAATTCCTGACAAGAGCAAAAATCTATTTGATAAAATGAAAGATACATTTAATTAGGGTAGCTATAAGCTACCCTAATTTTTTACCAAATTCTACTCAAATTGATTGTCTTATATACTTTCTTATTTTTCTTTACCTCTTCAATTTGCAAACTAGACCATAAATTTTCGTATAAAACCAGCCTGATTTTATTTAGATCTAATTTCTTATAAATGCTGGACAGGGTGATCAACCCCTCAATTCTAGACAAAATTTCAATAGAAGTCATCTCGATATCTATATTTTTTTTGATTTCATTTTTATCTTGACCGGTGATAATGATATTTTTGATGATTGAAATAATATCATCATAAAATTGGTCGATCATAATTGAAA
>LGVF01141622.1_pt1 | contig 10471 bp, 11 predicted proteins | sample 469901 | NCBI WGS metagenome assembly LGVF01 (sample SAMN03893561, study PRJNA290197) | marine sediment metagenome | material: sediment; isolation source: combined push core samples #3730, #5133, and #5579 collected at Hydrate Ridge | place: Pacific Ocean: Hydrate Ridge | reverse complement strand
GGGCTTGCGACAAAGATCGATTTTCAGGATTTCATGGCAAAGGGACTTTCCGAGGATGAATCGAGGCGGCGGGCAAAGGAAGCCACTGAAGGGGTGATCGAGGCGGTGAGATGGCTCGATGATCTCGAAGGCGTGATCCTGGTGATGGATGCGACCGAAGACCCGTTTACACAGGTAAACGTCACTGTGATCGGTAATATGGAGGCGCGCAAGCTTCCGCTCCTGATCGTTGCGAACAAGATCGATCTTGACAATTCCATGCCCTCCCGCATTAGAAGCGCGTTTCCGCAGCATCCGATGGTGCCGATCTCAGCGCTTAATGGCGACAACATCGATGTCATGTATGAAAAGATCGCAGAACATTTCGGGTGATTTCGATGAAAGGCATACAGATGGATATGATCTCATCGGATAAACTCGATCGGCTCACATCGGTTGAGAAGATACGCATGATCCTTGATGGCGTGGAGAGTGGAAAGATCATCGTCCTTGAGAGGGGGCTAACTCCGCAGGAGGAGACGAAGCTGATCGAGGCGACGATGACGAAGATAACCCCTGGCGAGTTTGCTGGCATCGAGATCGAGAGCTACCCCGGAGCTGTGCACCAATCATGGTTTGACAAACTGCGCAAGAAGCCGATCGACCGAGCTCGCTTGACCGTGATCGGACCTGCTGACCAGTTAAAGATGCTGAAGCGGGACCGGGACGTGATCAGCGCGATGGTGTCTGCGAGGTGAGTGGGTGGGTGGAGTGTATGGGGTTGGGGCAGAGGGTAGGGTGATGAAGTGGATTCTGATAAACACTACACACACTACATCGGCACCTTGCCCATAACCTATGAAAAGTAGAAAGCGATTCCATTGGTGTTCGGTTAAGACACAAGAATCCACTCTAAGCCATCGCTGGCTTTATATACAATAACTACTATCATGGTTGTCTGAGGGTGATGGCATGGACAACCACACTAAACAAACCGATCCAAGTGCTGAATGTCTTGTGCAGATGTTTCCGGAGGAGTTCTTACGGAAGCTCGCTCGAAAGACCGGATTAATCAAGCGACTACGCAAGATTTATCCTGTCATATTCTTCTGGGTCCTCATACTCGGATTTGGAGTTGATTTTCTCAGACCATCAGAGCACTTGAACGCCGGTACGGGGTCGAAGCAAATATAAAATGGAGCGATGGAGCGTTATACGACCGATTCAAGCTAGGGCTGGTGCTGTTCCTTCGTGAATGCGCCTTCGGAAATAGAATTTCAGGCGCAGCAGCAATCTCACATACTGGGAGAGAAATTGAATGGTTTCAAAGACCTAATAATCCAGGACAGCATGATTATACGGTTGCATGAGTCCCTATCTGATCTGTGGCATGCCACTCGATCAACAAGGGTTTGCAGCAGGCAATTAAAGTTTCGTGCATCGTGATTGCAGTTGCAGATGGTGTAAAATCCGTTAAAATAGTCCAGGAACGGACATCTTAGATCAAGACGCCTAGGATTGGTACCTGGGTAGAGGATAGAATACTTCTTATCGACCTTGTGTTCTTTAAGTATGGTATTTTTGATAAAATCGACAAATGTCACGGTTGTTTCGTAAGCAGACTGGAAAGTAATGCCAATCAGAGCGATTATTACGCTGAACCAGAAGTGCAGAGGAAATTCGGGTCCCTGTTGAAGGGAAGAAGCTGAAAGATGTTCTGCCACACTTTAAAAGAGGAGTGCTCGATGTGATGGTCGAGGTCAAATTCGGGGAGGCGGAAATACAGGGGAAAACAAACCACTGTTACCAAACTATTTCGGGTTGTTGCGGTTTTCACCAAGGAAACCGGTGATTATCAGGTCTATATTACTAATATTCCGGTTGAAAGGCGGTCTGCCGAGGATAGTGCCAGTTTGTATGGCGCAAGAGTGCTTCAATTGATCAGAAATGGCAATCCTGCAAAAGCGAACCGCTTTTGCGCACTTACGATGGGCAAAGGTGTTTGGAGAGAACGCCTATAGGCTGCTGAAGGAGGTGCTCGAATACGATTGGGAGTGCATCTGGATATGTTAGTATTGTATAATACATATTTAAATCATGGATGTGATCCGAATATCAAACGGGAACGGTTAATGGGGGGTTTGGGTTGCTTAACCGAACACGCATGGAATTATATCAATAACTCAGAAAAAACGTTAATTAGGATGCAAGACTATTTAGATCAAGGAGATATTTGATGCCACGCGACTTCACGCTCGAGCGATACCGCGAACTGCTCAGCGCAGCTGTCTCTTCGATCTACACCCCCATAACTGTACAGGACTACTTGACTGCGCATGCAAAGCGATGCTTCATCCTGCGTCACGATGTCGATCGGGTGCCAGAGCGCGCGCTTAAGATGGCGCGAGTGGAGCAGGAGATGGATGTTACAGCTACGTATTATTTTAGACACAGAACAGGTGTTTTTGATCCGGCAATCGTGTCTGAGATCGCGGATATGGGTCATGAGATAGGATACCACTATGAAACGCTTGATAAGGCTAAGGGTGATGTGGACGAAGCAGTGCGCATGTTTGAGAGTGAATTGGCTGAGTTCAGGGAAATTGCAGATATCAAAACTGTCTGTATGCACGGAAACCCATTGGCGTCGTGGACAAACCGCGATATGTGGGGACGCTACGACTTTAAGGACTTCGGGATAATCGGCGAGCCCTATCTTTCAATCGATTACACTGATGTTATGTACCTAACAGACACCGGACGGACGTGGGCAGGCGATAAAGTAAGCGTCAAAGATGTGGTTGATACGCAGTACGGTTACAAAGTATCAACTACTACCGGTGTGATAGATTTGATCAAATCAGAACGATTTCCACATATAGGTCTGCTTGCACACCCCAACAGGTGGTGCGATAATTTCGGTTCGTGGTTGTGGGAACTGGTATGGCAGAATACGAAGAATATCGGGAAGCGAGGGATCGTATGGTACCGGAGGATAGAAAACCACCCGGTGACGAAAGGGTGACACCATGACATTACTGGATCAAACGCTAAGAAAATCCATATTAAGAAGAATAATGTTCATTGGCGGATCTATTGTTAGTATAATTACGATATTATCGCGTCCATGGTGTGTGCGTCTTGTATGGGACCGTTTGTTGTATTTTATCGTGAAAAGTGCTAAGAAAAAGTTTCGATATATATTTGAATTTAAAGAGACTGAGAACAGGAGGTGGGGTATATATATATTCATTCAAACCCATGGTGGTTACGAATCGATCGAAGAACTCGAATCAAATTCTTGAATATGTGAAGACTCAAAATAGCAAGGAGCTGAAACATGACTATGGATAAGAAGGAAGTAAGTGTACAGTTTTTAGGATGGAAGGATTCAACATTAGTAGCTGCATTGATGTGCAGGCAATTTGAAAAGGTTCATTTACTTACTTTTAGTCATTCTCTACAATTTAATGAAGATAAAACTAAAATTAATGCGAACAAACTCAAAAAGATGTTTGGACACGATAAGATTAAACATGTGTTTATAGGACTAGAGGACTTATTTATAGAGATATATTCTTGTAATTATATGTATAATTTTAAGAAATATACGACCTATCTGGCTGGATGTTTTTGTGGAGCTTGTAGATTGTCGATGGTAACTCATATCATAATCTATAATATGAAGGGCTGCATTGGTTTTACCAGCGACGGTATAAATAAAATTGGTTTCGACTTATCACAGTACGAGTGGCTAATTCCAATTACTAAAAACTTTTACATGGAATATGGTATTGATTATGGAACTCCGATATATAACATAGATAGACCTGATCTGAAATTGTTAGAGATGGGGATTACATCGGATGAGCCGCAAATTTTTTATCGCAACAAACCGGAATGCGGGGGTGGGCATTTCCACAATATATATCTTCGTTGCTACTATTTATATAGGTATGGTCATGAAGCATATGAAAAAGTTTCGATTGAATGGAGTNNTGTGTGTGGTATGATACTAAAAAATGTGAGATGCATCGACTGTGGTATCGAGGTGTTGTTACGATTGATATAACCAATTCTCCGGATGAAATGCAATGGGGTGATTTTGTATATCGCCACAAGCATGGCAACATATTTCAAACACCCGAAATGGCAGAAGTTTACAGGCGAACAAAGAATTATGAGCCGATATCGCTTGCTGCTGTTGATGACACTACGGATGAAATATGTGCTCTGTTACAGGCAGCAGTGATAAAAGAGATGGGCGGCATTCTAGGTTCATTTTCATCTCGATCGATTATACAGGGTGGACCATTGTTTCCACCGTACGACGAAAAATATAATAACACTGTAAGAAACTTAATTGAAAATTATGATAACGTGGTTTCTAAAAAGGCTATTTATACGGAAATCCGAAATTTGTGGGATACTTCAGAAGAATACAATTGCGTCGGAGGTAAAATTAGATATAACTATGAGGAACATCTCGATATTTTAATAGATTTAAGAAGATCTAAAAATGATTTGTGGTCTTCTCTTACAAAATCCCGGAGAAGGGGAGTAAAATACGCAAAGAAGAAGAACCTAATAATCGAAGTCGTCACAGATAGAAAAATGATACCAATATTTTATGAAATTTTACTGGACACTTATAAGAATATAAAGCTACCGCTTGCAGATATATCCCTTTTGGAGGCGGTTTATGACATTTTAGTCCCTAAAAACATGGCACAGTTTTTTTTAGTCAAGTATGGCAGAGAATACATTGGTGGGCGGGTTGTATTGCTATTCAATAAAACGGTTTATGCGTGGTACAGGGGTTCTAAACCAGAATTTTTAAAATTGTATCCAAACGACTTGATGGGGTGGGATATAATTGAGAGATACCATGAAGAGGGATATCATTTGCTCGATCTCGGTGGTGCAGGAAAGCCGGGCGAGAACTATGGTGTAAGGGATTTTAAAATGCAATTTGGGGGTGAAGTAGTGAATTATGGAAGATATAGAAAAGAGTATCACCCTAACAAATTGAAATTTTCTACGAAAATGTTTCAAATCTATAGATATATCAGAAATAAGCATGTTTAAAATCGAAGCGATTGTTGGAATCATTGGAAAAGATGAAGACCTTAGTGTGTGTGGGGCAAAACGAATTCTAAATGAATATAAAATTCCTTTTGAGTTAATTAAAGAAAAGAACATGGCTAAAAAAATAAGAGATTATCCGCTATTATTATTTCATTCTAATAATAATTTAAATGTAAAAAGTAACTGTTTGAACAATTTTTTAAAAAGTGGAGGGAATGTAATATTTTGTGGATTATTAAATTTTAATGATGCTAATGTTCTTGATATTGGAATTGAAGATTGTGTCCATGGTGTCGGATTCAAATTAGAATTGGAAGATAATCATCCGGTCGTTGGCAATATCAAAGACCGCGAAATTGCATTAATAAGTAAAGTTGTTTTGATAGACGATTGTAAAGGAAATGATGTTGTCGGAAAGGTAGTTCATGATGGTCATAACTATCCTGGAATTATTGTGAATAAGCAGAAAAGTGTGGTGTACATACCACTTGATATCTGCGAACAGGTGGTGTTATGGGAAAGTGAACGATATGTAAAACACTCAAAAAGATGTTTTTCGGACGATCTTATGATTAGAGCGTATAATGCCCTTCCATACAAACTTAATCAATCTTTAAAAATATATGCCCGAAAAGTACGGAACCGAATATCAAGTAACAAAACCATGTACACGCGATGCCCGGTTGAATACAATTGTGACACTCTTAGATTGTTGTTAATAAACTCTATAAAATATCAGATTTTGAATTCCATTGGATTTTTACCTACTTTAGGAAAATGGCCATTTAATTACAACGCGGCTATGGTAATAACTCATGATGTAGACACGTATAAAGATTATAACAAGGGTTTGCCAATGTTACTGGAAATAGAGAAAAAACATAAAATAAAAACTACGTGGAATTTTGTTGCACAAAGTTCAGAATATAGAATAGATAACAAAATTCTCTCAGAACTAATTTCGAGTGGATATGAGGTTGCTAGCCATGGTTTATACCACGACCGACATAGTGACAAACTGAGCTGCGGGGAACGGGAAGAAAGGATGATAAAATCTAAAAAAATCATTGAAAACATGGTGGATAATTACGAAGTTAAAGGGTTTAGATCTCCGGGGCTGACGAGAACCGATGACTTATGTTACCTTCTCGACAAAGCAGGTTACACGTATGACATGAGCTTTCCAGATAATGACCATTATACCTTATCTCGGTTTGGTATGGGAGTTTCTTCCCATGTGCCCTATAACCCAATACTAAAAATAGGTAATAAATATCAAGAGTCGAAAATACTGGAATTGCCATTGGCAGCTCTTCAAGAAATCAATCTTTTTATCGATCATAAAATGGATGAAGGAGAAGCACTTAAAGTCTGGGTAAAAAAAGGTGAACACATCATTGAGGATGGGGGTCTTGTTGTGTTTTTATTTCATCCATCTCTTTTTATAACCAAATCAAGATTTGAAATGTATGAGGCGCTCATTAAATATTTTGCGAATAGAAAACATTTATGGATTGCTACTGCAAGCGATGTAGTTGAGTGGTGGAATAAACGAAAACTTGTTAATATCGCATCTCACTCTATTGGGGTGGATGAATGGGAAGTAGAAATTAGTAACGAAGGTTTTAACAATATTAATGGATTGGAATTAATAATGTATGTACCAAAAAATAAAAAATTGGAATTTACAAATAATTCTATCGGAGACGTTCGCAAAGAGCTTAAGTGGTGCAATACATATACTAATACATATACTATAAGTATCCCGCCCCTCAAAGAGGGGTGTAGTAAAAAAGTTATGGTAGGGTTAGAAAATGAAAATACTCTTTGATATTAATCACCCTCACCAAGTCCATTTTTTCAAAAATGCGATTTGGAATCTGCAAAAGAGAGGTCACGAGATATTAACAACCGCCAGTGATAAAGATCTTTCGTTATATCTGTTAAATGTGTATGGTTTTGAGCCTATAGAATCGGGGAAAAACATGCACGGACTGGTAAGCAAAGCATGCAATCTGCCATTGAAAGACTATAAGCTGCTTAAAATTGCGAGAGACTTTAGCCCTGATATACTAGTTAGCACCGCGCCATACCTACCACATGTGAGTAGGGTAATTAAAAAGCCACATATATCTTTCAGCGACACAGAAAACTCGAAACTCACACACCGGTTAACACTTCCATTCACAAAGGTGATCTGTACACCGTCATGTTTCGAGAAGGATTTGGGTTCAAAACAGATTCGGTATGAGGGTTATCAAGAACTTTCCTATTTACATCCTAATCACTTTAAACCCGATCCAAGTGTTTTAGATGAAATAGGATTGAATAAGAAGGATAAATTTATTATATTGCGGTTTGTTTCATGGGGTGCGAGCCATGATATAGGTGACAAAGGATTTACAGACACAATAGATGTTGTGGAATCTTTGAAACAATATGGTAAAATTTTAATAACATCGGAAAAAAAGTTACCAAAAGAAATTGAAAAATATAAAATAACAATTCCACCTGAAAAAATACACGATTTATTATATTTTGCAGAGCTATATATTGGTGAAAGCGCAACAATGGCATCTGAAAGTGCCGTACTTGGAACACCCGCAATATTGGTATCTACATCGCGGAGAGGGTATACGAATGAAGAGGAGAACAAATACGGCTTAGCGTATAATTTTTCCGATCCAAAAGAAGGGCAGAGACAGGCATTAGAAAAGGCATTTGAATTATTGAAAAATAAAAATACAAAAGAAGAATGGGGAGAAAAAAGAAAAAGAATGTTGGACGAAAAAATAGATGTGGCAAAATTTATGACAGAGTTCATTGAAAATTATCCAGAAAGTTTTTATGAGTATAACAAACTGGTGTAACGATGCTTATGGGTCAACGTATGGGTGGGGCAGTACCACACAACAAACCAACCATAGAAGTTGAAGAAATCAAAGCGGTAGTGGACGCATTATCGGAATTAGAGCTAACGGTAGGGACAAAGGTAGAAGAGTTTGAGAGGGCATTCTCGGAATATATCGGTATAAACGCGGTAGCAACAGCATCAGGCACATCTGCACTCCATTTAGCTTTGATAGCTCTAAGCATTTCAAAAAATGATGAAATTATACTTCCTTCTTACACCTGTGTAGCGGTTGCATTTCCAGTTTTATATCAACATGCAAAACCTATTTTGGTGGATATAACTGACGATTATAACATATCTGTTGAGGATATTAAAAAAAAGATCACAAATAAAACAAAAGCAATTATAGTGCCGCACATGTTTGGTTGTCCTGCAGATTTAAATGGAATAAAAGAACTTTGTGAAGAGAGGGATATATATCTGGTAGAGGATTGTGCCCAGTCCATTGGTGCCATCTACCGGGGTAAAAAAGTGGGAACATTCGGAGATATTTCGATTTTCAGTTTTTATGCGACAAAAATGATGACAACGATACAAGGGGGGATGGTATGCACAAATAACTTGGATTGGGCTCAAATAATCAAGGATTTGCGATATCATGACCAATGTCGTTTGGTAGCGGATGTCGACACGAGAATAAAATATAGTTATATGATGTCCGATGTGGGCGCTGCGATAGGGATTGTTCAATTGAAGAAATTGGAATATTTTATAAAAAGGAGGAGAGAACTGTCGTCCGCCTATCGCGAAAAATTGGATTGCAAAATGATAAAACACCCATTGGAAACTGGAGAGAAAAAGCATGTATATTCAAGATATGTGGTTAAGACACCGTATAATCCATCTCTGATAATTGAAAAGATGAGAGCGCAGCGCATTATATGTGAAAGGATGTATATGCCCCCTTTGCATAGGAGAACTCTGATCAGAAAATTTAACAAAAATGAAAAATTTCCAAATACTGAGGCAGTTTTGAATTCAGCGATTTCTTTGCCCATATATCCTTCATTGAGTGGTGAAAAAGTTGAGTATGTTGCAGATGTTTTTATGAAGTTGTTAGAGGGGTTAGATAGAGTATGATCATCGCAATCCACCAACCTAATTATCTCCCATATCTCGGATTCTTCGACAAGATGAAACAGTCAGACATATTTGTAATATATGATGATGCCCAGTTCAATGGGGGAGACTTCCAGCACCGTAATAAGATCAGGGCATATCATGGATGGAAATACCTCACAGTTCCGATTAAAAAAAAGCGTATACCGATCAAAGATGTGAAAATAAATAACGAATCCAGGATAAAAGGTATAACATGGCAGGAAAGACACCTCAAAGAGATCGAGGATGCTTATAGGACTACTCCATACTATGCACTTTATGAAAATTGCCTCGAAACGATTTATGCAAATAAATATAATAAACTCATTGATTTAAACATGAATCTTATCAACTTTCTGAAGGATGCATTCGATATCAAAACAAAAATCACCTTCGCGAGCGAACTCGGTTTTGTATCCAGGTCAACAGAACGACTGGTAGACATCACAGAGGCACTTGGTGGGGATGTATACTTATCTGGTCCGGCAGGACGCGATTATCTTGATGTTTCGTTTTTTGGAAGTAGGGGTATCAGTGTGGAATTTCAGGATTTCAAGCATCCCATATACAAACAGCAGTATGATGGGTTTATTTCAAATATGTCTGCGATCGATGCACTATTTAATGTAGGGGCAGTATTAAGATTGTAACACAGTTGGTGTATAGAATGGCTTTTGGAAAAAGAAATGTCCTTGCAGTTGGCGCACATGCTGATGATGTGGAGATTGGATGTGGTGGCACGGTAGCCACGCATGTACAGAAAGGAGATAATGTAATCCTTCTTGTGATGGCGGAGTCGTCATATACCTATTATGATGGAACAGTCCTGCGAACAGTGGAAGAAGGGGGGGAAGAAGAGAAGTATGCTGCAGATGTTCTGGGTACAAAACTGATAAACCTCGGATTTGAGACAAAGAAAGTCCCCTACTCAGCAGAATCAATAGAAATGGTCAACAAAATCATAGATGATTATAGTATCGATACGATCTATACTCACTGGTATCATGACACACATCAGGATCACAAGAGGACGACACAGTCAGTGCTCTCTGCTGGAAGATATGTCAAAAATATAATGATGTACGAGCCAGAGTACCCGGCAGGAAGATCCCACATTGGATTTAGAAATCAGTATTATGTAGATATTAGTTCGAGTTTTGATATAAAGATGGAAGCACTCAAATACCACAAAAGTCAGATAAAGAAGTACGGTGATGCATTCCTCGATGCCGTGGAAGCAAGAGCGAGACACAGGGGGTATGAGATAGGCGCTAAATATGCAGAATGTTATGAAGTGCTTAGACTTTTAGGAGAGCTATAAACGTGAAATCGCGTCAATACACTGTTGTCACACCGTGCAGAAATGAAGAAAAAAATCTTCCGAATCTC